>ERZ1031329.136-NODE-136-length-16275-cov-32.406165_pt1 | contig 16275 bp, 12 predicted proteins | sample MGYA00518053_ERZ1031329 | MGnify/ENA primary metagenome ERZ1031329 (study PRJEB33718, sample SAMN03159840) | human skin metagenome | collected 2014-02-25 | study: EMG produced TPA metagenomics assembly of the PRJNA266117 data set (Human skin bacterial metagenome... | reverse complement strand
CTATCCTCTTCGTCGGCAGCGTCAGATGTGTATAAGAGACAGCCCCACCCCAGCCCCCACCAAAAAACAAAAATCCCGACCCACACTCCGCGGAGTATAAGTCGGGACTTTTTTGTGCCCGGGGGGGGACTTGAACCCCCACGTTCTTGCGAACACTGGCACCTGAAGCCAGCGCGTCTGCCAATTCCGCCACCCGGGCGGGCGACTTGATTAATATAGAACGCAGCTCACAAAAACTACAAATCGCCAGCGCACACCGCCTTTTACCCCGCATCTATAACGGGGCCGACACGCTGCGCGGATAGGTCGTGTCGGGTGCGGCACCTATACTGTCCGGGTTACTTAAATTCTGATGTGAAGAAAGGAGGTGCGCAGGAAGTGGCAGTGATGGACAGGCTGGCAAAGCTGGATAGTTCCCTGCAGCGCGGCTTGGATAATTCCATGGCGGCGCTGTTCGGCGGCAAGGTTGTGCCTGAAGAAATTGAGGAACTGGTCAAGCAAGAAGCCCAGGACTCGCTGGTGGTCACGGACGGGGACGAGTACGTCGCCCCGAACGTGTACGCGGTGGGTGTGTCTTCGAAAGACTTGGAGAACCTGTCGCAGAACCGCGATCTTCCTGTGGACCTCGCCGATCAACTCATGCGCTACGTGCGCAACAAGCAGTGGTTCCTCGACGGCCCTGTTGTTGTGCGTATCGCGGAGGAGTCGGGTCTGCGCACTGGCCAGCTCCGGGTGTCCTCGTATATCGACACCATGCCGGATGTGGTCAGCGGCTTCGACGCCATTGTGGCGGAGCCGAAGAAGCGCAAGGCCTCGCGCTCGCAATTGAAGGAGGATGCAATGTCCGAACCTAACGCAAACCCTCAGCAGGACCCGCAGACCGCTGCCAACACCGATGCGGCCACGGTGAGCCTGCTGCTTCAGGACGGCTCGTCGCGCACGTACCTGGTCCACGAGGGCTCCAACATCCTGGGCCGCTCTAACGATTCGGACTTCCGCCTGCCGGACACCGGCGTGTCCCGCCAGCACGCGGAGATCACCTGGGACGGCCAGGTGGCGGTGCTGGTGGATCTGCAGTCCACCAACGGCACCACGGTCAACGACGAGCCGGTGGAGAACTGGATGCTCGCGGACGGCGACGTGATCACGCTGGGCCATTCCAGCATTGAGGTCCGCATCATCGGCGGCGAGGACAAGCCGCAGGCCAGCGCCAACCAGCCGGAGTTCACGGACTCGGTGGCGCACCCCAGCACCGAATACTTCCGCCCGTAAGAGGGGTTTGCCATGGATTCGACCATGATCCTCAGCGCCCGCTTCGGCCTTCTGGCCTTGCTCTGGGTGTTCATTTTCCTAGTGATGTGGACGCAGAGGAAGGATGTGGTGTCGGCGGGTGGCGCGGTACGTCGTCAAGCAAGTGCCTCCGCCCCCGCCCCCAGGGAGAAAGCCCGCACCCTTGCGGTAGTTGAGGGGCCGCTGCAAGGCTCCCACATGGAAATTGCCAGCTTGGAAGACTTGACTGTCGGCAGAGCCGGAGACAACGATTTCCAGCTGGGCGACGACTTCGCCTCCTCGCGCCACGCGCGCCTGTTCCGCAGGGGCAGCGACTGGTTCGTGGAGGACCTGGACTCGCGCAACGGCACCTTCGTCAACGGGGTGCGCATTGATCAGCCTGAGCGGGTGACCGTGGGCACGGACATGAAGATGGGACGCACGATTGTGAGGCTGATGCCGTGAAGCTCGCGCTAGATTTCGTGGCCGTGTCCGACCGGGGCCTGGTCCGCGGCAACAACGAGGACTCCGCGTACGCGGGCCCGCACCTGCTGGTGCTCGCGGACGGCATGGGCGGCCACGCCGCCGGCGAGGTGGCCAGCCAGCTCATGGTCGAGCACCTGGAGCACCTGGACCGCGACCCCGAGGACGCGGACATGCTCGCGCTTTTGGGCGCGGCGGCCGAGGACGGCAACGCCTCCATCGAGGCGTCCGTGGCCGAGCACCCCGAGCAGGCCGGCATGGGCACCACCCTGACCGCGGCGATGTTCAACGGCCGCGAGCTCGGCCTGATCCACGTGGGCGACTCCAGGGGCTATCTGCTTCGCGACGGCGAGCTCCGCCAACTCACCGTCGACGACACCTTTGTCCAGTCGCTGGTCAACGACGGCAAACTCGCGCCCGAGGACGTCTCCTCGCACCCGCAGAAGTCCCTGATCTTGAAGGCGTACACCGGCCGGCCCGTGGAGCCGCACCTGGAGCTGATCCAGGTCAAGCCGGGCGACCGCGTGCTGCTCTGCTCCGACGGGTTGAGCGACCCGGTGACCCAGCAGACCATCCAGCTCGCGCTCGGCGACGGCACCCCGGAGATGGCGGCGAACCGCCTGATCGAGCTTGCGCTGCGCTCCGGCGGGCCGGACAACGTCACCGTGGTGGTGGCGGAGGTCGTGGAGGCCGCCGAGGGCGATGCGGCCCGCGAGAACCGCGCCGTGGTCAGGGCCGGCGCGCTGGACCCGGGCTACGAGTCCTCCCACCCGGACTCCGCGGCGTCGCGCGCAGCAGCGCTGTTGCGCAAGTCAGAGACCATCACCCCGGACCACAACCGTGCCAAGCTCCAAGACGCGGATACTTCCGACGACGAGGAGGGCCACACTAGCGGCGCTGTCGGTGTCGCAGGGAAGAAGCAGCCGTCGTCGGTGTGGCCTTGGGTCGTCGCAACGCTGGTGCTGCTGCTGGTGCTTGCGGTGGCGGGCGTGATGTGGTCGCAGTCCCGCGCCACCGACGAGTACACGCTGAAGGTGCAGGACTCCGGCGAGTTCGTGGTGCAGCACACCACCCGCGACAACCCGTTCGCGGACACGGAAACCGAGGACATCCAGCGCGCCTGCCTGAACACCAAGGGCGATCTGCGCGTGATTTCCAAGGACTCCAAGCCGGGCGATTGCAGCATCTTCACCACCGAAGACTTGCCGCAAGACAAGCGCGAGGTCGCGGACGTCACCGGCTCCTACGACGACGTATTAGCCAAGTTGAATGAGTTGGCGGACCAGGCGCTACCGGCCTGCACGGACAAGAAGAGCGCCGACGAGGGCAAGTGCCGGGAGGTGCGATGAGCCGCCTAGTATCCCGCAGCCGCGAGCTGCTCCTCCTGCTGTTTGCCACAGGCCTGCTTGCGCTGATGCTCTTCGGCTTAGAGACGAGCCAAGGGCGCACCCTGTCCACCGAAATGCTCTACATCATCGGCGGGTTCATGGGCGTCTACGCCATCGCGCACGTGGCCATCGCTTTTTTGGCGCCGTACGCGGACCAGGTGATGTTGCCCGTGGTGGCGCTGCTCAACGCCGTGGGCCTAGTGGTGATCTACCGCCTTGACCTGGCGGAACGCCCCGGCTACGGGCCGCTGGCGGAGCGCCAGATGCTGTGGTCGCTCGTTGGCGTGGGGCTGATGGTGCTCACCCTCATTGTCATCCGCGACCACAAATCCCTGTCGCGCTACTCCTACCTTCTGGGCCTGGTGGGCCTGATCCTGCTGGCCCTGCCGCTGGTGTGGCCGCAGCCCCCGGGCTACGAGGAAGCGCGCATCTGGCTGTGGCTGGGCCCGTTTTCCATCCAGCCGGGCGAGTTTTCCAAGATCCTGCTGCTGATCTTCTTCGCCCAGCTTCTGGCCCAGAAGCGCGCCCTGTTCACCGTGGCCGGCAAGCGCTTTTTGGGCATGACCTTCCCGCGCATCCGCGACCTCGCGCCGATCCTCATGGTGTGGGCGATCGCGATTTTGATCATGGGCATCTCCAACGACTTCGGCCCGGCGCTGTTGCTCTTCGCCACCGTGCTGGGGATGGTCTACTTCGCCACCGGCCGCGCGTCCTGGCTGTTCATCGGCGTGGGCCTGGTTGCCGTGGGCGGGTACGCCGTCTACCAGGTCAGCTCCAAGATCCAGGAGCGCGTGTCCAACTTCATCGACCCGTTCGCGGACTTCGACGGCATTGGCAACCAGCCCGCCAACGCGCTGATCGGCCTGAGCTGGGGCGGAATCACCGGCACCGGATTGGGCTACGGCCACCCGGAGCTGGTGCCCGTGGCGCATTCCGACTACATCCTCGCCGCCCTCGGCGAGGAGCTGGGCTTTGTCGGCATCGCCGCGGTGCTGTGCCTGTTTGCGGTGTTCATCACCCGCGGGTTCCGCACCGCCATGCAGGCGCGCGACTCCTACGGCAAGCTGCTCGCCTCCGGGTTGGCGCTGACCATTGCCATCCAGATCTTCGTGGTCGCCGGCGGCGTGTCCGCCATGCTGCCCATGACGGGCCTGACCACGCCGTTCATGTCCGCCGGCGGCTCGTCCGTGATGGCCAACTACATCCTGCTCGGCCTGCTGCTGCGCATCTCCAACAGCGCGAATCGCCCCGCGGACTACGACGCTGTCGCCGCGGGCACCGCGCGCCCTGAGGTGGTGGGCGCACGATGAACAAGTCCATCCGCTACGGCGCCGTGGTCGCGCTGCTGATGATCACGGCGCTTTTGGTCAACTTCACCGTCGTCCAGGGAATGCGCGAAGACGAGTACGCGCAGAACCAGCACAACTCGCGCATCCTCATGGACCTCAAGCGCACCAACCGCGGCGACATCGTCGCTGGCGAGACCGTGCTGGCGCAGAGCCACCGCGACGAAGAGACTGGCTTCTACCAGCGCGCCTACCCCAACATGCCGTGGTCGTTCGCGCCGATCGTGGGGTTTGTCTCCGACCAGTTCGGCACCTCCCAGCTGGAGGCCACCCACAACGGCGACCTCACCGGCGACTCCGGCACCGCCTCGCGCTTCCTGCGCACCGGGCTCGAGGACGGCAAGAAGGGCGACACCGTCGATCTGACGCTAGACCCGAACCTGCAGGCCTTCTCGTACGACCAGCTGGCCAAGCCGGGTTTTGATGGTGCGGTGGTGGCCGTGAGGCCGTCGACAGGCGAGGTGCTCTCCATGGCCTCGACCCCCAGCTACGACCCCAACGGCATCGCGGACCCGGCCACCGCCGAGGACGCCTGGGCCGAGGCCACCGGCAACCCCGCGAACCCGCTGCTGAACCACGCGGCGCAGGAGCAGCTGCCACCGGGCTCGATCTTCAAGATCATCACCACCGCCGCGGGCCTGCGAAACGGCTTCACGCCGGAATCGCCGCTGACCGGCGAGGCGCAGACGATCCTGCCGGGCACGGACAACATCCCGCTGACCAACTACGGCGGCCAAGCCTGCGCCGGCGGCGGGCAGGTGCCGCTGCGCACCGCGTTCGCCCTGTCCTGCAACACCGCGTTCGTGCAGATGGGCCTCGCCGTCGGCCCGGACGCGCTGCGCGACGCCGCCGCCCGCTTCGGCGTGGGCGAGCGCTACAACCTGGGCCTGCCGAATGCGGCCGGCTCGCTGGGCGACCTGCCCGGCGGCGCCGAGGTGGCCCAGTCCGCCATCGGCCAGCGCGACGTGACCATGACCGCGCTGCAGGCCGCGATGATGTCTGCGACCATCGCCAACAAGGGCAAGCGCATGGAACCGCACGTCGTGCGGCAGGTGCGCAACGCCGACGGCAAGGTGGTGCACGAAACCGAGCCGGTGGAACTCAACGAGGCCGTAACGGAAGAAGAAGCCGCGACGATCACGGACTTGATGTTCGCGTCCGAGCGGTGGACCTTCGGCTACGACGGCAACGGCTTCGCCTCCAAGACCGGCACGGCCGAGCACGCCGAAGGCGCCGCCCCGCACGTGTGGTACGTCGCCTTCGACCCGGCCAAGGACGTCGCCGTTGCCGTGGTGGTGAAAAACGGCGGCAACCTCGGCGAGGCCGCTACCGGCGGCCAAGTCGCCGGACCGATCGGACGCGCCGTGCTGCGCGCAGCACCCGCCGCCCCCGCACCCGTGGAAGGAGCACAGTAGATGAACACCGAAAACCGCGAGGACCTGCAACAGCTCGTCGGCGACGGCTACCAGCTGCAGTGGATCATCGGCCACGGCGGCATGTCCACCGTGTGGCTGGCAGACGACCTGGCCAACGAGCGCGAGGTGGCCATCAAGGTGCTGCGGCCAGAGTTCAGCTCCAACGCGGAGTTCCTCGCCCGCTTCCGCAACGAGGCGTTGAGCGCCCAGGGCATCAACTCCGACAACGTGGTGGCCACCTACGACTACCGCGAGGCAGACACCGACGCGGGCTTCACCGTCTGCTACATCATCATGGAGTACATCCGCGGCGAGTCGCTGGCGGACCTCATCGCCCGCGAGGGCCAGCTGGACGAGGCACTGGCTCTCGACGTCCTGGAGCAGGCCGCCCACGGCCTCGCCGTGATCCACCGCATGGGGCTGGTGCACCGCGACATCAAGCCGGGCAACCTCATGCTCACCCAGCACGGGCAGGTGAAAATCACGGACTTCGGCATCGCCAAGGCCGCCGCGGCCGTGCCCCTGACCCGCACGGGCATGGTGGTGGGCACCGCCCAGTACGTCTCCCCCGAGCAGGCCCAGGGCATGAAGGTCACCGCGGCTTCCGACGTCTACTCGCTCGGCGTGGTGGGCTACGAGCTGCTCTCCGGCAAGCGCCCGTTCACCGGCGACAGCTCCGTTTCCGTGGCCCTCGCGCATGTGTCCGCCGAGCCGCCCGCGCTGCCCATTTCTGTCTCCGCCCCGGCGCGCGAGCTCATCGAGATCGCCCTGCGCAAGGACCCCGGCCAGCGCTTCCGCGACGGCAACGAGTTCCAGCTGGCCGTCTCCCAGGTCCGCCAGGGCCTGCGTCCCGCCCAGCCCGGCGGCCACACCCAGGTCGTGGCCACCGAGCCGTCCGCGACCGCGTCCACCCAGATGCTGGCCAGCGTCGCCGAGGAGCGCACTTCCCGCCCCGAGGGCGCCTACCCGCCGTCCGCAGCCAGGGCCGTTGCTTCTCGACGTCCTCCGGCTCCCCCCGCCCCGTCCCGCGCCGCGACACCAGCGCCGCGCGAACGCGAACCGGAAAAGAAGTCGTCTGCGGCAGGGCCGGTGATCTCCGCGATCTTGCTGCTCGCGCTTCTGGCCGGCGGCGCCGCCTGGGCGTACACCGAGGGCGTGTTCGACCGCTTCACCGGCGGCGGCACCCCCACCACCCCGCGGCCCACCATGAGCGCGACCACCCCGACGCCGGAGGAAGAGGCAGACACGGAGGATCCGGTCACCGAGACCACCACCGAGCGCGAGCGCACCACCGTCACGGAGCCGCGCAACCCGGGCACCCTGCGCTTCGAGGAATCCGAGGCCGACAACGCCCCGGCCCCGGCGGAACCGTCCGCCGAGCCGTCCGCCCCGTCCGCCGACGCCGAAACATCAGCGCCGGCGCATTCATCGGCGGCGGCTCCGACGCCTTCGGGTGGGGCGCTGGACGGTGGGACGTCGATAGGCAATCAGCCCGAGGTCACGAACGAGCCTGCCCCTGCGGTAGAATTGCCCAACCTTGATAGCTTGCTCGGAGGTGGCAGGTAAATGCTGATCGCGGACCGGTACGAACTCGGCGACATCATCGGCACCGGCGGCATGTCGGACGTGTATGCCGCCACCGACGTGTCCCTTGGGCGCGAAGTCGCCGTGAAGATGTTGAAGATCGACATGGCGCGCGACGAAAACTTCCGCGAGCGCTTCCGCCGCGAAGCGCAAAACTCCGCGCGCCTGAACCACCCCAACATCGTCTCGGTCTACGACACCGGCTCCGTGGAAACCTCCGGCGTGGACGTGCCCTACATCGTCATGGAGCTCGTCCACGGCATGAACCTGCGCGATATCGTGCGCAACGAAGGGCCGCTGAGCCCCGAGCGCGCCGCGAAGCTGCTGCTGCCGGTCACCCGGGCACTGCAGGCCAGCCACGACGCAGGCATCATCCACCGCGACATCAAGCCCGCCAACATCATGGTCACCAACACCGGTGCCGTGAAGGTCATGGACTTCGGCATCGCGCGTGCGCTGGATGATTCCACCTCCGCCATGACGCAAACCTCCGCCGTCATCGGCACCGCCCAGTACCTCTCCCCCGAGCAGGCCCGCGGCAAGGCCGCCGACGCGCGCAGCGACATCTACGCGCTCGGCTGCGTGATGTACGAAGCCGTCACTGGTGTCCCGCCTTTCGAGGGCGAATCCCCCTTCGCCGTGGCCTACCAGCACGTCCAGGAAGACCCGGTGCCGCCGTCCGAGCGCATCAACGCGCCGCTGTCGGACAACGAGGCCGTCAACGTCGACTCCGTCATCCTCACCGCGATGGCGAAACACCCCGCCGACCGGTACCAGACCGCCGACGAAATGGGCGCTGACCTCGCGCTTTTGGAGCGCGGCAACGTCACCACCGCCGCTCGCAACCACCTCGCCGCCGCGGAGGAGGACGCAGGCGCGCACGCCGTGGACTCGCCGGCCCAGGACCACACCGTCGTGGTGGGGGATGTGGTGCGCGAACCTGTGGTGCGTCGCGAAGCATCTGCCGCCTCCTCCGGGCACACGCGCTACGCGGACCACCGCGCCGCCAACGAAAAAACCTCCTCCAACTGGCTGAAGTGGCTCTCCGCGCTGCTCGGACTGCTGCTCGCGGGCGCGGTGTGCTGGTTCGTCTACGACTACTTCTCCGTGAACAAGGACAACAACGGCCCGGCCATCACCCAAGAGGAAATGGTGCCCGTGCCCGAACTCGCGGACATGCCGCGCAACGACGCCGTCCGCGAACTCGAACACCTCGGCTTTTCCGTCTCCGTCATGGAAGAGCCCAGCCCGGAGATCAAACGCGGCAACGTCATCTCCACCAACCCAGCCGCCGGCTCCGAGCTCAAGCGCGGCACCCAGATCACCCTGACCGTCTCCTCCGGCAAGGAGATGACCGACGTGCCGGACGTGACCAACCTGACCGCCGAAGAAGCCATCGAAGAGCTGAAGAAGGCCGGGCTGGAACTCAACCCCAACGTGCGCCGCGAATCCAGCGACAACATCGACGAAGGCATCATCCTGTCCCAGCAGCCCGCCGGCGGCACCCAGATTGCCAAGGGCTCGCGCATCGCCATCACCGTCTCCTCCGGACCGGAGATGGTGCAGGTGCCGTCCCTGGTGGGGCTGAACGTCGAGCAGGCCACCGCGACCCTGTCCTCCCTGCAGCTGCGCTCCACCGTCACCCGCGTGGACTCGCCGAAGCCCGAAGGCCAAGTGCTCGCAGTCGCCGGGGAAAACACCGACGTGGAAGCCGGCACCACCGTTGAGCTGCGCGTCTCCAACGGCATGCTCATGAACATGCCGGAGATCACCCGCCAAAGCCCGGAGGAAGCCGAAAAGGCGCTGCGCGACGCCGGCTGGAACGGCCGCCTCGTGGCGGGACCGACGGTGCCCACCGGCGCACTCGTCGACGACGGCCTGATCGGCCACCAGGAAGTCGCCGCCGGCGAAACCATCCGCAAGGACCAAGCCATCGGCTACAACCTGTGGAAGTTCGACGCCAGCAAACTCATCCCGCAGAATAACGCGGCCGCGCCGCAGGCTGATACAGTTCAACCCCAGAACGCGAACAACGCGCTGCGGAATGTGCAGCGCGGGCTCGGGCTTTAGACGTCGATAAGCACGACGCATTGGCCCGCACACACCAAGGGAGCGCACATGCCTAAAGCAAGAGTAACCAAAGACCCCATCCGCCCAGCTAGCAGCACCTCCGCCAGCACCACGCGCACGCCGGTGAAGGTCAACACCGGCGGCACCCCGATCTGGTACAAGGTGATCATGTTCGGGCTGATGATCTTCGGCCTGGCCTGGCTGATCCTCTACTACCTCGCCGGCGACCAGCTCGCGTGGCTCGGGCAGCTCGGGCCGTGGAACTACGCCATCGGGTTTTCTGGGATGATCCTTGGTCTGCTGATGACGATGGGTTGGCGGTAGTTCTTCTTCGGGGGTTTTGAGTTGGGGGTTGTGTGAAATCGGATTGTGGCAAATATTTGCCGCAATCCGATTTTTGCTTTGGCGGGGGTTCGAGGCTGAACGCATTCCTATAGGGACCTGAGGAGCCGATTTATGCGACACATGACTGTATTTAAATAGCGCGATAGATTGCGCCGGGGTTTTACCCACAAATAACAGTATTAATACTGGTGAGCTGGCTTTCGCGACATGTCAATTACTTTAGTTTGACCCCGGATTGGGTAGATTGTTCAACAATATTATGACTCTTCCTTGGCAAGTGACTAGGTATTATATGAGAGCTCCTCGCTGAGAGGTTGAGAAGCCCGTCCCCTGAAGAATCCACAACTGTTTCCCCGAAAGGAACGCCAATGCGCGCATTCCGCATCGCTGGTGCCGCCAAGGCCGCGATCGCAGCCGTCGCCGCTGTCGCAATCGCAGGCTCCGGTATCACCGCCACCGCCCAGACCTTCGAAGAGTCCTACCCGGAGACCCCGGCAACCAACTCCGCGCTGCCGATCATCCACACCTACCGCGGCTCGGACCACCTGAAGGCGAACATCCTCAACCCGCGCCCGGTGTGCAACTCCACCGAGGACTACCGCACCATCGTGTACAAGGTGAAGGACAACTTCCTGCCGGTGGGCACCATCTCCACCACCAACCTGTCCGACAGCTCCATCCCGCTGTCCCAGGACCTGTCCCGCACCCAGACCATCTCTGCCTCCGTCAACGGCTCCAAGACCGAGACCCTGACGCTCGGCGGCTCCGGCTCGAAGGACGGCCTGCAGGGCAACATCGGCTACTCCCTGGCCAAGTCCCTGGGCTGGGACGTATCCGGCTCCCTGTCCTGGTCCGTCGGCCAGAAGATCGGCCCGTACGACGTGCCGGCCGGCAACACCGGCGAAGCAACCTACGGCTTCCGCACCATCACCATGACCGGCACCCAGCAGCGCTGCCGCCCGAACGGCACCTGGGCAACCCCGACCGCGTGGATCGCCAACATGCCGATCAAGAACGAGGTCCGCGTCAAGAACTACTCCACCCCGGCCGGCTCCTGGGCGCCGAACAAGGGCGCACAGGTCACCGACACCGTGGAGAACCCCAACCCGGCGTACAACGAGGACGTCAAGAAGATCGAGACGGGCGCAAACCTTGACGACGTCACCGTGGTCGACAACGACGAAGCCACCGACGTGACCAACAACGACATCGCGAACGAAGGCGCAGAGGTCATCACCGAGGTCGAGGAAAAGGCTGCTGACGAGGTCAACGAAGTCGTCGATAAGCAGGCAGATGCCCAGCGCGACCTGGACCTCCAGCCGTACTTCACCACCTCCTCCTGGAAGGTGCCGGGCGCCGCTGGCTCCGTCGCACTGCGCGTGAAGAACACCGGCGCGAAGCGCTACTGGGGCGAATTCCCGGCCCTGACCTTCCGCGTCGAGGTCGGCACCGAGGCAGGCCCGGAGGGCGTTGACCGCCTGATCACCACCACCCAGTACAACGGCACCCACATCCGCGACCTGGGCTACGACTTCGACCGCGGCATCCGCACCTTCGAGGTCACCCTGTCCAACCCGATCCTCGCCGGCGACGAGATGCTGCTGGGCGCATTCTCCTTCGGCGACGGCAAGACCAAGGAAGGCCGCCTGTACAACTACATGAAGGTCACCCAGACCGGCCGTCTGTCCGAGGACACCTCGTTCTACAACGACCAGGACGTGGACTCCCGCGACGTGACCGTCTCCGACTTCGGCAAGAAGATCCGCGGCGTGTTCTAAAACACTGCTGAATAGCGCGAAAGCCCGTTGAGTCTGTTGCGGACTCAACGGGCTCTTTGTGTTTGCAGGTTACTTCTCCTGCTCAGCGCGCTTCTTGGCGAAGGACTCGCGGACCTTCTTTTCCAGGTCGGCGTCGACCTTGCCCCAATACTCGTAGACGCGCTCCTCGACGTCCTTGTGCTTAATCGCCATCATCTTGTTGGTGATGTTGTGGACGAAACGCTCCTTCGCCGCGTCGTCGAAGACGTCGCGGTAGAGCGTGCCAGCCTGGCCGAAATCGTCGTCCTCGGCGTGCTTGACATACGCCTCGCGCACCAGGTCAGTGCCCTCCGGATCCGGATTGACGTAGAGGTTCTCCGCCTGGCCGTAGTCGGTGAAGTTGGAGGAGGAATCCTCGTTGTTGTCCAGGTAGCCGGCGCCCTTCTCGGTGCGGTTGGGCACGTAGTTCGGCTCGTTCTCCTCGTTGAAGAAGTAGGCCATGTTGCCGCGCTCGGAGTAGGTGTTCACGTCGTTGAGCGGGCGGTTGACCGGCAGATCCTTGTAGTTCGCGCCGATGCGGTGGCGCTGCTGGTCCGAGTACGCGAACACGCGGGCCTGCAGCATGCGGTCCGGCGACAGGCCCACGCCCGGCACCAGGTTCGCCGGGTCGAGCGCGAGCTGCTCAATCTGCGCGTGGTAGTTCTTCGGGTTGCGGTTGAGCACGAAGTAGCCCACCGGGATCAGCGGGTAATCCTTCTGCGACCACGTCTTGGTCAGGTCGAACGGGTTGAAGCGGTAATCCTTCGCCTCCTCGAACGGCATGATCTGCACCTTGACGTCCCAAATCGGGTAGTCGCCGTCCGCGATGGCGTTGAACAGGTCCGCGCGCTGGAAGTCCGGGTCGGTGCCGGCCTTCTCGGTGGCCTCCTCGTCGGTGAAGCACTCCCAGCCCTGGCGGGTCTTGAAGTGGTACTTCACCCACACCGGAGTGCCCTCCTCGTTGATCCACTGGAAAGTGTGGGAGCCGAAACCGTCCTGGTGGCGCGACGTCTTCGGGGTGCCACGGTCGCCCATCAGGTAGGTCACCTGGTGCGCGGACTCCGGCGTGCGCGTCCAGAAATCCCACTGCATCTCATCATCGCGCAGGCCCGAGTTGGGCTGGCGCTTCTGGGAGTGGATGAAGTCTGGGAACTTAATGCCATCGCGCAGGAAGAACGTCGGGGTGTTGTTTCCCACGATGTCGTAGTTGCCGTCCTCCGTGTAAAAACGCAGCGCGAAACCGTGCACGTCGCGCCACGTATCCGGGGAACCAGCCTCGCCCGCCACGGTGGAAAAACGCGCCGCCATCGGGGTGACGGTGCCCGGCTGGAACAGCTTCGCCTTCGTGTACTTGGACACGTCCTCCGTGATGTGCAGCTCGCCGAACGCGCCGTGGCCCTTCGCGTGCGGGATGCGCTCAGGCACGTTCTCCCTGTTGAAGTGGGCGAGCTTCTCCATCATGTGGACGTCGTTAAGCACATTCGCTCCCTGACGCCCCTGAGTGACCGAAATGTGCTCCGAGGCGACCGGCTGCCCGCCCAACTCGGTGGTGCGGCCGTTGCCCGCGGGGCGCTCGCCCCTGGAGACGATCTCATCCGCCTTGCTCTGATCAGCCATTACTCACTCCTTGGATCGTTGGTTGCGTACGCCCCCACCCTAGGCATTCTCACGGGCGCGCGAGCTTCCAGGATCTATCCACACCTACCGCTCCCCGAGAAGTGACTCCACCCTGCGCAATTCGTCGTAAACGTCCCGCTGGTCATAGGTGAAGCCACCGGACCAAGCCAGCTCTTTCAACGCATCATCAGTTGGCTCCTCCATTCCCAAGGATTCCGCCAACTGTGCACGCAAGCTGTGCCGACGCTCTCGCAGCTCTGCGTTGGTAAAGCGGCGTACCTGAAGCTTCATCAGACTCACCTTCCTTTCACTCACTCGACCCTAGCCAACGGCTCAGACACCAACTCGCCGTTGTTCGAACAATATCTATCCACACCTGTGGATAACTCTGTGCACAACTCCACAGGACAGTGGAATGTGCTGGTTTGCTTTCGAAAACGCCTGGTTCCATCGGCGTATCATTTTCGCTGTTCGACGTGTCGTTCGAGGAGTTACACGGGTGTAGTTATCCACACTGGGGACAACCGCTGTGGATAACTTGAAAGGTCCGGTTAAAGGTCAAAAAGTGTGTCTGGAATCGGCGATTTCTGGGGCTTGACCTCGGTGATCCAGGAAAATATATGGTTCGGGAATTTCCGCTTTCCTTTCGGGCTGTAAATTCTCGGTTGCGGTATCACCCCGCGACTAGGCACGGCGAGATGCTTTGGCGATCTGTGAATCTCGAACCATCGCTAATCGGGGCCGGGAACAGGCGTTCATCTCCGACGAGCTGCTGTTACCTCACCGGCGGAAGGTTTCCAAGTTGAGCTCCCCCACGACACGCCGAGCCAGACACACTTTTTGTCGTTTAACCCTCGTTTAACCCCCTTTTTGACCCTTAACCCAAAAGAAAACCCTAGCCAGCATTTCGCTAGCTAGGGTTCTTCTATCGTCCGGGAGGGAGGCTGCGCGCCCACGATCCTCCGCGGCTCTGTGCTAGGAAGTGTATCATGACAAACCCTGGCGGATCTAGCCCTCCCCTGGTCGCGAGGCGGATCGAGAGCGCGCTGACTCCGCCGAGGTTGGGTTCCTATTTCCCACCCCTGGTGACAGTAGAACCGAACGAAACCCAAACCGAGGCGGCTGTCCGGCTATACCAATGGAACGCGGAAATCGCCGCAGCAATGTGGCCCGTCATGCACGTTTTCGAGGTGGTGGTGCGAAACGCAGTTTCGGATGTGATCACAGCGGTGCACGGGCCTAGCTGGACCCACCAGCACGCTTTTTGGAACAAGCTGCCCAACCCGCGAGGTGTTTACAGTCCCCGCAAAGACCTAATCAAGCAGGCCTCACAACACCCCACCCCAGGCAAGGTAATCCCGGAACTAAAAATGGCTTTCTGGGAAAGAATGTTCACTTCCCGACACGACAACGACTTCTGAAGCCAGCATTTGCAGGAAGGGTTTCCCTACATCGCTGCACACACATACCAACAAGGCCGAAATCAACTTAGGGCAATGTATGAAAGTGTCAGAAGAGTCCGGAACCGCCTTGGTCATCATGAGTCAGTTTCCGATCCAACGAGATTCGATCTTCCTAAGATCCACCAAAACATGATGTACGTCATCGGTTGGCGAGATCCAGTAGTCCTTTCTTGGGTGGACAGTTTCCAGGAGGTCGATGCCACGCTAGAGCGCCGCCCCTAGTACACGGGAATTGTGGACGGGATCGTCAGCGCCCAGACGGCCACGCACGCCGCCACGGCCGCGACCCCCGCCGTGATCCAGCGCGTGCGCACGTTGCTCGAGGTCAGCGGCCACGCCATCACCGCGCCAGCCGCCAGGCCGCCGAGGTGCCCCCACAGCGACACACTCGGGCTGAGCAGCGTGTACGCCACGTTCACCGCCACCAGGGCGAGTGGCGCGCGCAGGTCCGTGGAACGTCGAAAAGCAATGGCGATCAAAAGCGCCATCAGCATGTAGAGGGCGCCGGAAGCGCCGGCGGTGGGCGTCGTGAAGCTAAATGCGAGCACACTTGCCGACGCCCAAAGGACCCCCGCGACCCACGCCACCACAAACGGGCCAGTGCCGAGGAAGCGCTCCACCTCCGCACCCACCAGGACCAGCATGAACATGTTGAGAAAGAGGTGCGTGATGTCCAAGTGCATGAAGCCGGCGGTGAGCGCGCGGAGGTAGCCCGCGCCGTAGACCTCGGGGCCGTAGAGGATCGTGTGGGTGCCCACCTGCGAATCCCACACCACGTCCGTGAGCGAACGGGCCTGGAGCGCGGCGACGAGGAAGACGAGCGTGCAGATCGCCGTAATCGCCGTGGTGGCGGGGGCGGTGCGGGGCAGGTTGCGGAGAGTGGGCATGGGATCAGGGTACGAAAAAGCCCCCGCACGGTGGCGGGGGCGCGGCGCGGGTGGCTTACGCGATGTCGATGGACTCGATCACGACGTCCTCGACCGGGCGGTCCATGCGACCGGTCTTCACATTCGCGATCTCGTCGACGACCTTCTTCGACGCCTCGTCGGTGACCTCGCCGAAGATGGTGTGGCGGTTGTTCAGCCACGGGGTCGCGTCGACGGTGATGAAGAACTGGGAACCGTTCGTGCCCGGGCCGGCGTTAGCCATGGCCAGCAGGTACGGGCGGTCGAACTGCAGCTCCGGGTGGAACTCGTCGGCGAACTGGAAACCCGGGCCGCCGGTGCCGGTGCCGGTCGGGTCGCCGCCCTGGATCATGAACCCCGGGATGATGCGGTGGAAAATCGCGCCGTCGTAGAACGGGCCCTCGGTGGTGCCCTTGGCGTTCTTGGCGGAGTAATCGGTGGTGCCCTGCGCCAGGCCGGTAATCGTCTCGACCGTCTTCGGCGCGTGGTTGCCGAACAGGTCGATCACGATGTCGCCGTGATTGGTGTGCAAAGTCATGGTCTGAGTCTTCTGAGTCATGCGCTCTAGGGTACGCGGGTTCGGGCGGGCGGGGT
>ERZ1031329.134-NODE-134-length-18241-cov-16.416694_pt1 | contig 18241 bp, 18 predicted proteins | sample MGYA00518053_ERZ1031329 | MGnify/ENA primary metagenome ERZ1031329 (study PRJEB33718, sample SAMN03159840) | human skin metagenome | collected 2014-02-25 | study: EMG produced TPA metagenomics assembly of the PRJNA266117 data set (Human skin bacterial metagenome... | reverse complement strand
AAAACACAACAAAATACAACAAAGAAGAGGACGGCACACCACCGCCCTCTTCTTTCGTCGTTTTGCTAGGCTCAAACGCATGGACCAAAGGCAGATTTCTACTGTGGTGGAACAAGTAGAGCAGGGAATTGTTGGCTTGCAGGACATCGATAAGCTGCTGGCTTATTTAGACAGCTTGCATCCGGATGAACTGGGCGGAGTGGAATTCCTCGTTGATCGCATGTTTGAGGAGGAGGAGCGTAACCAAATATGGGATCTGACAGAATCTCTCAAGGAATTCCTCTCGGATTTAAAGGAATGCCAGAAGTAAGGCAGACGCTTGCCGAAGCAACCATTAACTTTGTAAAGCCCGCCGGACTAAACTTGGCTGACCCCGACGATTCGAGCCAGTACGCCGACCAGGTGTGGCAGGTCGGCGAGCTTCTCCAGACTGCCATTTTTGCCCCTCATCTTTTAGCCGGCTATGGTATTGAGCCAATCAAGGCTCAAAATATCTTTCCAGTGGCGCAACGGGCAGTTGACGAAGTTCTGCAACAGTTGCCGCTTATTGAGGATGTCAATGAAGCCGTGCGTTGGAGTGCCGAGCGCTTGGCGCAGGAACTACCTCATGCAGCTCAACTGTCAAAGGTTGACGGGCTGTACTTGGCTCAGTGGCTCTTGGGTATTCTTGAGTCGCCGTATGCTGAACAAATAGATGTTGACCCCGTGCAGTACGAGGAATCTTTAGGGGCAGAGGGCGTGAAGGAACTTCGCGATCGGGCGCATGGAGCGTATGCGAGGCGTCGGCTGGCGGTGCTTTCTGGCTCTGTCGAGGACGTATTTCGTACTCACACGGACGGATACGAGCAGCTGATTCGCGCCCTTTCAGAGATAGGTCAGTTTGAGCTTGCCGATAAGTACTCAGAGAAGGCCATGCTGGCGTTGCCCACGGAGGATACTTTCCATATCGTTACTTTTTGGGCCGCGCTTTGCGACGACCACTTTCCTCACCGCAGCCCCGCCGTGCACCGGATAGCCTTCGATAGTTTTCCAATGCTATCGACTGCGCGTGGGCTTTTCGCGGCCGTAGGGGACACCGCGTCAGAACTCATCCAGACTCGCCTGCGGGATAAGCCATGGGACCTAGCGATGTTCCAGTACCTGTGCCTAAATGATCCGGAGCGTGCTTGGGCAACAGCCTCGGACGCAGGAATTGAATGGAGCTTGGCAGAACATCTCCTTCCGGACTTGCCGGACGAGACCATTCCTGTTCTGATGCGAAAAGTCGAGGAGCAGTTGGAAAACAAGTACGGTCGCGACCAAGCGTATGAGTTGCTCGGGAAAATCCAAAAGGTTGCTGAACCAACTTCCTTTGAAGAATTCTTGGGTCGGCTAAAGCGGAAGTTTGCTGACTGCCCCGAAATTCGCTCCTTGCTCGCCGGCGCCGACGAACTCTAAACCATTCCTTTTACCCCCGTTGCCTATTGGCACTCGACTCTGGGGATCCCTGCGGGTTTAGGTCAACCTATTCGAACAAAAACACCCCCATTACGCGCATATGTCCGTAACTCGGGCTACTATAAGGTCACTAGTTAGAAAACACGTACGAACCCCTGCTTCCTGTTGGAGTACACCCCGTGACTGCCACACTATCCCCACCTCAACCCGATACCGCCCTCGACTATCCCGACACCCTCCTCATTTCCGGCGACCCCGATACTGATCCTCTAGATGACGGTGATGTGCCCGAAGCGTTCTACACCACTAACGCACCCGGCAACCACATCGGCCAAGCCGGCACCTACACCCGCAAAACCTCCTGGTTTCTCTACCGCGCAATCCTCCCCCAACTAGACGAAGATGTTGATTTAAGCCTGACCAGTCTCGCCAAAGACCTTGGTATCTCCTACTCGAAACTCCAAGGCTTCCTGCGCGCCCACTTCCGCATGCGCCAGTTACCTCTAGTCACCGAAGTGCAAGGCCTCCACTGGATCCTCGATCTGACCAAATTACGCATCATCGACCGCGAACTACACCGACTGGAAAATAACCTAGATGACCTCGAAGCCATCGACGCCGCACTCGCAGACTTCCTTACGCCCACCGCACCGAATCAAACAGTACCCACTGATGCTGAACTACGCCGCTTCATCCGCGGCTTCATCGACACCCACTTGCGACCCGGAGACAAAGAAGAAAAGCCGCAACCCACACTCCGCATAAACTACAACCCCGATAACACCACTACACTATCTTTGACCTGCGATAGTGCTACCGCCACAATCATCGCCCGCCATATCGATGTGTACACCAACAAGGCACACACCACCGCAGCGCAGGGCCTTATCGATCTCATCCTCGAAGACACCCATACCAGCGTCGCTATAAACACCTTCACCACCAACGAAGACACCAATATCGTCTTTCATCCCGGCGCAGGTTGGATAAATCTCAACCATGCCCCCACAGACAACACCTTCATCCGCCGGCTTAACGCCGACGAAGTAGACTCCTACATCCCTAACGCCGACATCCGCGCCTACACCCAAGGCAGAGACGCCACCTGCCGCTGGCCCGGCTGCACCATCCCCGCCACACAGTGCCAACTAGACCACCGCATTGAATACCACCAAGGCGGACCCACCAGCCCGGATAATTTAGTGAATCTGTGCCAACACCACCACAACATCAAAACCGACCGCCGCGTCCACTACATCCTCGACCACATCACCGGCACCATCGCCTGGCTCCACCGAGACGGCACCTACCAACTTGACCACCCCACCGGGCCCTTATCCGCACACCAAACACACTGGAATCACACCTGGGCACAATACCTCGCACTACAACAACAGCGATCAAAAAGAGAGAAAGTGAAAGGATAAAGACGCCCGCCTCGCCGTTTAATTGTGATTGCGCGGGTTGCATATTTAGCGCGTAACTCGGTTTCTCGTTGAGGGCTACCGAGGCGTTAATCTTGCCTCGTGTGCTCACAGGACGAGGCAAGATGACGACCAATTCCTTGCCTGGCGTGGAAGTTTCAGTTGGGTCTGTGAACGGACCTGTATCCGACGTAGCTTATGCAGCTCTAGAGAACCAGCAGGTCGAACTTGGTAGCCTTCACGTCGGAAAGGCGCTTGCGGGCGCGCTCGAGGCGCTGCCATTCTTCTTGGGGGATGGATTTCCGGGCAATGGTGACGGTCTCGGCGTCGGGAGTGCCCCAGGCGATTGGCATGGGAGTAATTTGCTGCCAATGGTTGTTGTCTGCGCGGCCGGAGACAGCCGCAACGGGAACCTTGGTGCCTACGGTCCGTTGGGTGCCGGGGATGGCGGTCACGGTGCGCAGGCATGCAGCCCAGCGGGGAGGCAAGGAGGGATCCACGTTTGTATTAACCAATGCGAGCAAGACCATATCGCGCTCATTTACTTCGGCGATGACGGCCGGAGCAAGGGGATAGGAGTCATAGAGTTGCTGGGCGGTGCCAACCTTACGGGCGGCGGCAAAGCCGACGATGGCCACCATGATTCCGAATAGAATCATGCCCAGGCCGATAGTAATGCCCCAGGAAAATCCCCACCAGATCGCCGCGCCGCCGATGATGAGCAGGATGCCCAGCACGAGGCCGGAGAGGCGAAGGCGGTTGGAATCGCGCAAGAGCTCGTTATTGGCCTTGGCAAAGGACTCGTCTACGTCGAACTTGAAGATTTTCATTGTTCTAAGTCTAGTGCGTCGATAAGCCGGTAGGCATATCCCTGCTCGGCGAGGAAACGCTGGCGGTGCACGGCGTAGTCGGCATCGAGGCTATCGCGGGTGACCAGCGAATAAAAGAGCGCCTCTTCTTCCTTGGGGCGGAGTAGCCGGCCAAGGCGCTGAGCCTCTTCCTGGCGGGAACCGAAGGTGCCGGAGACCTGGATGGCTAGGGCGGCTTCGGGGAGATCGATGGAGAAATTGGCGACCTTGGACACCACCAGAACGGGAAGGCTGCCATCCCGGAATTGCTGGAAGAGGCGTTCGCGCTTAGCAGTGGAGGTGGAGCCATCGATTACGGGGGCGTCAAGATGCGCGCCGAGTTCTTTGAGCTGGTCGACGTAGCCGCCGATGATAAGCGCCTGCTGTGGGTGGCGGTCGAGAATCTTGTCCACCGCTCGCAGCTTGGCGGCAGCCTGGGCAGCGATACGGTAGCGGTCGCGAGGTTGGGCGGTGGCATAGAGCATGCGCTCCTCGTCGTCCATGTCTACGCGGACTTCGATGCACTCGGCGGTGGCGATATAGCCGGCCATCTCGAGCTCTTTCCACGGGGCATCATAGCGCTTGGGCCCGATGAGGGAAAAGACATCACCCTCGCGGCCGTCCTCGCGCACGAGGGTGGCGGTGAGCCCTAGCCGACGCCGCGACTGAAGATCCGAAGTCATGCGAAATACCGGCGCGGGCAGGAGGTGGACCTCGTCGTAGATGATGAGGCCCCAATCACGGGAATCGAAGAGCTCGAGGGCGCGGTATTCGCCTTTGGTTTTACGCGTGACCACCTGGTAGGTGGCAATGGTGATTGGCTTGATTTCTTTCTTCTCGCCGGAGTATTCGCCGATTTCATTTTCCGTCAACGTGGTGCGGCGCAGGAGTTCATCGCGCCATTGGCGGCCGGCGACGGTATTGGTGACCAAGATGAGCGTGGTGGATTCCGCCTTGGCCATGGCCGCCGCACCGACGATGGTTTTACCAGCACCGCACGGCAGTACTACGACGCCAGAGCCGCCGGACCAAAAGGCCTCGGTGGCGTACTGCTGATAATCGCGCAGCTGCCAGCCGTCATGATTGAGCGCGATGGGGTGGGACTCGCCATCGACATAACCTGCGAGATCTTCTGCCGGCCAGCCTGCCTTGAGGAGGGCCTGCTTGAGGCGGCCGCGCTCGGAGGGCGGGACGGCGATGGAATGCTCGTCGATGCGAGCACCAAGGAGCTTTCCGGTTGCGCCACGGGAGAGTTCTTCCAGGATAGGTGGCTCTTCGGACTCGAGAATGAGGCCGTGGGCCGGGTGGGCGTGCAGGCGGACGCGGCCGTAGCGGGACATGGTCTCGGCGACGTCGATAAGCAGAGATTGGGGGACCGGAAAGCGCGAGTAGTTTTCAAGGACGTCGACGACCTGCTCGGCGTCGTGTCCGGCCGCGCGGGCATTCCACAGCGCGAGCGGCGTGATGCGGTAGGTGTGCACGTGCTCGGGGGCGCGCTCCAGCTCCGCAAAGGGAGCGAGCGCGGCGCGGGCCTCGGCGGCTTGGGCATGATCCACCTCGAGCAAGACGGTCTTATCCGACTGCACAATTAATGGTCCATTCATGGCTCCAGCGTAACGGAGGTGATCCGGTGCAAGGGAAACCGGATGGTAGAACCGTCGGCCGCGCGGGCGTCGATTTGCCCACCCGCGACCGTCAGCGGGGTAACGGTGCGCTTCTTTTCGTTGCCGTTTTTATCCGCATAGCCAATCGTGATCGGCCGGGCAGTGCGCGCGGCGGCGTGGACTATATCGAGGCTGGGAGTGGAAGGCGCGGAGTCATCGCGCAGGTTGCGCATGGCCTTCGCAATGTCCGGGGAAGCGGTAGCTCGACGCGCGGTGGGGGTCGGCAGGGTGGCTGGTTCCGGCGCAACCGTGAGGCTCGCGCCGTTGTGGTCCTCGGCCGCGGGAGAAAGACCGTGATCGCGCAGCCGCTCCAGCAGGTCGTGTACCGGCAATTGGGACACCGCGACGGTGGGCGCGAGCAGTCGCAAAGGCGCGGCCTTGAGCGCAATCTGCAGGAGGGCTGGGTCCTCGCTGCGCAGGTAGGACAGTGCAGGGCCGGAGCGCAGGGTGCCATGGCGCTTGGCGACGTCCCCAATATGGAACTCCAGCGTCTGCGGCACCTCTCCATGGGCCGCGAAGAAGGCGTGGATTTCCTCTCCAGTCATTCCGCGATCAAGGCCGCGGCGCAGGGAAGCGTCCGAGATGCGGTAGACACTGGCCAAGCCGGGGGATTCAAGGTCCGCGACGGATTCGAGTCGTTGGTGTGTTTCTGGATCGAGCGGGCCAGGAACCAATACGGTCATATCTGCCTGAATTAGGAAATAGTCAACCGCATCTGGGGTCAGGCGGGCGGCGGCCTCGGGGCCCTCGAGAAGCACGCTGGTGGGGCGATCGAGGGCGATTGCGCCGAGCCACTCGGCTTCCGCGCGGAGATCGGCGATAGTCTCGTCCGCGGTATGCGTGGCAAAGAGCGGGAAGTGGAAGCGGAGGGCTTCTTCGAAGGTGGGTTTCGCCCCACGCAGATAGACCTGCAGGACCTTATCCCTAAAGCTCGGCAGGCGGTCATTGGTGTGCGCCAGTGTGCGGCCTTCGCTGGTCCACGTGGAGGTTGTCCGTGACTCGAGCAGGAGCTGCCACTTTTCGGCGAGGCTCGCATCGAGCCAGGTTTGGGCGAGCTCCGTTGGGGCGAGGAAATTACCCTCCATGTTTTTCGGCTCGCCGCGGCTTAGTAGACGGGCGCTCATGCCGAGTTCGATGAGGCGCCGCAACTCCTCCTCGCCAATGTTAAGGGTCTTGTTTAATCCGGTGAGCTGGCGAACGCCGACGGTCTTGTCTTTGAGGAGTTCTACCGGCCGTGCGCCTAGGGAGTCAATGACACGCTGCATGCCGCGCACGACGGATAACCCGGCTGCAGTGCCAGCATCATCGGCCTTGGAATCAGGAGCGGGGGATTCGGTGATTCCCTCCACTGGGATAGGCGCGGTGGCTTTGCCGTTCAGCGCAAGGTGCACGGCGCGTGGCAGGCGAACGGTGGTTGAGTCAACGCGGTGGAGCAGCTGCTTGGCGATGAGCCGCGGGATCGGCCGGGTCGGATCCGCATCAACGGCTGCGTCCCGCGTGGTGCCGAGGCCATTGGACCGGGACAGGGTCTCGAGGACCTTGCGCTCTTCTGCTGGCAGCTCGGCGATGTCTTCCGGGCTTACTCGGATTTGTTCGAGGAGGGACCAGCCCGTAGGTAGGGCAGGCATGACCTCAGGCGGAATGAGGACGTTGCCGTACGCTAGTCCGCGCTCCTTGAGCTGGCGGGTGATCTCTGGATGCAGGTTTTCTACCTCCTCGAGCTCTCCACCACGGCGCGCGATGTCCTCGATTTCCGCGAGCAGCTCCGCAGAGCAGTCCATAAGGGCTTGCGCGATAGAGGTGCGCAGCAGTAACCGGGTGGCAAGCGCGGCGATACTTGGGGGTAGTGGATTGAGCACATCCGGTCGGTTGCGGAGGACTGTTGCCAGCTCTTCTTCGTTAAGGGAGGCAAGCCACGTGCGGAAATGCGGAAGATGGGAAGACTGAGTCATGATGACTTCCCAGTTTAGCTATCGATTGAGTTACGTTTTTGCGCAAGGTTTGAAATAATGGGGACTATGTCGAATGAGAAGAAGGGTCACGTTTCCCCGGCTTGGCCGAAGAACGAAAATCGCGAGCACGCAATCACCGAAATCTCTGCGCCTTTTGCTGGTGCCTCCAGCCCCTACGGCGATGATCTGATTTTGCCGATGCCGGCAGAGAAGCTGAACTACGTTCACCCTTATACTCGCATCAACCGCTAAAGCATTCCCCCGCCTCGGTGCGGGGGAAGATTTGTATCTAGCGTTCCCTCACGCAGAAAAGGCCCCTTGCATGAGCAAGGGGCCTTTCTTCGCTGTGTCTTAGCGGGTGATGTTCTCAATCATCTGCGCAATCGGGTCGATGACGTTGCGGTTGGCAGAGTAGAAGTTGTTGAAGTCGTGGCGGTTAGCCTTGTACAGCTCGGTGAACTGCGGAGGCAGAGCCAGGCCGTAGGAGTTAGCGGCGTTCTTGATGGTGTTGTACAGAGCATCAACGGCCAGTTCGTCGGACTTCTGGGCAGCAGCCTGCTTAACCGGAGCCGGTGCCTGGGCCGGAGCCTTAGGTGCAGCGGATGGAGCGGTGCGCTGGGTAGGAGCGGAGTTCAGGCCAAGGGAAGCGGAGCAAGCCGGCCATGCGCCCCAGCCCTGGGAAGCAAGTACGCGCTCAGCAACAACGATCTGCTGCTCGCGGGAAGCCTGGTCAGCGGTAGCTGCGAACTCGCCGCCGCCATTAGCCTGCCAGGTCTGCGGGTTGAACTGCAGTCCGCCGTAGAAGCCGTTGCCGGTGTTGATGTGCCAGTTGCCGCCGGCCTCGCACTGTGCCAGGCGGTCCCAGTCGGAATCCGGGGCAGCAGATGCGGTTGGTGCCATGATGGCAGCAGCGGCGCCGAAGGCGACGGTGCCGGCGGTGAACTTAGCGGCCATGCGGTTCTTAGCGGAGTGGCGTCCCATGTAGTTAGTCCTCTCTGTGCGCCCGCATTAAGTGCAAAGAATATGTACCAAAAAGAAAGGGCGGGCGAGGGCAACTTTCTTAACGGCTCTTAAATGTATGGGGACAGCGTAGCGGTTTATAACGAAAGTGTCACGTTATGGGCACTAAATGGGAAAGGAATGGGGCGAATGTGGCGCGTGCGAGGGCATTTGTGCAGGTGAGTGGCAACATGTGATCTGTGACACATATCGGAGGTGTGTCGCGTTAGCGTGCGCGACTTCTGTTGTTTTGACCAGGCAGCTAAAATAAAGATTTTCCCCTAGAGAAGAGGTGGGTACCTATGCCTATTGGCAAAGTGAAGTGGTATGACGCCGAGAAAGGTTTCGGTTTCGTCAGCAACCCGGGCGATGAAGACGTCTATGTCGGCCGCAACGTGTTGCCTAAGGGAGTAGAGGAACTGTTCCCAGGCCAGCGCATCGATTTCGATTTCGCGGCTGGCCGCCGTGGTCCGCAGGCGCTGCGCGTCAAGGTATTGGATAAGCCGCGTCGTCGCACGCCGGCCCGCAAGCCCGAGGAACTCGGCAGCATGGTCTCTGATGTGATGACTTTGCTGGAGTCACAGATTCAGCCGGTGCTCAATTCCGGCCGCTACCCGGAGCGCAGGACCGGCCGCCAGGTAGCAGAAATCCTTCGCGCAATTGCGAAGGATTTGGATAGCTAATCAGAAGCCTTCGTGGATTCCTCCGCGGAGGCTTCTCGTTCTTTATCGGTCATCGTGGTGAGCGACCACACGGTGGCCAAGGGGGTTTCGTCACCGTTGTCATCGGTGCCGATCATCATGGAGGAAATCTCTACCACCTTGAGGCGGGGGCGCTTGCCGGTGGAGGCCTTGATGGGCTCTACCGAGCCGGGGATTGATACTTCAGTAGTCTCGTTCGCGCCGTGCGAGGTTTCATCATTGGCGGCGGGGTCATCGTAAATGGAGAGAATCTTCCACTCGTGATCAGAAATCTCTTCGGGGATCTCCAGCTTGAGGGTCTCGTCTTCCCCTACGGTGAGGTTCGGGACCTCGCCTTCTGGGCAATCGGTGCCGGGCTCGCACGCGATATAGGGGCTGACCTCGAGGGAATTATCGCCCACGGCGGCGGTCACCTTGATCTCGCGTGGATCTGGGCCCGGGCGCTGGTTCCACCAGTTCTGGAAGATCACTACGGCGGCGACGATGACTGCCACGACCACGATGAGGGCCAAGATCTGCAGCAGCGACTTTTTCCTTGCTTCCTTACGGGTTGCCATGGGCCTTTACCTTACTCGAACGTGGAAGAGTTCTTTCCACCGCTTGCCGGTAAGCCAGAACTCATCGTCTTTGATGTGGGCGATGCCGTTGAGGACATCATCAGGATCGGTATAGCGGGATTTATCAATCGCATCCGTAGAGATAACAGCGGTTACTCGGCCGGTGGAAGGATCGATGCGGTAGATATTGTCATCCATCCACACATTGGCATAGACGGAATCGCCCACGCACTCCAGCTCATTAATGTCCTCGAGGGGTTTTCCTTCCAGGCTGACGTCGGTGGTCGAGCGCTCCGCAAAAGTTTCCGGATCCATATGCCGCAGGGTAGCGGAACCATCGGACATGAGAAGATCCTCGCCGTTATTACACAGCCCCCACCCTTCACCGGTGTAGGAGGCGGTATCGACCTGGCGCAGGTCCTGGTCGTATTTCAGGGCCTGACCGGACTTCCAGGTTAGCTGCCAGATGGAATCTCCGGCCTGGGTGATGCCCTCGCCAAAGTAGCGGTTATCCAGGTGCGTTTCGGCTAAGGTTTCGCCGGTTTCGGGGGAGAAGCGCTCCAGGCGAGATTCGCCCCATTGGCCGGTGCCAAGGAGCAGGTTGCCGTCCGGATCGGTTTCGAGGCCTTGAGTAAAGGAATTGGCCGGCAGGGAAGCGGTGCCTAAGACCTCGACGGAGAGGTGCTCAACTTCGGGTTCTGCAGGGGTAGAGGAACAGGCAACGAGGGTGCAGGGCAAGAGAATGCAGGCGGCGCGGGAAAGAAACGACATGCACCATATGTACCACCGTGCGCGCCCCATAATGAATAATGAGGGGCGTGAGTAAGCGAAAAGCAAATCCGTTGATCGATTCCCGCGCCGTGCGCATTGCGCGCGAGGCGCTGGATGAGGTGGGGGAAGGGGGCGTCGGCAAGCATATCGGCGTCGCTGGGATGGGCCGAAACGTTGCTACCCACCGATTTGAAGCAGAGATGCCTGGCTACCCCGGCTGGGAATGGCAGGCGGTGCTCGCATGTGCGGAGGGATCGCGCTACGTCACCGTCAATGAAGTGGCGCTGGTGCCAGGCGGGGAGGCTCTGCAGCCGCCGGAATGGGTGCCCTATGAGGATCGCGTGCGGCCGGGCGACCTTGGGCCGGGTGATTTGATGCCACCGGCCGTAGATGATTCCCGCCTAGACTGCGACAAACTTTCCAAGTCCGGCTTGGACGACGCCAAGAAGCGCTGGCGCACCGAGCGTGGCCCGAATACGGATATGGCGGCCAAGGCGCGCCTGCAATGCCGCACCTGCGCGTTTTATGTAGAGCTGATGGAAAACTACGGCGTCTGTGCCAATGAGTACTCGGCAGATGGACGGGTAGTGCACTCGCGTTATGGTTGTGGCGCGCATTCGCAGACACGGGTGCGGGAAGAAAAGAACCCAGGAATCGCTTTCGATGATGAAAAGCCCATCTTTCAGGATTTTGATTTCGAGGATTAAGGCAGCACACTTATGGCGTAAGACTCGCTGTACGTGAAAGGCGCAGGCGTTGAAAGCCACTCTCGATCGCTACTTCCATATCTCTGAACGTGGTTCCACCATTGGAACCGAGCTACGCGCGGGAACGGTCTCGTTCTTCGCCATGGCCTATATCATTCTCTTGAACCCGCTGATCCTCGGCACCACCGAGGATGCAGATGGCTACGCACTAGGTGTGCCGCAGGTTGCTGCCGCCACCGCGCTGGTCGCCGGTGTAATGTCCATCCTCTTCGGCGCTATTGCCAAATACCCCTTCGCCATGGCCGCCGGCCTGGGCATGAATACCTTCGTGGGCGTGAGCATGGTTGCCACCAGTGGGCTGACCTGGCAAGAATCGATGGGCCTGGTGGTTATCGAGGGCATCATCATCGTTCTGCTGGCCATTTCCGGTTTCCGCACCGCCGTCTTTGACGCCATACCGCAGTCCATGAAGGCGGCGATGGGCGTAGGCATCGGCATGTTCATCGCCATGATCGGCCTTGTGGACGGTGGTTTTGTCACCCGCGTGCCGGACGCTGCGCATACCACCGTGCCGGTGGGCTTGGGCATTAATGGATCGATTTCCACTTGGCCGGCGCTGGTCTTTGTCATCGGCCTTATTATCTGTTCCTTCATGGTTATCCGGAATGTGCCGGGCGGGCTTTTTATCGCCATCGTGCTCACCACCATCATCGCTTTTATCGTGCAGGCATTTACCGGCTCCGAGGACTGGGGCATGGCCGCGCCCGTCAAACCAGAAGCGCTGGGCGGGATTCCGGACTTGTCCATTGTGGGCGATGTGAACCTGGTAGGCGCCTTTACCAAGATCGGCGTGGTTTCCACCGTCTTGCTCATTTTCACCCTGTTGCTTACCAACTTCTTTGATGCGATGGGCACCATGACCGGCTTGGGCAAGCAAGGCAAGCTTGTCGACGCCGACGGCAACCTCCCCGATATGAAAAAGGCCCTCGTCGTAGAAGGCTTTGGCGCAGTGGCCGGTGGCCTGGGCTCTGCTTCTTCCAATACCGTCTTCGCGGATTCCTCCGCCGGCATTGCCGATGGCGCCCGCACCGGCCTGGCCAACCTCATGACCGGTGTTCTGTTCCTCGCCGCGATGTTTTTGACCCCGCTTTATGAAATCGTGCCCATCGAGGCCGCCTCCCCAGTGCTGGTCATCGTCGGCGTGATGATGGCCGCGCAGTTGACCGAGATTCGCTGGACCAAGATGGAAATCGCCATTCCGGCCTTCCTGACCATTGTGACCATGCCCTTTACCTATTCCATTGCCAACGGTATTGGCGTAGGCTTTATCTCCTTCGCGCTCATGTCCACCTTTGCCGGTAAGGCCAAGGAAGTGCACTGGATCATGTGGCTCTTGGCCGGCCTCTTCGTGATTTTCTTTGGCATGGATCCGATTTCCAATGCTATCGGCTAGCCTAAAGGCATGCTGATTACTGACCCCGCAGACCCTCGCCTGGACGATATTCGGAACCTCAACAAATCCGATAAATCCGGCGAGGGTCTCGTCATTGCTGAGGGCCCACTGGTGGTCTCCCGGCTGGCCGAATCCCGGTTTCCCATGCGCTGCCTCGTGGGCTTTCCTAAGAAGCTGGAAGCATACGTTTCCGAGTATGGCGAGCCTGAGTGCCCCATCTACGAGGTCTCCCGCGAGACCCTCGCAGAGGTAGCGGGCTTTGATATGCACCGCGGGCTTGTCGCCGCCGCGGACCGCGCCCCAGAGCCGGATCTGGGAGAGATTTTGAAGACCGCGAAAACCATCGCAGTGCTGGAGGGCGTGGGCGATCACGAGAATATTGGCGCAATCTTCCGCCACGCCGCCGGCATGGGGGTGGACGCGGTGCTGCTCGGCTCAGGGGCCGCAGATCCGCTCTATCGACGCTCGGTGCGCGTATCCATGGGGCACGTGCTGCGCTTGCCCTTTGCCCATTTGGAAGGCGGGTTCACCACGTGGCAGCGTTCCTTGCAGGCGCTTGCCGACGCCTCCTTCACCCTCATTTCCTTAACCCCCAACCCCCACGCGGTGCATTTGGCCGAGGCCATGCATGGCTTGGATAAGGTGGCCATGCTCGTCGGTGCGGAAGGCCCAGGCCTTACCGAACACGCAATGAAGGCCACCGACGTGCGCGCACGCATACCGATGGCCCCTGGTACGGATTCCCTCAATGTGGCAACGGCCGCCGCCATTTCCTTTTATGAACGCCAGCGCTCCTTGAGCGACCTAAACGTCTGAGCGCCCCAATTGCCGATGAGGGAACCCAGATGCTTCGCAGTGGAGATGATCTCCTCGCCCGTGGATTCCGGCTCGGCGCTGTGGTCCTCGTAGTCATCATAATCGTTCAGACCCAGCTTATTGGCCGACTGCGCAGCTAACTCGCCTACGGTCCGCTTCGGCTTCGGCGGGTCGATCTTCGGCTCTGGGCGGCCGTCAACCGCGTAGCCTACGACGTCCAGATCCGGGCCATCGTGTCCTACCTCGATGCCGAGCCAATACTCCTGGGCCGCCTCCATGATGCCCTGCGGCTCGAAGGGCAGGGAAATGCCACCGATCGGTTCGTACTTTTCTCCTGCCCAGTAGGGCGCCTCGAAAGGCTCTGGCAGGCCGGTGTCTTCATAAAGGTGCTCGCGCGTGGCGCACAGGCAGCGCTTGAGCTGGCCGCCCTCCCACAGGGCGAAGCCCGCATAGCCTTCCTTTTCATTACTCGCCAGCGCAATGACGCGCTGGGCGGGGACCGCATTGAGTAGGGTTTCCGGCAGCTGAGAGAGGAGGACGGAGTCACCTTCGCACACCGTCTGTACCACGGTGATGCCGGGGTAGCCGCCGATATAGTACTCATGTGGATCCGTCTGCGCGGAGCGGTTAAGCGGGAATTGCCCAATCGGGGTGACCGGGAAGGTCGGGTCTAATTGGGCGAGGAATTTTCGCCCAAAGCCGCGATCCGCCTTGGGTTCGGTCTTTAGCACCTCTTCTGCGTTGGGCTTAGAGATGTACCAGAGAGTGAGTACTGCGTGAGAGATGTCCACGATTAGTCCCTAGGGCGCTTGGTATTGGAGCGAACGCCGAGGAGTACGTCCTCCCAATGCGGAGTGACGGCCTTGCGGCGGCGCTTGGCGGGCTTTTCTTCCGGGGAGGGGTTCTGTAGGAACTCCTCTTCCTCGGGCTCTTCCGGCGGGGTGGTTGGCGCAGTGAGGTCAGTGACGTTGCTGGGCTGATCGCCGTCGATAGCTTCGTCGTAGCGGCCACTGCCCAACGAGGTCAGCGAGCGCACCGGCTGTACGAAGTCCGGGTCCGTTAGGTCTGCGGCCACCGAGTTGCGGGCCTCTACCGTGGCGGGCGAGGACATGGACTGCTTGAAGTACCACTCGGCCTCGTTCTCGGACAGTCCGGTCTTCCATGTCACGCGCACTATCCAGGCCTCGCCCTGGTGGCGGTAGGCGTCCCAGGTGGACTCGGACAGTGAGTGTCCGCGAGCGGCAAAGGCGGTGGCAAGAACTTCCCACAGGGTGAGCTTGGCGGGGCCGTCCTCGCGTACCGGGTGGGCCTGCTTGGCAATCTCCGCGATGCGGTTGCGCTCCAGCATGACCGGGTAGGCGAAGGGTTCAATGCGGGATTCAGGCACGCCCATTTCTTCCGCCACTTCCGCCGCGGAGGCACCGGCGCGGATGCGGTTTTGGATCTCCGCCGGGCGAATCTTTGCCTCTTCCACCGGTTCCGGTTTGGCGGGCTTGGCAAGGCTGATGGCGGGAGCCGCCGGCTCTTCTTCCGGGGTTTCCTGCTGCTCACCCTGCAGGACCTCGCGCAGTTCATCGGTGATGGAGAGGAAAAACTCTTCGCCGTCTTCGGTGCGCAGCACCAAAGAGTTTTCAGTCGATTCGCTGTCAACTGGGAACAGCTCGCGCATAATAGGGCGCTCCTTTTGCCTATCGACGGCGGACAATTCTGTGATGCATTCAACTATAACGTGAAAAAGCCCCACAGCCTGCGAGGTGGTGGGGCATGTTGAGAGAGTGATGCGTTACTTTGCATCCAAGACGTAGTCAATGCATTGGGTGAGCTTAGCGATATCCTCCGGATCGATGGCCGGGAACATGCCGATGCGCAATTGGTTGCGGCCCAGCTTGCGGTACGGTTCCACGTCCACGATGCCGTTGGCGCGCAGGGTGGCGGCGAGCGCTGCGGCATCGACGGAGTCTGCAAAATCGATAGTGCCCACCACGAGCGAACGAGAAGCGGGATGTGCGACGAATGGAGTGGCCTCTGGGCGGGATTCGGCCCAGCGATACAGGGTGGTAGAGGATTGCGTGGTGCGCTTTACCATGCCGTCCAAGCCTCCGTTCTCATTCATCCACTGGATTTGGTTATCCAGCATGAGCAGGGTGGCAATCGCCGGGGTGTTATAGGTCTGATTCTTGCGCGAGTTATCCACTGCTGTTTGAAGGTTGAGGAAATTAGGGATATAGCGCTCAGAGGCGTTGATCCTTTCAATCCGCTCCAGTGCGGCAGGGGACATGGCGGCTAGCCACAGGCCGCCGTCGGAGGCAAAGCATTTCTGCGGCGAGAAGTAGTAGACGTCCGTGTCGGCGATATTTACGGGCAGGCCGCCTGCACCAGAGGTGGCGTCTACAACCACTAATTGTTGGTCGTTGCGCGGGTGTGGGCGGGTGACCTCTGCCATCGCGCCGGTGGAGGTTTCGTTATGCGCCCAAGCTACGACGTCGGCCTCCGGAGAGAGTTCGCGTGGATCGGGCACGGTGCCCGCGGGAGCCTCCACGATGGACGGGGCATCAAGCCAAGGGGCACCCGCGGCAGACTTTGCAAACTTAGTGGAAAACTCGCCAAAGGTAAGGTGCGCGGAGTGGCGTTCAATGAGCCCGAAAGTGGCTGCATCCCAGAAGGCGGTGGCGCCGCCCACAGAGAGGACAATTTCGTAGCCTTCTGGCAACGAGAAGAGAGTGCTTAATCCTTCCCGTACCGAACCCACGAGGTTTTTGACCGCAGGCTTGCGGTGGGAGGTGCCCATAACCTCGGGGTCTATGGCCGCAAGCTGGTCGGGGCGAACCTTGGAGGGGCCGCAGCCAAAGCGGCCGTCGGCAGGCAAGAGGTGGGTGGGCAGCGTAAGTTCTGGAGTGCTCATGACCGTCAGTGTAGGACAGTTCCGGTCGAACGGCAGTTATTTTAGTCGGCCGAAACTTGTAGGCGGCGTCACAAAGTTTGCTAAACTGTGAAGAGCTATCCAACTAGCTTCTTTAAGTTAGTGCCTAATAATGACTCTCACAAAGAGAAAGGAACTTCCGTGGCTTCTGAAGACAACAAAGTAGTGCTCCAGTACCCAGGCGGCGAGTACGAGATGGACATCAAGCAGTCCACCGAGGGTGACTCCGGCTTTGACATCTCCAAGCTCCGTAACGAAACCGGACTTGTTACCTTCGACCCTGGTTACACTTCCACCGGTTCCACCGAGTCCAAGATCACCTTCATTAATGGTGAAGAGGGCATCCTGCGCCACCGTGGCTACGACATTGCAGACCTTGCAGAAAATGCTTCCTTCAACGAAGTTTCTTACCTCCTGATTAAGGGTCACCTGCCCAACGAGGAAGAGCTCAGCCACTTTAATAAGGAAATCCGCCACCACACCCTGCTGGATGAGGATTTCAAGGCCGCGTTCAACATCTTCCCGCGCAACGCACACCCGATGGCGGTGCTAGCTTCCTCCCTTAACATTCTCTCCGCTTACTACCAGGACCAGCTCAACCCGCTGGACCCAGAGCAGCTGGATAAGGCAACCGTTCGCCTGCTGGCTAAGGTGCCAATGCTGGCCGCCTATGCCTACCGAGCTTCCCAGGGTAAGCCTTATATGTACCCGGATAACAGCCTGAACGCCCGCGAGAACTTCCTGCGCATGATGTTCGGCTACCCAACCGAGGAATACGAGGTTGACCCGGTCGTAGCTAAGGCCCTGGATAAGCTGCTTATTCTGCACGCTGACCACGAGCAGAACTGCTCTACTTCCACCGTGCGCATGATTGGTTCCGCGCAGGCGAACATGTTCGTCTCTATTGCTGGCGGCATTAACGCTCTGTCCGGCCCACTGCACGGTGGTGCAAACCAAGCCGTTCTGGAGATGTTGGAAGATATCCAGAACAACCACGATGGTGACGCTACCGACTTCATGAACCGCGTGAAGAATAAGGAAAAGGGCGTTCGCCTCATGGGCTTCGGCCACCGCGTGTACAAGAACTACGACCCACGCGCTGCCATCGTCAAGGAGACCGCACACGAGATCATCGATCACTTGGGTGGCGACCCGATGCTGGATCTGGCCATGAAGCTGGAAGACATTGCGCTGAATGATGACTACTTCGTCTCCCGCAAGCTCTACCCGAACGTAGACTTCTACACCGGCCTGATCTACCGCGCCATGGGCTTCCCGACGGACTTCTTCACCGTCCTCTTCGCTATCGGCCGCCTGCCGGGCTGGATTGCTCAGTACCGCGAGCAGCTGGAGATCAACACCAAGATCAACCGTCCGCGCCAGATCTACACCGGCGAGTCCCTGCGTAAGGTTACCCCACGTAACGAGCGCTAAAGCGCCCCGCGGGTTCGCCGAATTAAGCCGAATCGGGTGGTAGCACCTATAATAGGTGCAGCTCGGTTCGGTTTTTAATGCGACCGCACGAATAAACTAGATTTCCCAAGGAGAATAATCCCCATGGATAAGCCTGTTATTGAAGCCCAGTCTGGCCCAGCGCCGACGGACCTTGTCGTAGAAGACATCGTCGTCGGCGACGGTGCTGAGGCACAGCCTGGTGCCGTAGTGGAGGTCCACTACGTCGGCGCTGAATACGAGACCAACCAAGAATTCGATTCCTCGTGGGACCGTGGCCAGTCCATCGAGTTCCCGCTGACCGGTCTCATCGCCGGCTGGCAGGAGGGCATTCCGGGAATGAAGGTGGGCGGCCGCCGCAAGCTCATTATTCCGCCGGAAAAGGCCTATGGTCCTGCCGGCGGTGCGCACCCGCTATCCGGCCGCACCTTGGTCTTTATCATTGACCTCATCCGCGCCGACTAGAAGCGCTTAACCCCAGGGTTTGAACTGCTCCCCATTAGTTGGACTGAGAAATCAGTTACCTACTAGTGGGGAGCA
>ERZ1031329.131-NODE-131-length-18655-cov-8.584247_pt1 | contig 18655 bp, 19 predicted proteins | sample MGYA00518053_ERZ1031329 | MGnify/ENA primary metagenome ERZ1031329 (study PRJEB33718, sample SAMN03159840) | human skin metagenome | collected 2014-02-25 | study: EMG produced TPA metagenomics assembly of the PRJNA266117 data set (Human skin bacterial metagenome... | reverse complement strand
GCGACGTCGTAACGCCTAAGCGATAGAGATGCCGGAGGGAACCATTTCCCTCTGACGAATCAAGCCCGCTTCTCCTACCAAGTAATCGGTAGGAGAAGCGGGCTTTCGCCTCTGGCTATCGGTGATGGCTTGTTTTCCTCGGTCGGGTGACGTGACCCCAGAGGATGACAAGCTCTACGGAGAAAGAGGAGAATGACAAGCCCTACGTAAACAAAGCCCTCTTACCAGGGTGAATTAGCGGTGATATAGGAGCCAAGCTGCTGTCCGTTCCCATCGATGATGTTCCAGGTAGTCGATACAACACCGACAGCGCCTTTATCCGGAACCCATACTGGCCCTCCGGAATCGCCGCGTTGAGCGTGTACGTTTTGAACCTGTAGAGCGTTGTCCTCGGTTTGGTATGCATCTCGATCAGCGGCTAAACCGCAGGAAACTTTCCCCGTGGTGTTTCCGTAGATGCAGACAGTCTCGCCTGTTTGAACATCTGTGGGGGATAGCATTGAGTCGCCCGAATACGAATTCTCACCTGCAGTAGCGGGGTCGTCAAGCGAGACAACTCCAATATCGTTCCCCGTATCTAGCGAATGGTCATATGTGGGAGACGGTTGGAAAACTCCAATTTTCTGAAAGGTCCCATCCGTCACTGTGTCTCCCTCTTGTCCACAATGACCTGCTGTGTAGATTTGCGAATTGGTCTTGTCGACATAGCCAGCCGTACAGACACTAGCTTGTGGTCCATTAGCGTGAATGATGACAACCGGATCGCCTTGGTTAATGGTGGCGGCGTAGGCCGGTAGTCCGGTTGTAGCGGTGATAACGGCAGTGACAGTGAAAATCCATGAAGGTCTATTCATGGGGAAATCTGCTCCTCAGTGAGTTGGTCGGGGGCGGCCCAAAACAAAGCTAATCTCGTCGGAAAAGATGGAACGTATGCGACCGGGCAGTTCATATACCCGTTTCGTATCGCGAATATAAGGAAATGTATAAAACTATCAGTTAAGGCAGAACCTACGCTCAACTTGGAAATCATGCTCGATAGCGTGACAAAATGGGGTAGAAGAAAGGTCAACGACCATCGGGGGAGCGGGCCTGAACAGCAGCAGAGTCGCCGCTGGCACTGTCGCCGTCGTCAAGCGCGGCAACCAGATCGCGGCGCGCGCGGGCGACGCTCAACTGACGATTGAGGGAACTCGTATCGTTCCAATCATGGTCGGCACTAACTCACTACCGAAATGTGGAATCTCGCTGCGAGTTGCCACTCGTTATACAAAGTTGTCGAATTTGTTAGCAAGCGGTTGGCAAGCAGGACTCGTTCGCAATGCCAGAACAGTAAATGGCAGGCCATATCCTGCCGCTGAGCAGGAATAATCCTGCAATACAGAACTACCCGGGAGACCGGGGAAGAAAAGAAAATCTAGTCTGTAATCCAGTTTTCTAAGAGCCTTTCATAACGAAATCCCTGCTGGAGGGGCTCTCTCGCAGTCATGTACTCCTAGTCGCACTGCAGATTGCCTGTGGCGGCTATAGCATCGGCATTGTCCAGACATTTCGTCTACAACACTGAGAACAGGAACGGCACATCATGGCTGACAACGCAAAGAACACTGCTAAGAACACCCCGGCAACTAAGGCTGGCTCGGACTCCGCGAATAAGGGAACCGGCCACGGCCACACCTCTATCGACGACAGCGTCGTCTCCAAGATTGCCGGTATCGCTACCCGCGAAGTCTCCGGTGTTTATGACCTTGGCGGCGGTATGGATCGCTTCGCTGGCTCCGTCCGTGAGTTTGTCTCCGGCGGTAGCGCCAACGTATCCCAGGGAATTGCTGTTGAGGTCGGCGAGCGCCAGGCTGCAGTCGACGTCACCATCATCGCTGAGTACGGTGTTGCCATCCATGAGCTGGCAGAAGCTATCCGCCAGAACGTCATTAGCTCCGTTGAGCGTATGACCGGCCTCGAGGTCACTGAAGTCAATGTCGATGTTTCCGATGTTCACACCGACTACCAGACCCCGCAGGAGCGCGAAGAAGAGGCCGCTAAGCAGCGCGAAGAGCAGCGCAAGGCCATCGCGGCTGCTAACGAGCCCAAGGAGCAGCCACGCGTTCAGTAGTTAACAACTATTGCGCGTCGAGGCCGGGCAGGATGGGCAGTTAAGCCCGTATAAAGGGGAATTTCATGTTCGATAATTACACAAAGACCTTCGCGACGATTGCCGTTGTCCTGTGCTTCGCCGCAATGATTGGTGGTTTCACGGGTTTTCTTGCGGTTATTGCCTTCGGAGGTCTGGCCGGTGCAGCCGGTGCGGTACTCGATGGCAAAATCGATGCGCCCGAACTCAACCGTAAGTTCAACCGAGGAGGCCGCCGACGGTGACTATCCACGTTCCAGCAGCGCGTGGCACCACCGTCGTAAGCGAAAAGGCAATCCGCCGCATCGTAGAGATGGCCGTGCGCGCGGTTCCCGGCACCCTCGACCAATCCCGTGTGCTAGGGCGCGACTATCCAATTGTCTCTATCGATAGTGAGATTGCCCCTAGTTCTGCCACGACCAATGCCGTTAGTGCAGTTCGAGTCGCAGTTCGCGCCGTTGCATCATGGCCGGCGCCGACAGCGGAAATTGCGGTGCGCATTCGTTCAAGCGTCGCCGCCTGGCTCGCTGATATGGCCGGTCTTGAAAATGTCACCGTCGATGTTGACATCGACAGTGTCGAACCCGGGCACGTGCGTGTCACCCGACAGGACTTAGCGTACTTTTCAGATCACCCGCAGTTGACACCTGTCCGGGTGAACCAGCAGGTAGTGACCGCTCCGCAGGTGCGGCGGGTCCCAGAAGTGCGGTCCATCGCCGTGCCGACGCCGCAGCCAGTGCGCAGTATTTCAGTACCGCAGCCGCAGTCAGTGCGTAGCATTCAGCCGGTGACACCGCAGCCGGTACGCAGCATTACTCCGCCGCGTCCGGAACGAGTACGCAGTGTCCCAGCGCCTGCTCCACAACCGGTGCACTCCGTCATCCCGCCGAAGCCGCTACCAGCTGTGGCTATTAAGGCACCGAAGCCGCAACCGGCCCGTCGCATTGTTGCGCCGCCGCCGCTGCCAGTGGCTCGCACCTCGGTACCGAAGCCGGTACAGGTGCGTCGCACACCAACTCCACGGCCAATACAGCTGCGAAAGGTCACAGCACCAAAGCCGACGTCCTTGGTACAGGTGAGTGTCCCCCGGCAACCAAAGCTGCGTCCGGTACGAGTGCCGTCGCCACGCACAATTAGCGTTAAGACGCCACGACCAGCGCTACTGCGGCCGGTTAAAGTGCCGCGTCCAACTCGGTTGAAACAAGTTCGCGCACCGCGACAGGAGCAGCTGCGCCCGGTATCCGTGCCACAACCACGTACCGTGGTGGTAAGCACGCCAGAGCCGCGCCCACTGAAAAAGATTGAGGTGACACCCTATGACGCCGACTGAGAGGTCATCGGCCGCGGTGGTCTCGGACGAGTCAGTCGAAACTCGCCAGGGACGTGACCCGCGTCAATCGCCAAAGGTCCGCGGGCTGGGAGTTTTCGCCGGTCTGTTGATGATTGCAGCGGCCGTAGTCGCAGGTAGAGAAGCAATCATTAGTGCTAGTGGCTCAGGCGACACCTCATGGTTACAACCGGTATTCGACTGGTTCAGCAACCCACAGGGCTCAGCCGCGTCATGGGTGTTGCTCCTCGTCGGAATCCTCGCTGCAATCTATGGGCTGGGACAGCTCATCGCGGTGTTTCTTCCTGCCCCGCGCCGGTATGTACGCGTCGATGACGATGGCAACCTGCCAGTTTGGATGCATGAGTCTGACTACCAAGAAATCCAGAATGGCACGGCACTTGCTTCCGGAACTCACGGCGGATACGAAGGTGATGACAAGTGAAAACATCAGTAAGCGTATTCGACCGAATTGTGTTGTTCCTCTTCTCAGCGCTGTTACTACTGGTAGCAACATGGGCGATTGCTAGCTACTTCGATGTCGCTCCTGCACAGTGGCTTCATGACACCGGGCGGATGGAATCCTGGGGAAAAATACCTGAGCAAAGCCGGTATGTTCCCGTCCTCGGTGTAATCACAGCGATTCTAGCGGTGGTCGGCTGCAGCCTGGTGGTCGCTAATCTGCGATCGCACCGGTTCAGCACGGTTTCCGCATCGGAATCACAGGAAAAGCTAGGAGAGATTTCGCTGCCGGTCGCCGATGTTGCCGATGCGGTGTGCACCGATCTAGAGCGCAACGCCCACATCAACCAGGCGGATTCACGGGTCTACCGGGATAATGGAATACCCACCTTGGAAGTGACTGTGGCAATGCCACCGCAGGCGAGCCTCCCCGCTGTTGTAGCTGCCCTGAAAAACGCGGAGCGTGACATGCGTGATGCCCTCGGGCATGCGGATATCGCCTCGACCTACAAAATCGAACTGGACCGTTAGTTAGCCTCGCGGGAGAGACAACCTACAACGGCTAGCTAGGCGCCCTGGTTGGAGCGGGCCTAAACAGCTGCGGAGTCGCCGCTGGCGCTGTCGCCGTCGTCAAGCGCGGCAACCAAATCGCGGCGCGCACGGGCGACGCGTGAGCGAATAGTGCCCACGCGACAACCTGCGATTTCCGCGGCTTCCGCGTAGGAGTACCCCAGCACCTGCGTCAGAATGAGTGCCTCGCGGCGTTCCTCCGGCAGCTGCTCCAGCAGCACGCGGGCGTCAGCGAGCTCTGACCACGACTCGCCAGTCGTAAACTGCTCGGCAGCATTTTCCACTTCCACCGCAGACTTCTTGGGGCGCGCCGAATCATGGCGGACCGAATCCACCCACACGCGCCGGGCCAGCGACAACAGCCAGGTGCGGGCAGAAGAACGCGCCGCAAAACGGGGAAGTGCCCCCATGACACGCAGGTACGTCTCCTGCGTTAAATCATCCGCGGCATCAACGCCGCCCAGATGTGCGACCAGACGCCACACGTCCTTCTGGGTCAGCCGCACGAACTCCGTCAGCGCAGCCTGATCACCGCGGCCGGCTTTCAGCGCCAGCTGCGTGATGTATTCGTCATTAGAGACGAGGCGTGCGGGAGTCATGGCAATAGCTTAGCAACTTAAAACCTAAAGATAATTCGCCTGGCTGCACGTGGCCTCACCTGCAAAAAGCAGGCGGCAACGCAGCCAGGCGAACTAGGGGCTGAAATGCTAGAAGCGGATGGCGTCGATGGGCTTGACGCGGACTGCGATGGTGGCCGGGATAATACCCGCCAGCGCGCCCACGAACGTTGCGACCAACACGCCGATTACAGCGGCCGTGACGGGGTAGGCCACGGCGCCGGTCTCCAGCGGCAACGCCAGCATCTTATCCAGCGGCAGCTGCTTGACCGTGATGATCGAGGCAATCACGCCAACCACGCCCGCCACCGTCGTGGCGACAATCGACTCCAAGAACACAGAGATAAAAATCCTGCCTGCCGACGCGCCCATTGCGCGACGAATACCAATCTCACGGACACGGTGGCCAATGGTGACAATCGAGACCGTGAGCAGCCCCAACGCGCCAAGCGCGATCACAATGCCGCCGATAATGCCCAGCGCCGTAGTGATGGTGTTATTCATCTCCTGGGAAATCTCCGTGTCCTTCTCCGACAGGGAGGTATTCACCTTCCAGCTGGGGCCGAGCTCCGCCTGGAAAATATTGTGCAGCGCCTTCTGGTTCTCCTTCGCGGACTCCTCAGGCGTTGCGACGAGAAGTTGCGGCTCACCCACCGGTCCCTCGTAGCCGGCATTGAGGAAGGAATCGTAATGCGTGACAATGCTCGGGGCATCCCACGAACCCAGAGACTTATACACTCCCACCACGGTGAAAGTGGTGTTGCCCGTTTCCTGCAACGTGAAGGTTGGGTGGTCGGCTAGCGCTGGGTTTCCCAGGCTCTCGTAGAACTGGTCGTTGACCACCACGGGGTTCATCAAGCGCTGGCCATCGGCATCTTCCAAACGGCGTCCCTGCACGATGGTGCGGGCGTAAATGTCAAACCAACCGGGATCAGCGGCAATCAGCTCTGGAGTGCCTGGCGAAAAACACTCGTAATCATCCGGTGCGCAGTCATCCATATTGTGCTCAGGTGTCGCCGGCTGCATGCGAACTCGCGACCACAAGTTGGCGTGAGTGGTCTCTACCAGGCGATGCGTGGCAGTGGAAAAAGCGTCGTTGATGGACCCGTCCGGGTTGATGACGCTCAAATCGTCCGGGCCGTTTCCGCCGATGCCTTCACCGCCGAAGTCGCCGAAGCTTCCAAAACTATCGGCCATCGTGCCGTTGGCGCCGTCGCCGAAGCCGCCATCGCCGAAGTCGCCGCCATCCTCAGAACCGGAAGTACTCGCTCCGGCAGTCAACGTGACCGTGCCGGCGATGCCCGTGCTCTGCGCGGTTACTGCATCCTGAGAGCTGGTGAGAATATTGCCAAGCGCAATGACTGTGGTCATCGCCCACACTGCTGCGGCCACACTGACCAGCGACAGCATGATGCGGCCACGGTTAATGCGCAGCTCATGCCACGCTTCCAACAGAGCGCCGAGATAGGGCGTTGCTGCATAGAGGAAGGAAGGCCGTGACTTCGATTCTGTTTCTTTATTCGTCGTCATCAGCAACCTCCTCGAAGCCGTGCATGGCGTTGGCGGCAGATAGCAGGACGGAGTCGGCGTGCAACTGACCGTCGCGAAGCTCAAGTGCCCGATCGCCGCGCTCGGCGACCTCTAAATCGTGCGTAATCACAATCAGCGCAGCATTGTTTTCCGTGGCGACTTCTTCGAGCAGATCCATGACAATCTTGCCGGTGCCGACATCGAGCGCACCAGTGGGCTCATCGGCAAGAATGAGCTGCGGTTGGCGCACGAGCGCACGGGCAATCGCCACACGCTGCTGTTCACCACCGGAAAGCTGCGAGGGCGTGGCCTCTAGGCGGTCGCCCAGGCCGACGCGCTCCAGCATCGCCGCGGCGAGCTCGGTGCGATTCCAAAACTTCTCGCCCCGGTCGTACATCAGCGGAACCTCGACGTTCTCCAGCGTGGTGCGGGAGGGGAAGAGGTTGAACTGCTGGAAGACGAATCCCAAATTATCGCCCCGGAGCGCAGCGCGTTTCCTATCCGACAAGGTGGAAATATCAGTGCCGTCGAACGTGTACGTGCCAGAATCCGGCAAATCGAGCATGCCAATGATGTTCAGCAGCGTTGACTTACCCGAACCGGACTGGCCGACAATGCTGAGGTGCTCACCGCGTGGCACTTCGAGGTCGATGCCTTTCAAAATAGGTAGCTCCTCGTCGTTGGGGAGCGTCACTGTTCGAGTGACTGCGGTCAAACTAAGCATGGCGCGGGCCTACTTTTCAGCGCCAGCGTCATCGCCGGACTCATCGAAGCCAGTGTCACTGCCATCACCAGCGCCGGTGCCAGTGCCGTCGCCGCTGCCGTCGTCAGCGAACTCGTCCTTGTAGGAAGGCACGTACTCCAAAACCTGCTGGCCTTCCTTCAGGCCGCGTTTGATCTCAATGAAAGTGCCATCGTTGGCGCCCAGCTCAACCTTGATTTTGGTGGGCTTGCCGCCATCCTTAGCCGGAGCGTAGACAACACCTTCGCGGAAGCGTCCCTCCACAGCGGTCACCGGCAGTGCTGGGACCTCCGAGGTCGTGCCGCTGCCAAGAATCAGCGTTGCAGGAACACCTTCGTAGACGGTCTGATCTGCGGGAATATCGCAGCGCAGCTGTGGGCCGCCCGAGGAATTACCGGCAGCGGCGGCACCCATGCCAGCACCGTCTCCAGCGTCAGCGCCAGCGCCTTGCGAGCCCGCGCCACTTCCCGTGACAGTCTTCACCGAATCACACAAAAACGGTGCCGGGCCATCGGTGATGGCGAGGCGGCCATTGTTAATCGAGTCTCCCAGCGTGTACAGCTGGCTCGGCTTAATAGGTGCTACGGCGTGGAAGCTGTTCGGCGAAATCGTGCCAATCTCCTGCCCAATCTCGACCGTCTGGCCAATGACGATATCCCACTGCACAGTGCCAGAAGCCTTAGCGGTGATGTTGCCCCAGGTCACGGTGGTTTCGGGCGCAGCGGCTGCGGCGTTTTCATCAGCGGAATCCGCGCCGCCGGAGGTGCTGGCAGTCTCGGACACCGAGGTCTTCTTCACCTGGAGCAGGTTTTGGCCCTCTACGGCGTTGCCACCGCTGTTGACAAAGGCGTCAGTGATTTCACCAGACGCGTTGGCGCGGATCACCGTGGGCTCATCCGGGACGATGGTGGCAGACAGCTTCTGCGTGTTATTGATTCGCTGAGGGGATAGTTCCGTGGTGGGTTGGGAGAAATCACCGGTTGCTTGCGCATAGTCCTCGTCGTTAGCGGGGAAGAATGCGATCTTGAGAAGCGCAACGGTCGCCAGCAACGCCAGCGTGTACTTGAAGACTGTGAGCGCTTTTGCGCCCCTCCCTTGTTTTTTCATGTCTGCAGAAGTATCCGATCAGAATCCAAATTGACAGCGGGGTACGCGAGAAATCCTACCCTCAACGCCTGCGGGCAGTGGTAGTGCTGGCTATACCTTTTATTCAGAGCTGATAGGTATTGCTTGAAAGCGTGGTAAGTGCTTTTCGACGGTCATCGTGTGTGGTTTTCGTGGAGGAATTTTTGCCCTTTTTCGGGTCGAGTGTTTGCGGCTGATACAGCGAACCTAATCGGACTAATAATTAAGTCCACATATCAATAGGGGGAAACTAATAGGAAAAATATGAAACTTCGTGTAGGGTGGAAACGCCAGGGCATGTTGTGACTGCCATCTAGCCCCTGTCTTTAGGAGGAAATCCCCATGTCGAATCTCTATGAAGGCTCCAATGGTCCGACCACACGCCTCAACGGTGCGCCGGTTCCTACAGAGCAGCACTCGCTAACCAATGGCCCACAGGGAGGTATTAACCTCCACGACGTCCACCTGCTGGAAAAGCTCGCACACTTCAACCGTGAGCGCATTCCGGAGCGCGTTGTCCACGCTAAGGGCGCAGGTGCTTTCGGTGAACTGACGATCACCGAGGATGTTTCCAAGTACACCAAGGCTGCTGTCTTCCAGCCGAACACTGTCACGCCGATGCTGGCGCGATTCTCCACTGTCGCTGGTGAGCAGGGCTCCCCGGATGGCTGGCGTGACGTGCGCGGATTTTCGCTGAAGTTCTACACCGAAGAGGGCAACCTCGACATCGTGGGCAACAACACGCCGGTGTTCTTCATCCGCGATGGCATTAAGTTCCCGGACTTCATCCACTCTCAAAAACGTCTGCCGGACACGGGCCTGCGCGATGCCAATATGCAGTGGGATTTCTGGACTGCCTCTCCGGAGTCCGCTCACCAGGTCACCTACTTGATGGGTGACCGTGGTATTCCGAAGGACTTCCGTCATATGGACGGCTTCGGTTCCCACACCTATCAGTGGATTAACGCTGAAGGGGAGCGTTTCTGGGTTAAGTACCACTTTAAGACTCGCCAGGGCTGGGAGTTCCTGACGGATGATGAGGCCGCCGAGCTGGTTGGCGAAAATGCCGACCACGCTCGCCAGGATCTCTTCGAGGCGATTGAGCGCGGCGACTACCCAACCTGGGACGTCAAGGTGCAGATCATGCCTTATGACGAGGCCGCCAGCTACAAGGTGAACCCGTTCGACCTGACCAAGACCTGGTCCCAGAAGGACTACCCGCTGATTCCGGTCGGCCACTTCACCCTGAACCGCAATCCGGGCAACTTCTTTGCCGAGATTGAGCAGGCCGCTTTCGCGCCGTCGAATACGGTCCCTGGTGTTGGCTTCTCGCCGGACAAGATGCTGCTGGCGCGTGTGTTCTCCTACGCTGATGCGCACCGCTACCGCCTTGGTGTCAACCATGACCAGCTGCCGGTGAACCAGCCGCGCTGCCCAGTGAATTCCTTCTCGCAGGATGGCTACGGCACCTACCACTACGCTGACCCGAAACTGCCGGTTCATGGCTCCAACGGCGCAGCTCGCGGTCCGGAGGCTGATACCGCGGCTGCAGCTAAGGCCGCTGGCTGCCCAGTGCACTCCGGTCACGCCGGGCAGGTCGATGCTGGTGCCTTTGGCCAGTGGGAGAGCGTTGGCGAAGAGTTCTACGCTGGCGCATACGTGCAGCACCCTGAGGATGATGACTTCTCGCAGGCAGGTGACCTCGTTCGCAATGTGATGGACGATGCCGAGCGCGACCGCTTGGCGGACAACATCGTCGGTGCCATGCAGGGTGTTTTCCCAGAGGTGGAGCAGCGTGTCTACGAGTACTGGACCAACGTTGATTCCTGGCTCGGTGCCGAGGTGGAAAAGCGCTTCAAGGCAACGAAGTAAAGCAACCGCGTAGGGCTGTGCAGCAAAACCGCAGAGTAGAGCTGCACAGTCACGCGGTAGGTCAAAGTAAATAGAAAAGCGTTAGCCCTGCAGATGGTTTGACCATCTGCAGGGCTAACGCTTTATTTAAAACTTCTGTCTGTGCATGACAGCCACGGCTTTGTGGTTGCCTGCACGCCGACCCGTTTGGGGCGGCTAAGGAACAACCCTAAGTGTGAGCTGTTTTAGGCACCGATGCCCGGCATGCTCGGGGAGCCGTTGAAAATCGACTTCGGAGCAGCTGCGGCCTCGTCAGCCTCGTCAGCCTCTTCGGCGGACTCGGACACCTCTCGACCCTGTTCGGCAGCGTCGGAGACACTGTCAGCCTCAACGCCGGAGACGTGGGTGGAGTTGTCGTTGTGGGTGGACTGATCGTTCGTGAACTCGATGTCCATGAAGTCGCGGCCGAACGGAGCGTTCCAGTCACCGGTTTCCAGGAGGGTCAGATCACCATCGATGGTCGGGTTAATCTCGAAGGTGACGTTGACGGTCGGGCCGGAAGGCATTGCTTCCAGAACCTCAACGATAGGAGTGACGTCCATTTTTGGTGTTCCTTTTAGACAGTAACGAAATGAGGAATATCGGTTTTAATTGAACAATAAACCGCAGTCTTTTTTAGAGACTGGCGGTTTATTGTGTCAAGGATTGGCGGAGCTATTGTCCTGCCATGAAGCCCGGGAGCTTAGGCGCCTGGGTTAACGCCAATGTTCGGGTTCAGGAAGTCGAAGTCCTTGGACTGGTCGACGTTGGTCTCCGGCTTCAGGAAGTCGGAAACCTCGACGTCGTGGGAGTCGGTGGTGGAGTGGTCATCGGTGGTGGTGATGTCCAGGAAGTCGTTACCGAACGGCAGGTTCAGGTCGCCACCGACGTTAGCAACGTTGATGTCGTTGCCAGCGAGCTGCTCGAAAGCCGGGAGCGGGCTCTCAACGGTGACGTCCGGGAGTGCCTCGATGAGGGTTGCAACGCATTCAGTGGAGCAGGACATGAGAAAATCCTTAAGTTCTCGGGGGTAGAAACTTTGAGTCGCTCTTGGCTGACTCACAGAAATTAAGTTAACCGATGGGGCAAGGGGCTGCAATGAAAAAATAAGTGGCTCGGTCCGCTTCCGGTCTGTTGTGTCCTCTAAAGCTGGCTCAAATTCGTCTAAAAATTTTGGAAAGGGGGCGGTTTTGAGTCGGTCGGGGCGAACCCGGCATCCGCCTGAAAGTTGGATGACAAGGGTGTTGTTTTCCTAAAGTTTACCGGGATTGCATTGATTGTTTTGTTCTTGGTGGCGCAAAGGTGCAGGCAAACAGCGAATTCATCGAAAATGATAAACAAGGGTGCCCTAAGTGAGGGAAGCCAAAGTTTAATTAACGGCAAAAACTGCCACTCGATTTAGGGGCATAAACGGGGTTAACAAGCATCCCATAATCCATGAGAGGTACATCACATTGTGGGTGCTCGAAAGTGTGGGGAGATATACCCCCTTTTGGGTAGGCCGGGTGGCCTAAAGGGGGGGGGTGCCGGAGCGCGCTGAGGGGCCGCTGTGAAACTGGCCGCTAACGGCGTAATCAGGACGTTTCCCGCGCCGCTAGCTACCGCTCCGGCGCGTAGTCCTCAGCGGAGCCGTCACGGGCACCCAGCACCGCGCGTCCAAGTACCTCGGAGGCGACAGTAGCGACGACCAGGACAGCGATAATGGCCAGAATGGCGGTGAGGGTTTTGCCCCACGTCAGATCGCCCTGGTCGGCCTCTAGGACCAAGTTGGCAATCACCAGTGCGGGGATACCCACCATGATTCCGGCTGAAAGCTGGTTCAACCGGCTAAGGGCATCTTTAGAGCGCCACATGGCCACGCCCGCCAGGAGCAGGTACAAAGATCCGCCAATGACCAGCACGGCAAACAATATAGTTACAAGAATTGAAGCGATACTCATATTGCGATTCGTCCTTAATCGGTCTTAGCGGCGGCCACGGGAAATAACTCGGGCCAGGCCCACGGTCGACAAAATGCCAAGCAGACCCGCCAGCATTGCAATATCGAAAGTAATGGCCGTAGTCCGCAGCATGGCAGTTGTGAGGAACACTCCCACCATGGGGTAGAAGGCAGCGTCGGAAAGCACTGCGCGTGAGACATTGCCCTTGACCCGGAAGATCAGCACCACGCCCACAAGTAGCGCCACTGAACATAGAGCAATGCCAATGCCGCTGATTACCTGTACTGCGGTGGGATCGATCAATGTGTCATTCATGAGCGTGCTCCTTTGTCTTCGCCTTTGGAGGCAATGCCATCCGGCAGCGGCAGGCCATGGTCGACCTCAGCGGCAACGCCGACGACGGCATCCGGGTCAATGAACTTGTCCGCGTTGTACTCCTCGAAGACGAACGCCTTCGGGCGGGGGACATCGCGGAGGCTGGGAACAAGGTGCTCCTCCATGTCGTAGAGGGAGTCGTACAGCGCGTCCAGGTCGGCACCGAAGATTGCGTGGATGATAAACAACCGTCCCGCATCGGTCTCGCGGACACCGCAGACTAGCGTGCCAGGAGTCATGGTGATGGACTCGGCAAAGAGAGTGACCTCAAGGTCAGACGTCACACGCAGCGGCAGCCCAATGAGCACTGGCTGCTGCTTCTGGTTCGGGCGCAGCGTATCGCGCACCACGTCCGTCGCAGCCACAACAACCTGCCAGACCAGCCAGAGGGAATAGCGGATAACATGCAGGAACTTCATCAGTAAATACCTCCGATGGCGTTTTCAACCCCGCCGAGAGTCGCCTCGCGGTAGCCATCAATATTCAGCAGCGCATCAGCCGCACCGGTGGTCGCCCAAGTGACGGCGCCGACCGCGACAAACATTGCCACAGAAACAATTGCCAGCATGGCGGACGGCGCAACCAGCGCGCCCGGAACGCGAACGGAATCGTCCACGCCCTGCATGGGGCGGCCCCAGAAGACCGCACGCCACAGGCGAATCATGGCCAGCAGCGAGCCCAGCGAGGCCACGATGATTGCGGTGATTGCAACAATCGAACGGGCATCGCCAGTAGCGGCAGAGGCGAAGACAATGCCCACCTTGCCCCACACACCGGAAAATGGGGGGAAACCAACAATAGAGAAGCTCATTGCTGCCATCACCCAAGCGACTGCTTGGTCGCGGCGGGCAAGCCCAGAAAGCCTGGAGAGCGTACCCGTACCGTAGGTCTCTTCCACCGCACCGGAGCCCAGAATGAGGGCACCGACAGTCACCATGTGGTGGATCGCGTAGAAAATACCCGCAGCCAGTGCCGCCTTGGCGCCCTGGCCGTCGTTAGCATCCGTGAACGCCAGCACAATCAGAATGAACGGCATACCCGTGACCATCTGGTAGGCGAGCACCTCACGCATGGTGTTCTCCGCGAGACCAGCAAACGCGCCGACCAGCATCGAGATCGCCATGATGATAATGATTGGCCAGTGCCAGGAGGGGTTCATGCCCACAATCACGACGTAGATGCGGAAGAGCATGTACACCGCAACCTTCGTATGTACCGCAGAAAACAGCCCCATTACCGCAGGGCTTGTCGACGGATACGTCCTCGGCAGCCACGTGTGCGCCGGAACCAAACCAGCCTTCACACACAGTGCGATGATGACAATGCCGAGTGCGACCACACCCGTGCCGCCGGGGCCACCCTCGCTGGCCATGTCGGCCAGCATTGCGATGTTCACATTGCCCGCCGAGCCGTAGATCAGCGCGACGCCAATCAGCAGCACCGTGGAGGTCAAGAGGTTGACCAGTACGAAGTTACGACCAGCAGCCAGGCGGTGCCAGGTACCGGTTACTGCAATCAGGCCGTAGGAGGGCAGCAGCATGACCTCCATGAACACGAAGAAGTTGAACAGGTCGGCAGTCAGGAAAGCACCCGACATGCCGGCCAACATCATCAGCGTCAGGGAGGGGAAGAACCGCGAGGTGTTTTCACCCGCGACGTGGGCGAACCAGTTACCGATGGCGACCACAGCTGCGGCCACGCCCAGCATCAGCATGGAGAACGTGTCCGCCAAGAAAGGAATCGAAATACCACCGGGGAACGCGCCCACACCGTGGCCGACCGGGCCGTTTTCAGCGACGTAGAACATCACCCAAAATGCCGCCAGCGACGATAGTGTCGGAACGGCGATGCCCATCGTCGCTCGCATCCACAGCTTCGGCAGGATGGCTGTGACTGCCGATAAAATCAGCGGGATTGCCGCAAACAGTGGCAGCAGCGAAGACAGAGTTGAAGGAGACATTGCAGAGGTCATTGCAGAGGCTTCTACCATTTCTCGTCACCGCCGAAAGGAGTCTCGCGCGGGAACTTGTTCGGAGCCGGAGTGACTCCCGGGGTGCCGGTGACCGTGGAATCGGAGTCCGCTGGAATGTGCTTACCTGCACGACGACCAGCCGTCGACAGCTTTTGCATAGCTTCGCGGTCTTCGTGGATACGAGTGTCGTCATCGCGGCCCAAACCAGCCAGAGCCAGCATGAACGCGGTCACGGCCATGGTAATCACGATGGCCGTCAGCACGAATGCCTGCGGCAGCGGGTCCGCCATCTGCTCGGCAGCGCCAGCGCCGGCAGTAGCTTCGTTGCCCAGCAGCGGCTCACCGCGCCAGGCGCCGACACCCGTCGACAAAATAATCAGGTTGGCGGCATGCGAAATCAGAGTCATGCCGATAATGGTGCGCAGCATGCCGCGCTGTAGCACCAGATACGTGCCACCGCCTGCGAGGACGGCAGCCATGATGGCGATAATCACTTCTTGGCCTCCTCAACGGTGGCATGAGCTGGGGCAGGGGTGTTCTCCGTTTCTGAGGCGAACACGCCCATCTCCGGCGGCACCCGCAAGCTCGAGCGGTCTGGATAGAGATCCTGCATCACATCGTCCGACCCGGTCACACCAGGACGGTTCGGGCCGCCCAGGAGATTCAGCGCGGTTGCCACAATGCCGATGACGGCCAGGTACACGCCGACGTCGAAAAGCAATGCCGTGGTGAGGTGCTGACCCAGGAACTCGCCGTACAGCGGTGCCAAGAACGACCCCTTGGCGAATCCGATGAAGCCCGTGACGATTGCCGTGATGACACCCGCGGCGCTGAGTACCACCGGGGTCTTCTTGCCGAAGACCAGCTCGTCGCGGTCCTTGGACAGGTAAATCAGCATGACGGCAGCGGCGCCAATCAGCGCCGCGTTGAAGCCGCCGCCCGGAGCGGTACCGCCGCGGTAGAGAACCACAGCAGACAGGGCGAACAGAACCGGCGACAGCCAGCGGACCAGCCAGCGCATCATGATGGAGTTCAGAGCGGGCTCCGCAAGCGGCGAAGGCTGATCGAGCAGGTGCGGGAAGCGAGGCATCGACGTGACAACCGCCGCCATCGCGACACCCGCCATACCGAGAACCGCCAGCTCACCCATGGTATCGAAAGCACGGAACTCAACCAGGATCACGTTGACAATATTGGTTTCGCCCGTGACCTTCTCCGTGTTGTCGATGTACCACTGCGCAACCTCAGGCAACTGACGACGGCCAGTGAGGAACCACACCGCGCCGAACGTAGCCAAGCCCACGGCAACAGCCACGACCGCGGCGGAAGCCTGGCGGTTCTTTGAGGTCTCAGAGAACGCGCGCGGTTGGAAGCGCAGCACCAGCATCATCAGCACGACAGTCAGGATTTCCACCATGAACTGCGTCAATGCCACATCCGGTGCGCCCAGCAGGAGAATCTGCAACGTGACACCAACACCGGTGACGCTGAGCAGCACAGCAGCCTGCAGACGGTTCTTCGCCCGAAGCGTGGCCCACACGCCAATCAGGACAACAGCCAGCGGAATCAGGTCGGTCAGGTGGTCGATGCCGTCAATCTTCGGCAGCACCGGAGCGCCCCCGACACCCGGAGCGATTGCAATAACCAGGGCGTACACCGCGAGCAGACCAAGCAGCGGCAACAGGTGACGCGATGGCTGATGCGAATGCGCCATCTTGGCCATCACGCGACCCACACGCTGCGAGACGCTCAACGACGTATTGATTGCCTCCACACCAGTGAACGGGAAGAGCTTGCGGTCGGCCATGACGGCGCCTACGCGGGCGCGAGTGAAGATGAAGCCAACGCCGACAGCCAGCACAATCACAGAGATAATCAGCGGTACGTTTACGCCGTGCCACAGGCTCAAGTGCGATTCCTGAGTCGTGCCAGCCGGAAGCTGGCCGACCGTATCCGCCACGCGGTCCAGCGGACGGTTCAAAATAGCACCGGCAGCGAAGGCTGCAGGCAGGCTCAGCACGCCAGGAATGGCGGCCGGAAGCCACAGCGAAATCGGAGCCTCAGTGATGTGGTCAACATCGCGCGGACCATCCACGAACGCACCGAACACCAAGCGTGCCGAGTACGCGAAAGTACCAATCGCACCAATCGCCGCCACTGTCAGCAGGATGACGACACCGGTGTTGGACAAAGGTGCGCCCTCGAATGCGGTCAGCATGCCCTCCTTCGACATAAAGCCGAAGAACGGCGGAATTGCCGCCATCGATGCCGCACCGAAAATCATGGAGCCAAAGCTCCACGGCATCTGCTTCCACAGCGGACCCAAGCGACGAATGTCGCGAGTGCCCGCCTGGTGATCAACCACACCGGCCATCATGAACAGCGACGACTTAAACATCGCGTGCGCAATGGTGTGCACAACCGCAGCCATAATGGCGAACTTCGTGCCCACACCAATCGTGGCGACAATCCAACCCAACTGCGAGACCGTCGAGTACGCAATCAGCTTCTTCAAGTCAGTCTGCTGCAGCGCAAAGTAGGCCGTGGCAACAGCCGTCCACATACCCATGACAATCAGCAGCAACTGCCACACACGCACGTCTGCGAAGACCGTGGAAAAACGCATCAGCAGGTAAACGCCCGCCTTGACGACGGCCGCAGCGTGCAAGAAAGCCGAGACGGGAGTTGCGGCCGCCATGGCCTCTGGAAGCCAGGCGTGGAAGGGGAACTGAGCTGCCTTCGTGAAAGCACCCAGGGCCACCAACGCGGCAATGAGGCTACGCGCTGTCGGGTTGGCCTCCCACTCAGGCGAAGCCAAAACCTCGGTGAGATTCGTGGAACCGGTCAGCCACACAGCACCGCCGAGAGCGGCTAGAAGCAGCAGGCCACCGGTGAAGGTCAGCAGTAGTGTGCGCAACGAGCCCAACTCGCCCGACGAGCCCGACCTTGCAATGAGCAGGAACGATGCCATCGAGACCAGCTCCCACCCAATGAAGAGAAGCATGATGTCGTCGGCAAGCACGAGGAGCAAAACCGCCAGCATGAACGCCGTCATTAGAACGTAGAAGCTCATCGCGGATTTCTTAGGCGGCAGATACGCGGTGGAGTAGATGAAGACTATCGAGCCCACCAACAGCGCCAAGAAACTGAACACCATGGAGAGCGGATCGAGCTTCAGCGCAAACGCCGCGTTCAGCTCCGGGGACCAGACACGGGACCAGGTGAAGGTGGTGCCGTCGAGGATATCGCCCGTTACACGCGAAAGCTGGACCACCGACGCGAGAAAAAACGCGACGATGGGCCAGCCTGCGTGACGACCAAGGAGCTTCACAAACAGCGGGGTCAGCGCCAGGGCAACCGCGACCAACAGCGGGACCGAAAGGAGGGTCAGGCTGTCGGCGGAGACTTGGGCGGCTTGAGCTGCTTGGGTGGCTTGAGCTGCTTGAGCTGCTTGGGCTGCGAGCGTTGTCGCGTGCTCTGCGGAGCTGCTTGCCGGGGCAGAAATAGCTACCGGGGCAGAAATAGTTGCCGGGGCAGAAAGAACGGAATCTAAAGAATTCAATGTTGCCGATACGCCGCCGGACGCAAACTCAGAAGCCAATGTCTGGTCTGGTGGTGCGGTCGCCGACGGAGGACTGGCTGTAAAGGAGCTGGCTGATGCCAGAGCTGCTGCCAGGTGCGTCACTTGGGGGCTACTTTCACATTGCTGTTAAAAAAGTTCGTACTTCTACAGACTAACAGCCACGAAATTGCTCTACGCGGGGTGAAAGGGTCATTTGGGGGAGCGGGGAAAGGCTTGGTGGATCAGGTAGTGAAAAAATAGTGGAACGAGTGATGAACGGTGCGTCGGCGGGTGGGCACCTTCGCTACTTACGCCCAATCCGAGTTACTGACTGCGTTTATGTCAGGTGGCGTTGAGCCGATCCGAGTTACTGACTGCGTTTATGTCAGGTGGCGTTGAGCCGATCCGAGTTACT
>ERZ1031329.130-NODE-130-length-18757-cov-16.735911_pt1 | contig 18757 bp, 20 predicted proteins | sample MGYA00518053_ERZ1031329 | MGnify/ENA primary metagenome ERZ1031329 (study PRJEB33718, sample SAMN03159840) | human skin metagenome | collected 2014-02-25 | study: EMG produced TPA metagenomics assembly of the PRJNA266117 data set (Human skin bacterial metagenome... | reverse complement strand
CGGTAAAGCCGGGGAGTCGTGCGGTCGTGGCTGGCTGGTCCAGCGAGATGCTCTATACCTGGGTCAACCCCTCTTTCCCTCAGTCGCTACTGAGTAAAGTGGGCTATGACTATGCCTTTGAAGGCGAGAAGTCTTCTATCGAATCTAAGACTGATGTAGCGGAACTGACCGGCGATAAGCTCCCTGGCATGAAGGCTGACCGAGTCTTTATGTACAAGGACGTCGAAGCGTTTAAAAAGACGCCCTATGCCAAGGGCAGCGGTGACATCGTAAAGGTAGACCAAGATATCTGGTCGCGCGCTCGCGGGCCACTTTCCGCCGAGCATATGCTCGATGATATTATCGCCGCTGAAAAGTAGTGGCATCACGAACTAAAGCCAGTGCCTGCCTGGTCTTTGCAACCGCTGCCGCTGCCTTTGTGTGGTGGTGGCGGCTCCGCCATGTTCAGGTGCCAGTTGATACCCCGTGGTTGGAAGAAGAGCTGCATAGCGTGGCTTTTGACCGTCTCCTTGCTACCACGGTGGTCGGTATTGCACTAGGTGTAGGCGGGTTATTGCTGCGCACGGCAACCGCGAATCCGCTCGCCGATCCGTCCATCACTGGTGTGAACTCCGGTGCGGCACTCGGCGCAGTCGCAACCGCAATGTTTTTTGGGAGCGAAACCTCGAGCGTTGACCAGCTGCCCGGTGCGCTGCTGGGTGCGGGGATTGCTGTGGGGGTGACGGTGGGCGTCGGCAAGAGCGGTGCGATCCAGCGCATGGTACTCGTGGGCGTTGCCGTTTCCGCGCTGTGTAGCGCCTTGACCTCCATTTTTCTGGTGATAGATGAAGCTCAACTGGCGACGGTGATGTCATGGCTCTCTGGCCGGCTTGCCGGTGTACGACTAAGCGATATTATGCCCGCGCTGGTCGCTGTGCTGGTCGTGATTCCCTTGACCTTAATCGGTGCGAAAACGCTGGACTTGCTCGTAGCCGGTGATGCCGTGGCTGGTGCTGTGGGGGCGAAGCCGGAGCGCATTCGGTTGGCTGCCATTGTGGCGGCGGTAGTGCTCATTGCTCCTTCGGTAGCCGCAACCGGGCCGATTGGATTTTTGGGGCTGATGGCCGCGACCGTAGCGTGGCGGGTGTGCGGCCCGCACCATCGCATGGGGCTGTGTGTGGCTGGAATTGTAGGAGCAGCGGTGCTTCTGGTGGCCGACTCAGTTGGGCAGGCAATCTGGGCGCCGGCCGAGACCCCAGTAGGCATCGTGACTTCTTTGGCTGGCATGCCCTTAGTGCTGTGGTCCGTCCATACCCTAGGGAGGGGGAGGCATGCGGCATAAGAGATTTGTAGGGGTTCTGGTAGGGCTCATCCTGGCGTTGGTATTGAGCGCAGTTATCGGCATGGGCGTCGGTGCGGTGATGAAATCGCCGGGCGAGGTGACCACTGGCTTCTTTACCGGAGATCCGCTCATCTGGAGGTACCGCGCACCGCGATTCTTGGTAGGTATTTGCGCGGGCAGTGCCATGGCTGTTTCTGGGTGTCTATTGCAGTCCGCGCTACGCAATCCTTTGGCCGCTCCAGATACGGTGGGTATTACCTCCGGCGGTGGACTCGCGGCCGTTGCGGTACTCATGGGAGTAGGCGCCCTGCCGGCCCACCTGCTGACCTTTATCGCCTTTATCGGCGCGTTGGCTGGAACTGGGGTGGTTCTCCTTTTTGCTGGACGCGGGGTAAGCGATCCGGTGCGCCTGCCCCTTACCGGGGTGGCGGTATCTTTCGGGCTGGGTGCCATCACTGAATTGCTCTTGGTGCGCGCCGCGCCAGAGGCAGGAGCGGCCATGACATGGCTGAAAGGTTCGCTTTACGCCCGCTCGCTTGGCGACGCCACTATTGTTGCCCCCTTTATCCTTTTCACCCTAACCATCGCGATGGTGGTCGCAAAACACCTGGATATGCTAGCGCTGGATGATTCCACCATGGCCGGCATCGGAGTGAGTACCAAGATGTGGCGCCTAATAGCAATAGCTTTGGCCGTTGTCCTCGGCGCAGCGGGAGTCGCCGCGGCCGGGGTCTTGGGTTTCGCCGGGCTCATCGTCCCGCATGCTGCCCGCTTGATCGTTGGTTCGAACCTGCGCCGGCAAATGCCCGTGGCGGCCCTAGGCGGCGCGACCCTTGTGACTGTATGCGATACGTTCGGTCGCTGGGCCTTCGCCCCCACGGAAATCCCCGTTGGCGCGCTCATCGCGCTGATTGGCGCACCCTATTTCATTTTCCTATTGACTCGGCTAACCCGAGTGCGAAACGGAGGCTAGACATGACACTGACGTGTAGCGGATTGACCGTGGGTTACGGTGGCCCCGATGTGGTCAAAGATGTAAATCTCCACTTAACTAGCGGACAAGTAACGGCTCTGATCGGGCCGAATGGCTGCGGCAAATCGACGCTTCTTAAAACATTGGGGCGCCAACTTACGCCCAGCGCAGGCGCGGTGTACCTCGCGGACCAAAAAATCAGCGCGTATTCCTCGCGTGCCTTTGCCCGTGAAGTTTCTTTCCTGCCACAACACCCCGTGGCTCCGGAAGGGGTACTAGTGCGCGACGTCATCGGCTACGGTCGCTATCCCTATACGGGGGCGCTAGCGACGATGCGAGCCGTAGATCATGCAGCGGTTGAGCGTGCTGCCTCGCGTGCTGGGGTGAGCGAGCTTCTCGACGTCCCTGCTGCAGACCTTTCCGGCGGTCAACGCCAGCGTGTTTTCCTCGCCATGACCTTGGCCCAAGAAACACCAATTACCTTGCTTGACGAGCCGACTACTTACCTCGACCCTGCGCACCAACTGTCCATCTTGGATCTCATCCGAGACCTCAATGGTGCTGGGACCACAGTGGTCATGGTGGTCCACGATATGGTCCACGCTGCGCGTTACGCCGATCGAATCGTAGCCATGCGTGAAGGGCGCATTGTGGCCGAGGGGGCCACCGAGGAGGTGATGACCGCTGAGCTTGTACGCGAAACTTTCCAAGTTGAGTGTTTAGAGATGACCGATCCATCCACCGGTCGACGCTTTCCTATCCCCATTTCCGTGCACGCTCCTGAACTTTCTGGAACCCTAGAAGGAAGAAGATAAATCTATTAAAAGGAGTAAGTAGCAATGGCAAACGATCTAGGCCACGAGGTCGACTTGGACCGTAACGAATACAAGTACTTAGCTTCTGAGGATTCTGTGTCTTCAGCTGCTAAGTCTGACAAGTCCTCCGGGGCGGCTGCAGGTGCCGCTGCTGGTGCAGTTGCTGCGGGTGCCGCAGGTGCTGCCGGCCTGTCCAAGCCGGTCGGTAAGCCATCTGCGGATGGCGATGAGTCCACCGCAAGCAAGTATGAGCCGCAGAACCACGTTGTCGCTGGAGCGGAGGAAGAACATGTGGCTAAGGCTGCCGAGCAGCCGGACCTGCAGGAAGCGCTGGATGAGAACAATGCGGACTACGCGCCTAGCCAGCACATCGTGGGTGAAGCAAAAGAAGAGCACATTGGTTCCGCCCCACAGCAGCCGGACCTGCAGGAAGCGCTGGATGAGAATAACGCGGATTACGCGCCTAGCCAGCACATCGTGGGTGAAGCAAAAGAAGAGCACATTGGAACTGCCCCACAGCAGCCAAACATTGATCTGGAAGCCTCGGGCGAGACCCCAACCTCTGTCAATGATCTGGATGTAGATCCAGAGATGTCCGGTGAGGACCGTGACAAGGCGGATGACGTTACTGGCGAGGCTGGCAATGAGCGTTTTGACCAGCTGAAGGGGAAAGCATCGGAGGCAGGCAGCGCCGTAGGTGATGCCTTCCAGCGGGCGAAGGGATTCGTGGAAGACAAGGCTCACGAATACCAAGAAGAGACCACGAAGAAGGGTGGCTTCTTCGATCGCGTCAAGGGCGCTGTTCGTGACGCACGCGAATCCATCGAGGATAAACGCAAGAATTAGATCCACGTTTTCTTCGGATTAAAGGGCCGTCTCCTTACAGGGAGGCGGCTTTATTTGATCGAAATATACTCGGCATTCATCCGATCTTTTGTGGATACCGTAGAGGAAAAAGTTCTCTTAACGTGATGGGGTAGAAGAGGTTGCACCCTTAGTAGAGGATCCACAGGTGCTGCTTGTCAACGAACCCACGGCTGTCCTAAGCCGCTGCCGCTCCCAGCATGACCTGATGTTCAATTCCTGGTGAGCACCACAAAAGGTGGAACGGACAGCTTAAAGGCGAGATGAATGCGGCTATCGTTGCCGCTTAGTCCAGCGCGTGGAGATATAGCCTGCTGATAAGCAGGCGCCTCGGCACGTCCACAAGGGGGCGCAGGAAGGGTAGGAAGGGCTCTGAGGCGGCGTCGATAAGCAATACCGTGCGACCATCGCGCAGACGCTCTAGGGTGAAGGTCTCTTCGCCGCGCTCGAGGTGTCCAGGGAGGGTGCCATAGGTGAATCCGCAGCGGCCATCCTCATGGAAGACATCGACTACGCGGCAGTGAAAATCCCATGGACCCAAGCCGAGGGTGACCTCCGCGCCGAGCTCCACAACCTCATGGGTCGGGCGGACACGGAAAAGGCCGCTGCGTTGTACTGACCAGCGGAAAAGTCGGTGTGCGGCGGCGTCAAAGTCAGCATCGATAACCCGCGACATATGCAGCTGTGGAAAGTCGGAGACATCAGAATAGGACAGCGGTGTGGGCATGTTCTCCATGATAGGGGAGGGGTGATCACCCCCGAAGTCTGGAAGAAATATAACGGCTTGGACACAGTCACAAGAGTTTGCTGTTTCCACAATTTTTTCGTGCCACTATCGAGTTTGCACGATGTTGACAACTGAAAGTAGGTACCTTGATGCTTCGCATTCCGCACCTCAAGAAAGTCCTAGTGGGCTCGGCTTTCGCTGGTGCGTTTTTCCTGGGTTCCCCGGCCGCAGGCGCCCAGGAATTGCCCCAACCGGATTTCGACTCCGCAGGGATTATTAACCAGGTCCGCGATAACCTAGCGGGGGTCGGCATCCAGACCCCGCAGGTGGATAAGAATGTTACCGATGCCGTGGATTCCTCTGTGCGCAACGCGCAGCAAGCCGTGCAGCAGAACCTGCAGCAAGGACAGTACGCGGAGCCGATGACTAATCCGAATCCCATCGGTCTAGCGGAGCAGGCTACCCAGCCGGAGTTTAAACCGAAGGGAACCAATCCGAACTATAAGTGGAAAAACGATGGATTTTCCAAGGTAGCCGCCGGAAAGCCACAGGCTGATTACGTCCTGCACCGTGTGCCGGGTTCCATGTTTGATGCCCCACGCATTCCAGAAGAGTCTGTTGCAGCCATGAATCAGGGTGACTCCCTCTATGGTCCAGGCACCCCGCTCTACGTCAATGACAAGACGATGTGTACTCTGACCGCGGCAGGCAACGATAATGGTGGCCGCAAGGTGGGGCTGACCGCTGGCCACTGCGGCAATGTGGGCGATTCAGTTACCTCCGCTGATTCGGAGCAAATCGGCCCGACGGGCACCGTGGTGTCTAAGAACGAGGACTTGGACTACGCCGTCATTGAGTTCGGCTCCAAGGCTAAGGTGTCCCGTTCCTACAATGGCGTAACTGTCAATGAACTAGGCGGTGGCGTCAAACCGGGCCAGCAGGTGTGCAAGCAGGGCGTTGCCACCGGCAAGACCTGCGGTATTACCTATCAGCAGGCAAAGAAGATTCAGGTAAACCAAGTCTGCGCCATGATGGGTGATTCTGGTGCGCCGTTGCTCGTCAATGGCCGCCTCATTGGTTCCATTTCCGGTGGATTCCTGCCGGTGAATTTCCCGTGCCGTACCCCATTGCAGGGGCCGGTTCATAACCCGACTGCTGCCACCAATATGGATGCGGTCTTGGCGGATATGAACCGCCGCGGTGGCGTAGGTGCCGGTTTCACGCTGCCTGAAGACTAGCTGTACTGAGGCATTCGCCCGCTCCCCAGCTCGGGGAGCGGGCTTTTTGCGTCCCTGCCCGGTGCCGATAATCACAACTAATCGGAGCTTGTGTGAAAAGCTTAGGCGGACTAAGGTTAGCCTTATCTAGTAGCTACTTAGGTGTGGCTAATATCACCGGCATGGTCCGGTCAGAGAGAACTGAGGTAACCGCGCGATGTTGCAGCTGTCCTTATTGTCCCGCACCCGGCGCAAACCGGGGTGCGAAAAATCCGAGTGTATGCGCGCCGATCAGGCACCGGTAGACGCTTTGGTGGAACTTCCTGAGTGCTGCTTGCAGCACGCCATCGACGAGCGGCCGGCGTTGGCGCTGCGCTTGCGGGAATTAGGTTTCCGCCCAGGTGTGCGCGTACAGATCGGCCGCAAGGTAGCCGGCGGCGCGCGCCTAGTTACCGTAGGCACCGCCCACTATGCGGTGGATGCGGCTACTCTTCGCCAGCTCGAAGTCATCCCGGTGGCAGCATAATGGCACGGAAAACCGCTGCGCCGAGCTGCCATTCCACCTCCTCGATGCGCATTGCGAAGGAGGGAACGCCGGTCCTCGCATTGGTCGGGGCTCCAAATTCCGGCAAATCTACCTTGTTCAATGCGCTAACCGGAGCGAAGGTGCAGACCGGAAACTGGCCAGGTACCTCCGTTGAGATAAGCCGTGGCTTGTGGAATGCGCAGCCAGAGGCCTTTGACATCATTGATCTTCCTGGTGCTTATTCATTGGATCCAATGAGCCCAGACGAGGAATTTACCCGCGATATGCTCGTGGAGGCTCCGCCGTGTGAGCGCCCCGATGTGGTTGTGGTGCTCGTGGACGCCACTGCGCCGGCGCGCGGACTGAACCTCGCTTTCCAGATTGCGGAGCACCCATACCGGGTAGTGATTGGGGTGACCAAGGAGGACATCGCCAAGCAGCAGGGCATAAGCATCGATACGTCCGCGCTTTCACACGAGGTGGGCATCCCGGTGGTCAGCGTTAACGGTCGGCGGCGTGAAAACTTGGATGCGCTCGAGCGCGAGGTTGCCCGTGCAATGCACACTGATCCGCGGACCATCCGGCCCAATGCCGACTTAGACCAGCGCTTTGTGGATCTGGACGCGGCGGAAAAGGTTGCCGTTTCACGGACGGATACTGGCGAACCGCTCAGCCACCGCGTGGACCGCCTAGTCTTGCACCCAGTGGTGGGGCCGATTCTGTTTCTGGCGGTGATGTGGGCGGTCTTCTTCATCACCACTACTGTCGCGGGTCCACTACAGGACGGATTAGAAGCATTCATCACCGGCCCCGTTTCCGCCGCTGCGCGCAGTATCCTCCCGGATAACTGGCTGCTCACAGGCTTGTTGGTTGATGGTCTCATCGGTGGCGTAGGCATGGTGCTCACCTTCGCGCCGCTTCTCGCGCTGATGTTTTTGTGCTTGGCGGTGCTGGAGGATTCCGGCTATATGGCGCGCGCGGCCGTGGTCACTGACCGCGTGATGCGTGCCATCGGCCTGCCGGGTAAGGCTTTTATCCCCATCGTGGTGGGCTATGGCTGCAATGTACCGGCTATCTCAGCCACGCGCGTGCTTGGCGACGTCCGCCACCGCATCCTCACCTGCCTGCTTATTCCCTTTACTTCATGCTCTGCGCGTCTCATCGTATTTATGATGCTGGCACAGGTATTTTTCCCTGCTCATGCCGGTTCCGCGGTATTTGCCATGTACGTGCTGTCCATCGCTTTGGTGGTGTTGGTAGGCCTGGCGCTGCGCCGCACGGTGTGGCGGGCCATGCCGGCCGAAGCCCTCGTTATCGACCTTCCGGCCTATCAGCTGCCCACGTTTAGACTCACCATCTCAGTAATGTGGGTGCGCCTCAAGGGCTTCTTGCATACCGCCGGCGGCATCATCGTGGCCACGGTGGTAGTCATCTGGCTGCTCATGTCCATCCCGGTCACCGGCGGGCACTCCTTTAACGAAGAGGCAGTGCCGCCACAGGATTCCGCCTATGGTGCCGTTGCTCAGGCAATGTCTCCCGTCTTTGCCCCAGCAGGCTTTGATTCTTGGTCGCTGACCGGACCCTTGGTCACTGGATTCGTGGCGAAGGAAACCCTCATTTCCACGTGGGCACAGACGTACGCAGTCGAAGACGTCACTGACGATGCACCAGAAGAGCAAGCAGAATCCCCACTGGCCAGCCATATCCGCGCTGATTTTGATGCGGCCTCTGGCGGGCACGGACTCGCGGCAGTATGGGCGTACATGGTATTCCTGCTGGCCTACACCCCGTGCGTAGCCACGGTAGCCGCGCAGCGGCGAGAAATAGGTTGGAAGTGGACACTCATCGGCTTCGCCCTACAACTCGGCTCCGCCTGGATCCTCGCGGTGGGAGTTTTCCAAGTCCTCAAGGGTTTCCTATGAGCCCCACGCAGCAGGTCAAAGAGGCCATTAAACAGGGCAAATCCAACCTGGCTGACATTGCAAAAGCTACTGGGTTAGGGCAGGGGACCGTGGAAATCATCCTCGCCCACCTCGAACGCACGGCGGAGCTGGTGCGAGAATCGCTCAACTCGTGCCCCACTGGCGGCTGCGGCAGTTGCGCGCAGGCGGGTGGTTGTTCCGGTGCAGCTACCGAGCACCGCGGCCCGGTAGTGCTCCAGCTGCGGAGAAGACCCTAGCCCTGTAGCGCGGCGAGGGCGTGCTTATGCAGCAGTCCGTTGGAGGCTACGCCGGATCCGCCATGCGGGCCGGGGTTTCCTTCAAGGTCAGTGAAGGTACCGCCGGCCTCGGTCACGATGAGCGAGGGCGCAGCGAGGTCCCACAGGGAAACCTCCGGTTCGGCGGCGATATCTACTGCGCCTTCGGCGACGAGGCAATAGGACCAGAAGTCTCCGTAGCCGCGCAGGCGCCACGTTTTATCCGTTAGCGCGAGGAATTTATCGCGCAGGCCGCGCTCGGCCCATCCGGTCAGCGAGCTCATCGCCAGCGAAGAATCTGAGAGCTTTTCTACGTGGGAAACGCTCAAACGCTTCGGCTCGCCGCCGAACACGCGGAAGGCACCCGCGCCCTTGGCCGCGTACCAGCGGCGGCGCAGGGCGGGAGCGGAGACGACAGATACCACCGGTTCGCCGTCTTCCAAGAGGGAAATGAGCGTGGCCCATACGGGCACGCCACGCACGAAGTTCTTGGTGCCGTCGATGGGATCGATGACCCACTGGCGGCCCTTATAACAGGCCTCGCCGCCGTATTCCTCGCCCAGCACCTCATCGCGCGGGCGGGAGCGCTTGAGGGATTCGCGGATTTGCTTCTCACAGGTGAGGTCCGCATCCGATACGGGAGACATATCCGGCTTTTCCTTAACGGAAAGATCCGAGGCCTCGAAACGATGCATGGTTACCACATCGGCATGGCCCGCCAGCTCGAGCGCGAGGCCCAAGTCTTCTTTGAACTTACCCACGGAGCCAATCCTCCATCTGATCCACTACCAATTTATTGCCGGCGAGGCACCATTCGACACCGCCGGCTTCTACCTTGCGGGCAGCACCGCCGGCCGCCTCTACGAGAGCTTTGCCGGGGAACCAATCCCAATCCGCGACCGAATGCTGCATCCATGCGCCCCACGTGCCATCGGCTACGGAGGACAGGTCAACAGAACCGGCACCGAGCATACGGACTGTAGCAAAGTTTTCCGCCACGCGCTGCCATGCCCCGCGGATATCCCCATCCATCAGCGAGGTCGGGTGCAAATAGGTAGATAGCGAAATCTGCTTGGCCGGCTGAGCCGCAAGGCGGGAAACTTCCTTGCCGTCCAGGGAAGTGGGGTAGTCGCGGCCACCGAACCACGTATAACCCATGGCGGGGCGGTGGACGGCGCCGAGGGTGATCCCGGTGGCGTCGGCAAGCGCGAGGGCAGAGCACCAATAATCGGAGCCGGAAGAGAAATTGTAGGTGCCATCGACTGGGTCGATGACCCAGGTGCGCCCGGACTGGGACTCGCGGGCGGCGCCCTCCTCACCCAGGATGCCGTCCTCCGGGCGCACGGCCTCGAGCACGCCCGCGACGAAGCGCTCGGCCGCGCGGTCTGCATCCGTGACAACGTCCGAGATGGAAGTCTTTTGCTCCACGTCAACGCCCATCTCGCGCAGGCGCCACGCCAGGCGTCCGGCGTTATAGACGAGGGCCTGCGCAAGGTGCGCATCCCCGTCATCCGCATGCGCGACAATGAAGGTCTTGATGACCGCGTCGATCATCTCCTGCAAGCTCGGCTTTTGATCCATGCCCACCATTGTCACCCTAAACGCGGCCGATGGCTAATTGTGATGGCCGGGTGGGTAGGATTGGGGCCTATGCGTCCCGAAGTAACAGCACGGCTCAAGCAACTAGAATCCACCCTGACCACCATTGAGAAGGTCATGGACCCAGAGGCTTTGGCTGCCCGCATTCGGGAACTAGAGGCCCAGGCCGGGGATCCATCCCTGTGGGACGACCCCGTACATGCCCAAAAGGTCACCTCTGAGCTTTCCGCAGCGCAGGCGAAGGTTCGCAAGCTAGAAGCGCTGCGCGGGCGTCTCGAGGACATGCCCGTCATGTACGAACTTGCGGAAGAGGAAGGGGATTCTTCCCTAGCAGACGAGGAGCTCGATTCCCTGGAATCTGCCATCGAATCCCTAGAGGTGACCACCATGCTTTCCGGTGAGTATGACCCGCGTGAGGCGGTTATCAATATTCGTTCTGGTGCCGGCGGTGTGGATGCGGCGGACTGGGCTGAAATGCTTATGCGCATGTATACCCGCTGGGCAGAAAAGCACGGCCACAAGGTGGATGTATATGACATCTCCTACGCGGAAGAAGCAGGCATTAAGTCCGCGACCTTTGTGGTCCACGGAGAATACATGTATGGCCAGCTTTCCGTGGAGCAGGGAGCACACCGCCTAGTGCGCATCTCGCCCTTTGATAATCAAGGCCGGCGCCAGACCTCCTTTGCCGAGGTAGAAGTCCTGCCGGTCGTGGAACAAACGGACCACATCGATATCCCAGATAGCGAAGTGCGCGTCGATGTTTATCGTTCTTCAGGCCCTGGCGGACAGTCCGTCAACACCACCGACTCCGCGGTGCGCCTGACCCACATTCCCACCGGAATCGTGGTCACCTGCCAGAACGAAAAATCGCAGATTCAAAATAAGGCCTCGGCTATGCGCGTGCTGCAGGCAAAGCTCTTGGAGCGCAAGCGCCAAGAGGAGCAGGCCGAGCTTGACGCGCTGGGCGCTGGTGGTAACGCCTCCTGGGGCAATCAGATGCGCTCCTATGTGTTGCACCCGTACCAGATGGTCAAAGACCTGCGCACCAACTTTGAGGTGGGTGATCCCTCCAAGGTGCTCGATGGCGATATCGATGGCTTCCTTGAATCCGGCATCCGCTGGCGCATGCAGCAAGAGCAGGAATAGCTAGTCGAACGAAAAGACCGAACTGAGGGGAATGACTCAGTTCGGTCTTTATTTTTAGCCCGCGGCGGAAACCTAGGCCGGAAAGTGCATCGGTGCACCTGGTCCCAGCGGGAGACCGATGAGGTACCAGATAACGAAGAAGATGAACCAGCCCACCAGCATGCACAGCGAGTAGGGCAGAGCGAGCGACATCAAGGTACCCACACCCGCGTGCTTGTAGTAGCGCTGCAGGAAGGTCAACGCCAGCGCGAAATAGGGCGACATTGGGGTGATGATATTCGTCGGCGAATCACCGATACGGAAAAGCATCTGGGAGACCTCGGGTGAGACGCCCACATACATCATCATCGGTACGATGACCGGGGCCATAAGCGCCCATTGGGCAGAGCCTGAGGTAATGAATAGGTTGAGCAGTGCCACCATGGCGACCAGCGCGGCGAACATGAGCAACGGCGGCAGCGACCAGTGCTGGAGTAGCTCGGAGCCCTTAATAGCGGTCCATACGCCGAGGTTGGACCACTCGAACCAAGCGAGGAACTGGGCGACGGCGAAAAAGAGGACCAGCATGGGAACGAGAGTCTCGATACCCTTGGCCATAAACGTCGGCACATCAGCAAAGGACTTCACGGTGCCAGCCGCCAAGCCATAGGCAATGCCGCACACCAAGAAGGCCAAGGCAATGGGCACCGCGATGGCGCTGATGAGCGGCGACTCCATAAAGCTGTCTTCTTGGCTCGCCAGCGGGGAACCAGGGATAAACAGCAGGGCGAAGAAGGCGGCGAGGAAGATCACCAGGGTGACGCCGGACGCTATCAAACCACGCTGTTCATTGGGTTTGATGCGCATGGCCTCTTCATCATCCGTGAAGTCGTATTCTTCCTCTTCCCCTTCCTTGGTGGAAGAGCTGCCAGCGGCTTTGGAAAAGGAGACTTCCTCGTAATTGATGTGGTCATGGTCTACCAATTCGCGGGCCTTTTCCACCATGAGGAATTCCGTGACCGCGGTAATGATGAGCGAAAGCACCACGGCGGAAGGGATGACGAAGAAGATATTCGCCAGCGGGCTGACCTCATACTCGGCATCGACGAATTGCGCGGCTGGAGTAGAAATACCAGCCAGCAGGAGGTCGGTGATATTGAGAATCAGCGAGGCATTAAATCCGGCTGACGAGGCGGCAAAGGCCACCATTGCACCCACGATGGGGGAGCGGCCCACTGCGTGGAAGGCCATGGCTCCCAGCGGAATGAGGATGACGTAGATGGCATCGGAGGCCACAGAGCCGGTCACACCGGCCAACGCCACGACGAAGGTAAGCATCTTGGCACTGACCTTGGTGACCATGCCGCGTACCAAGGCGGAAAGCAGGCCGGACTGCTCCGCTACGGCCACGCCGAGCATCACTGCAAGGATGACGCCGAGCGGTGGGAAACTGGTGAAGTTTTCCACCGCGTCCGTAACCATGCGCGAGATATTCTCGGTGGTCAGCAGCGATTGCACCTCAATGGTCTCGCCGGTTTTGGGATCCTCTGCGCTCATGCCAATGAGATGCCCCAGCCAGGATGTCACAGCAACGATTGCCGCGAGGATGACGAAGAGCCAGAACGGATCCGGCAGCTTATTGCCAATCTTTTCTACAGTGCCCAGGAAGCCGCTTGCAGAACGTGGTTTTTCTTTAGTTTCGGTTTCGGCCATAGTATCGGCACTTTCTGTCGATTGGGTCGGAACAAATTAGTGTCTTAGACCACATTACTTAAATATAGTTCACAGCGCGGTGTCAACTTTGGTTGCTACAGTGATTCGCGTGATTAGATTCGACAACGTGACTAAGGCCTACTCCGCCGAGTCCCGCCCAGCGCTCGATGGGGTGTCTTTCGAGATTGCGGATGGTGAATTCGCTTTCCTGATCGGTCCGTCTGGCTCCGGTAAGTCCACCTTCTTGGAGCTGATGGTGCGCTATAACAATGTCAGCGAGGGCGATATTTACTTCGACGATTTCCACGTCAATGAGCTTTCTGGCAAGCAGATCAACGCGCTGCGTCAGTCCATTGGGTACGTCTTTCAGGATTTCCGCCTGCTTCCAAAGCTGACGGTGTATCAAAACGTGGCCTTTGCACTGGAGGTTATTGGCAAGAGCAAGTACCGCATTTCCACTGCGGTCCCGCAGGTATTGGAGCTGGTGGGACTCCAAGATCGCCACAACGCCTATCCGCATGAGCTCTCCGGTGGTGAGCAGCAGCGTGTGGCCATCGCCCGCGCGGTGGTTAATCGGCCGAAGCTTCTGCTTGCCGACGAACCCACGGGCAACCTCGATCCCTCCACCGCTGACGAGATCATGGACTTACTGCTGGGCATCAACCGCCGCGGCACCACTGTGGTCATGTCCACTCACAATGCCCGCGCCGTCAATAGGGCGCGCAAGCGCGTGCTGGAGCTGCGCAATGGAGTTCTCGTGCGCGATGAGCACGAGGCAACCTATGAGGGGGAAGCATGAAGCTAGGATTTATTTTCCGCGAAGCCACAAAGGGTCTGGGCCGCAATTTGACCATGACCATCGCCATGATCATTACTACCGCGATTGCGGTGGGGCTCGTTGTCGCCGGCATTATGGTGACCAACCTGACCAAGGACACCAAGGATATCTATCTCGACCGCGTCGAGGTCATGGTCCAGCTCAATGAGGATATTTCTGCCGGGGATCCAGACTGCACGAGTCCGGCCTGTGCGGATATCAAGGAACAGTTGGAGGCGGATGATTCCGTCGAGTCCGTGGAATACCGCAACCGCGCAGATTCTTATGAGCGGTTCAAAGAACTTTTCCAAGACACCGACCCTGTGATGGTGGAACAAACCTCCCCTGATGCGCTGCCGGCTGCATTCCACGTGCGGCTTGTAGACCCAGAAGACGCCTCCGCAATCGATGCGATTCGGGATAACCCAGCGGTAGAGGACGTCGTCGACCAGCAGCAAGAGGTGCGCAATGCCGCTAGCAACCTCGACTCCATCCGCAATGCCACCTTCATCCTGGCCATCGTGATGTCTGTGGCGGCCATCTTCTTGGTGGCTAATATGGTGCAAATTGCTGCATTCCACCGCACTCGCGAAACGGAGATCATGCGCATGGTGGGTGCAAGCCGGTGGATGACGCAGGCGCCATTCGTCATGGAAGCAGTCTTGGCTTCCCTCATCGGTGTACTCCTCGGCGGGGCCGGCATCTTCTTGGGCAAGTCCCAAGTGGTAGACCCGTCCCTGCAGGGACTTTATGAATCCCAGCTGCTGGCTCCTATGAAATCCGGCGATCTCTGGATTGCCCTCCCGCTCGTCGGCCTGCTAGCGCTGGTGGTTACCGCCGTCACAGCCCATATCACCCTGCGGTCATATGTACGCAAATAGTCTGTTTGCCGGGCCAGTCAAAAGGGCACTACACTGGCATAACTATGGCTAAGAAGGGCAAGAAAAACAAGAAGGCGGCATCCGGCGAGGCTACGCTTGCGACCAACCGCCGGGCCCGGCACGACTACAAAATTCTCGAGGAATACGAGTGCGGCATTGTCCTGCTCGGCACCGAGATCAAATCCTTGCGAGAGGGCAAAATCTCGCTCAACGATGCCTTCGCCACCATTGACGATGGCGAAGTGTACCTGCGGAACCTCCACATTCCGGAGTACTCCATGGGCTCGTGGACGAACCACAGCCCGCGGCGCACCCGCAAGCTTCTATTGCACCGCCGTGAGATCGACAAGCTTTATGGCCAGGTGCGCAATGGCAATAAGACCCTGGTTCCGCTCAAGGTTTATCTCAAAAATGGCTACGCCAAGCTCTCGCTTGCGCTGGCCCAAGGCAAGCAGGATTATGACAAGCGAGAGGATATTAAGCGCCGCGACCAGGACCGTGAAATTTCCCGCGAGCTCGGCCGCCGCGTGAAGGGCATCAATGTTTAAGACAGCGAAAGTCCACGACGTCGTCAAAGGCGAGGACACTATTCGTGGCACCGGGGTGTTGGTGGATCGGATGTGGCCTCGGGGCGTCGCTAAGAGCGACCTAGACTATAAAGAGTGGTTCAAGGAAGTCGCGCCGAGTCCGGAGCTGCGCAAATGGTGGAACCACGACGAGGATCGTTTCGACGAGTTTGCCCGCCGCTACAAGGCTGAGCTGGATGACAATGACTCCGAAGAGCTCACCCAGCTGCTTGCGCTTGCCGACGCCACCCTTCTCTTCGCCGCCGCCAACCGCAAGGTCAACCACGCAGTGGTCCTCAAAGAGTGGCTGGAGGAGCACTTGAGGAAATAAAAGTGGGTGGGGTAGTGTTATACGAACCGTAGGGAAGATGCACTATCCCGTCCCTACCGCATGGGGTTGATTTGGTTTCGACTTCGTGCACTGAGCCAGGGGAAGCGTGCCGGTGCAGGCTAACGACCACCGTATAAGCGTCGTAGCAACCAATAAACGCAGAGAAGAACTCTCAGCGTGACTACGCCCTCGCTGCCTAAATACAGCGACGCGTGTCTGTCAGCCTAGGTTTCGTTCCTGACCTAGAACCTGGCATCGACTAAGGAACTAGCCGGCTGGCCGGGTCATCAGGACCAGTCGGGACTCTTACTGGTGACTGGGCCCATCATCCGGACGTGTTCGCCCGATCCGGAGGGCCGAGGAGAGATCCTGTGCGAACTGCGCACGGAGAAGCCCTGGCAAGGTGACGAAGGACCCGGGTTCAATTCCCGGCAGCTCCACCAACTGCATTTCCCCTAGTCGTGAATGACTAGGGGTTTTGCTTTATCTGCGCAGTTTATCGCCTATCTAGTATCTTGCCACACGTTGCCATAGAATGACACTAAAGGAACGCTGAACGGGAAAATAACGGGAACACTTTCCCGCTTCCCGTCCTATCCCTGGAGCACATTCATGGCACGAAAGAAAGCACGGCGCAGCTCGTTCGGGCGCGTGCGCCAAAAAGGCAAACGATGGTACGCGGAATACACCGGCCCCGATGCCGCAATACACACTCCCGGCCACTCATTCGCCAACAAAGTTGATGCAGATGGATGGATAGCCACAGAGCGCCGCCTAATCGACTTAGGTACATGGGAGCCACCGAAGGCGCGCCGGGCTAAAGAGGAAGTTTCAGGCGAAACGGTAGGGCAGTGGTTAGACCGCTTCCACAATTTGTTGGAGCAGCGCCCCACTCCGCCCCAACCGTCCACAATGCAGAATTATCGCCGTGTAACCCGCGTGCGCATCGCACAGCCTTATGGCCCTGGAGCTGAAGATAAAGACGTATGCAGTTTGCGGGATATTGCGTTAGCAAAGCTGACCAAAGCGGACGTGTACCGCTGGTGGGATGGTGTGCAACGGTGCTATCCCAGTGCCCACACGATTAATCAACAGGCGTATAAGCGCCTTAAAGCCGCGTGTGCTGGAGCGGTTGAACGCGAAATGATAGAAGCCAATCCCGTGGATATTAAGGAAGCGGGCAAGCGCGTAGAGACCAACGAAAAGTACCTACCTACGGATGCGGAAATAGCCGCCATCTTAGACCACGTGCCTGCCCGCTATCGTGCTTTAACCTCACTCATGTTGCACCACGGATTGCGCATTGGTGAAGCTATCGCCCTGGAGCGCGACGATGTACGGATAGAGCACCAGCCCGGCGCGTCTGTCCCCCGTGTAACTGTGCGAGTGAAGCAGAACGCGCAGCGCATTTCAGGCAATGATGGCACCTATATGCTGGTGCAGCCGCCTAAGACAAAGGCCGGATACCGGGAGGTGCCGATTATGGCCGCGGATGTGCCTATCTTTCTGGAGCACTTAGAGCACTATGTACCCGGCGCGCCTACGGTATTACGTACTACGGAAGGTGCGCGCAGTGCCTTGCTTTTAACTTCTACTGGTAGCGGCAAGATTGTGATGGATACCAGCTTTCGCAGTGTGCTTGCACGGGCGAAAGAAACGGCTGGGGTAAGTCCTGATATTGATCCGCATACCGGCCGCAATTGGTTGATTACCCGTCTTGCGGAACAGGGCGCGCACTTGAAAGAGATTGGGCGACTGCTGGGGCAAGACGATGTGACCACAATTCTTAATGTTTATCTGAAGGTGCGTGCAGAGCGCACGACCTCGTTGATGGAGAAAGTTAGCGCAACACTGGAAGGTGCAGAGTAATGGCACGTGGTGACCGTAGGCCGCCGGCGTATTCGGAGGATGTGGAGCGCTCACCGCTGTATCAGAGTGGGGAGCTTAGTGAGGATGCGCAATTGCGCAGACGATTGCGTGTTGAATGGGATGAAAAGCACCCTAGTGGGGAGGGGGAGACTGATTTAGGCCTGCTGTATCAGTGGGTGCGTGTGGTCGATGACGGCAAGGTTATGGGCACGTTTATGCTGAAGTCTGCTGATGGGGATTGTTATGCAATGTTTTTAACCTTGCCGCGTAAGGGGTTGCCGCCTAATCCGTTTGATGATTCCGCTTTGTCTGGGGTGCCGTGGGTGCGGGGCGATATGGATCGTGCCGTTGAGGAGGGGAAGCTTTTTGGTAGTCGGTATCTGGTGAACCCTGCCCGCCCGGAGGATACCCGCCCGTATGACGGGCGTGGGCCGGCCCCTTTAGCTCACGAGTACGGGGTGGCTAGCGCAATGCATTCGTATGACTTGCACTACACGCAGGGAATTCATAAATCGGTTCGTGTCCGTCCATTGGTGTCTAACGATGGTGATACGCGGTTTAAGTTTCATGCTGGCACGGATGGTTTTACTGTGCGGGGGTCAAAGTTGTCTCGTGTGCTGTTTCAGTTTCGGCAGGCTGGTGTGCAGCGCATTGAGCTGGCGGTGTTGCGTGCAGCTCTACAGCGACGTGCCTAGTGGTGTATTGTGATGTGTTGAGCTGCCTAGAATGCTAGGTGTCAACACGTGAAACAACGTGCCGCGCCAGTCGGTCACGGACGGATGCTAGACCGTCCCCAGACGCGCACAAGTAGTGCCCGCTGGATGTGCATAAACGAAACCCTTGGGTCACGCCGGGGCAGTTAATCCTGCCCTGTGGGTGTGAGACTCTAAAGGGAGTTTGTGCACATGACTGCACCAAAGAACCAAACTTACGAGACGGTTGCGCAGGCATCTGCCCGCGTTCAGATTGGGCAGCGCACCTTGCGCCGTCATATCGCTGAAGGCCGCTTAACTGCCTATCGCGCCGGGCGTGCCATCCGTTTAAAGCCTGAAGATGTGGACGCACTGTTCACCCCCACCAATAAGTGGAACGGGGGCGCGGCGTAATGGCAAAGAAAGTTGTGCGTTGCTTCCGTTGCGGACGTAGGAAGCGTGGCCATGAAGTGTCCCAGGTTTTGTTCCGTTTGAGTAGATGGGAAAATCTGGAATATGCC
>ERZ1031329.129-NODE-129-length-19390-cov-8.603413_pt1 | contig 19390 bp, 20 predicted proteins | sample MGYA00518053_ERZ1031329 | MGnify/ENA primary metagenome ERZ1031329 (study PRJEB33718, sample SAMN03159840) | human skin metagenome | collected 2014-02-25 | study: EMG produced TPA metagenomics assembly of the PRJNA266117 data set (Human skin bacterial metagenome... | reverse complement strand
GATCTACACTATCCTCTTCGTCGGCAGCGTCAGATGTGTATAAGAGACAGCCGTTCTTCCAGGTAGGTCCCGCGCTGGGACGCGAGACAGTGTGCATCCCCACGCTTGCCGACGGCCCGGATCTCAGCGCCCTCGAACGCGCCTTCGCCGACGGTGCCGGTTGCCTAATCTTGTGTAACCCGAATAACCCTCTCGGCTTTACCTACTCCCCCGAAAAACTGCGTGAGATTACCGATTTGGCCGCTCGCTTTGGTGCACGAGTTATCTCAGACGAAATTCACGGCCCAGTAGTTCTAAATGGCACTCACACTCCAACCGCGTCGGTGTCGGATACTGCGGCGGCCGTGACTATCACAGTGACTGCTACCTCGAAGGGCTGGAATACCGCTGGCCTCAAGTGTGCGCAGATTATCTTTAACGACGAAGATGCCAAAACCTGGCTGGAGCTGCCCTTCATTGTGCGCGAAGGCGCCTCTATTCTTGGTGTCGCCGCTGCCACCGCCGCCTACCGCGATGGTGTGCCCTGGTTGGACAACTTTGTCAATGTTCTGCGCACCAACCGTGAGACTCTGCGAACACGTTTGTCCACTATTGCGCCGCAGGCTCGCTTTACCCCGCCGCAGGCATCATTCTTAGCGTGGTTGGACTTGGGTGACGTGCCTGGTGTTGACAGTGATGACCCAGCTGCGTGGTTGGTTGAAAACGCCAAAATAGCACTCAACCCCGGCTTCGCATTCGACGAAGGCGGGGCTGGGCATGTGCGGCTTAACTTTGCGACCTCCCCCGAAATCCTCAGTGAGGCCCTGGACCGTCTCGACGCGGCCCTGCGCTTGTAGTTGACGTTTTAGTTGGTGACAGTGACGCTGCCATCGGCGTTGACAACAACGTTGGCGGCCAGAGCGCGAGCCAGGTTCATGCGAACGTGCTGCCCCTCACCGTCGGTGCGGTCGAGCGGGTAACCGGATGGGATTGCAGTCTGAGCAAGGATGGAGTTGCGCTGCTCCTCAGTCAGCTGCGGGAAGCGGGTCTCCAGCAACCCTGCGTAACGCTTCGGAACAACAACTGGCTCATTAGCCGGGCCAACCTGCTTGAAGTCGTAGGTCATGCGCTCGGTGTACTGCTGAACGGCAGCTGCGGTGCTCATGTACGGGGTGTCCTTGGCAACGCAGTTGGCGATGGTGTCGCCACAGCGGTACTCGAGCTCCGAACGCAGCTCATCCATTGCTTCTTCGATGAGTGGGCGGAACTCTGGGTCTGCCCAACGGTCAGCTGCGGCCTGGTTGCCCATCATGCGGCCACCCATGACATCCAGCGGGTAGTGCACGCCCATGACAATGCGCGAATGACCGGCTTCGGAAGCACGCGCCTGAATCTGCGGTGCGACCTCCGGCAGCATCAGGGCCAGCAGGGTTGAAGTCCATGCAGCCTTGTTGGTGTGACCCGACGGGTAGGACGGCGTGGTCGAGTACGGGTCATCCTGGCCTTCGCGGTAGTAGCGCTCGATGCGTTCCGGTGCCACCACAAACGGGCGATCATAGCCGTATGCGTACTTCTCGAAGAAGGTCGAGTTGACAAGGCCACCACCACGGGCAAGGTTGCCGGACAGCAGTGCCTTCACCTTCGGCAAACGTCCCTCATCGAAGGCATCACGGAAATGCTGACCCAGGTTTGCACCGAAAGCAGTGGAGATATTGACCAGTGGATCCAGGTAGTCATCATCGAGAGCGAGTTCCTGTGCCTGTGGGTCATTCTTGGCAGCGTTGTTAATGCGGACGACCGTTTCGAGGTTCTGGTCCATCACCTCTGGGTGGCTCTTCTCCAGCTCCACGAAAGGATGCACAACGTAGAAGTAGAACCAGTTATCGGTAGCGGCATCCGACGGGTACGCGCGCGCAATCTGATCCGGGCGGTACGAGCTTGGCTTCGGCGCATTCGGGTCGGTGTTTTCCCCGGAAGATGATGGCAGCGAAATGGAATCCGGGACCTCCAAGCCACCGCCGGGCAGCTTAATTCCCTCTGGAGCGGCCACATTAGCTGGGAGCGTCGAAACTGAGTCCAGGCGGTTACCCAGCTCGGCCAGCGGGTTAACCGGAGCCGCCCAAGCCGTTGCCGGCGTGAGCCCCATTACAACTGCCATCGCTGCGGTAGCAGCGCCAACGCGAGTACGAGTTGCTGTGCGCTTGTGCGGCTTCGAAGAAGACACTAAGACGTTCCTTTCCAGATTGCTGCCTGGGGCACCAGTTGTGAAGTGCCCTATAAGTCAAGGTCTGACAAAATCTTCACTCATGCTAAGGCCACGGTGAGGTTTCGGCGCGTTGAAAAGAAACAAGTTTCCAAAATGCTAGTGCCAATCGTGGGAACTTTTCCCCTCAGACGCCGCGTTTTCACTGATAAATGCATAAAGAAACCGGTCGGCGGGATAGACGCCCGTCAACCGGTAAGAATTCAATACTCGCCCCAAACGGGGCTAAAAGCGTGGACTACTTGGAGTAGTCGTAGAAGCCACGGCCGGACTTGCGGCCGAAGTGACCCGCCTCAACCATGCGCTTGAGCAGCGGAGGTGCCGCGTAAGTCGGCTCCTTGTACTCATCGAACATGGCATCGGCAATGAACTTGATGGTGTCCAGACCAACCATGTCGGCCAGAGTCAGCGGGCCCATCGGATGCGCACAGCCATTGACCATGCCGGCATCGATGTCCTCTGCGGTAGCGATGCCGTCCTGCAGCATGCGGATAGCGCCGAGGATGTACGGAACCAGCAGAGCGTTAACAATGAAGCCCGAGCGGTCCTTAGCGCGAATGACGGTCTTGCCCAGCGCCTCGGAAGCGTACTCGTACGCACGCTCCGACTGAACATCACCGGTCGTCAGAGTGACGACATGCTCTACCAGAGGCAGAACCGGAACCGGGTTGAAGAAGTGCAGGCCCATGACGCGCTCCGGGCGCTTGGTGGCTGCAGCAATGGACTGAATTGGCAGCGAGGAGGTGTTGGAAGCCAGGATGGCATCGTCCGACTCAACAATCTCATCGAGCTGCGAGAAGACGCTGGCCTTTACTTCCGGGTTCTCCACGATGGCCTCGATGACCAGCTCACGGTCAGCGAAGTCTTCCAGCTTGGTGGTGAAGCTAATACGCCCCAGAATCTCATCACGTGCAGACTGCTCTAGCTTGCCACGGGAAACGGCCTTGTCCAGCGACTTTTCAATACGGGCGCGACCGGACTCAAGGAACTCCTCCTTGGCCTCCCAGACCTTGACATCGCTACCGGCCTTCGCACAGACCTCAATAATTCCGGAGCCCATCTGACCGGCGCCGACGATACCTACTCGCGAGATGCTATTTGCCATTGGCGTATTTTCCTACCTTCTACTCTGGGTTATTAGTCAGCATTGCGCTTCATCCGAGTGCGCATTCGCTTGACGACGATCACAGCGCACTGGCTTTATTTACACGCTACTCACTTCCCCGGTTCCCCGGGCACGCTTTGCAGGACTTTTTACTTGAATTTCCCCCACGAGGTTTGGGCAGCGGCTAGTACTGCATACGTTTTTCCAGCGCCTGCTGAATATCTTCCAGCTGCTGCTGAGAAGAGCGTGCCAACTCTTGCAGGTCGTTTCCGCCATGCTTTTCCAGTTCTTCCCACTGGCCGAGCATCTTATCCAGGCTGCCTTCCATCAACGTCAGATAAGCCATATCTGCGTGTGGCCCCTCCTCGTTTTCGAGGCGAGTCATGGTGGCGGTGTCGAGCTTGGTCTCAGACGGATCGACATCGACGCCGAGAGTCCTGACTAGCTGCGCTTCCTCTTCAGCAAAGATTGGCTCCGCCTGCTGCGCAATCTTTCGGGTCTCTTCCGAGACCGTTTCCTTCGCAATTAGCGTCTGCGATGCTTTCTTCAGCGCCGCAGTATCCGCCGCCAGCTGAGCCAAGTTATCCCGAATAGCGGCGGTGGAGGCAACAGCACTCGGCGCCTGGCTTGACTGATTTTGGCTGCCCTCCAAAGCTGCCTCATCGCTGTCCCCACAGGCACTGAGACCAACGACGAGAGCAGAGGCCAGCACAACAGAGCTAATACGCAGGCCGCGTCCAATCAGAGAATAGGTGTCGCTGCTGGAAGCGGCTGCGCCATCGCGAATGGTGTCTGAGGACATTAGTCGACCTGCAGCTCGCCCATGCGATCCCAGTCCTGCTTATCTGGCAGTACCTGCGAGACAATCTTCGGAGTCTCAGCGAGCAGTGGCTTCATCGCCTCCAGGCCCTTGGCGAAGTGCTCGGAATTGACGTGGGCTTCACCAGCGTCATCATCGAATGCCTCGACGAGAATGTACTGGTTGGGGTCTTCTACGCTGCGGGACCATTCAAACCACTTGTTGCCAGCCTCTGCGCGGGTGGCAGCGGTGAACTCAGCGACGTGGTCCATCCATTCGTCGGCAAACTCCGGCTTAACTTGGTAATTCACAACGATAAAAATCATGTCGCCCACTGTATGCGCGTCCAAGCAGAATTGCACCCTTCGACGAATAGAGTTTCGCTGAGAATTTTTCTTACGCTGACCTCAGGTGACAGTTATATTGGTTTGTATGATGAACACTCCGCTCATTCTCACGTACCAAGATAAGACCCCACGTATTCATTCCAGCGCCTGGATTGCGCCCGGCGCGGTCATTATCGGTGATGTCGAAATCGGTGCGGATAGCTCCGTGTTCTACGGTTCTGTTCTCCGAGGTGACGTCGCACCGATTCGCATTGGCCAGCGCACCAATATTCAGGACAACTCCACGGTCCATGTCGACCGAGGAGTGCCCACAATTCTCGGCGATGATGTCACGGTCGGACACATGGCATTGGTTCATGGCACCACGGTTGAAGATGGTTGCCTCATCGGTATGAAGTCCACCCTGCTTTCGCGTTCCCGTATCGGCGCTGGCAGCCTCATTGCCGCAGGTGCCGTGGTGCTGGAAGATCAGGTGATTGAACCGAAATCACTGGCAGCCGGCGTTCCCGCCAAGGTGCGTCGCCAGCTCACAGCAGAGGAAGCAGAGGGCTTCATCGCCCATGCAGGGCGTTATGTGGATACAGCGTCCAACCACCGCCACCTCCGCGAGGTCGACCTGGATATGGTGACTTTTAACTAGACCACGGTCGCCCCGGCAGCAGCCAATTCCGCTAGTGCAGCCTTGCCGCGCTCCGGGTCCACCGCCGCGACCTGATTGCTCAAAACGCGGACGGAAAAGCCCTCCTTGAGGCCATCCAGCACGGTGGCGCGGACGCAGTGGTCAGTCGCAACACCCACCACATCGATTTCTTCGATGTCAGAGGCGCGGAGAGCGTCGGCAAGCGAAACGCCAGCCTCCGTTGTTCCCTCGAAACCGGAGTAGGCGGCGGCGTACTCCCCTTTTGTGACATCGATACGCACAGCAGCGGGGTTGAGCTGCTCAAAAAACGCGATGGCGCGCTGCATGCCAGGGTGAATTTCCGCACCCGGGGTACCTGCGACACAGTGTTTCGGCCAGGTATCGACGAAATCCGGGGTTTCAGAGAAGTGAGTGCCTGGGTCGACGTGATTGTCACGGGTGGTCGCAAGAACCGAGTACTTGTTCGCTGTGCCCGCGACATGCAGATAGGTAGCGGTGTACGCTGCCTCAGCACCGTCGACGGCAAGTGCGCCGCCGGCGGAAAAATCATTCTGAGCGTCGACGACTACCAGTGCCATGCGGGGACGCGCCGGACGCTGCTGTTCCTCGGAATGGGCATCGTTGCTGGTGTCTGCCCCGGTGTCAGCATTGTCCGAGTTGTCCGCATTGACCTGTCGGTAGATTTCGGAGAAGGAAGCGTTCATGGCCTATATCTTGCCACGTGCTCACATTCAGAGGAGCACGCCAACTATCGATAGGACATCGACACCCTAACGACAACACAGAGACAATCCGGGAAAGCGGTTAAAATTGCTCCGGTAATTCTTTGATACGACGACGACTCCTGGTCGCGTCCTCCAATGCGGGAGGTTTTTATGGCAGGCGGACTTGTCGCGCTGCTTGACGACGTTGCCACGATTGCACGCGCTGCAGCGGCAACAACAGACGATATTGCGGCTGCAGCCGGCAAAGCTAGCGCTAAAGCCGCCGGTGTTGTGGTTGACGACGCCGCGGTGACGCCTAAATTCGTCGAGGGTGTCTCGCCGAAACGCGAGCTGCCGATTATTTGGCGTATCGCCAAGGGCTCCTTGGTAAATAAAATTGTCATTATTCTGCCGATTGCGCTGCTGCTCAGTCAGTTTCTGCCTTGGGCGCTGACGCCGATTTTGATGCTCGGTGGCTCATACCTGTGCTTTGAGGGCATGGAAAAAGTCTGGGAGAAGATTAAGCACCGGATCTCTCCCGATCAGACTGAGCAGGAACGGATGGAGGCGGCGACCAACCGCACACCGCAGAATGAAGATTCGCTGGTGAAGTCTGCAATTTTCACCGACTTAATTCTCTCTGCGGAAATCATGGTGATTTCTCTCAATGAGGTCGCTGATCAGCCGCTGCTCAACCGCGCGCTGATTCTTATCGTGGTGGCACTCATCATCACGCTTGCGGTCTACGGCGTGGTGGGCTTCTTGGTCAAGATTGATGACATTGGCCTGCACCTGCAGTCCAAGAAGTCAGCCGGTATCAGCAAGTTTGGTGCGGCGCTGGTCAAAGCCATGCCAATCGTTCTGAACACGATCGGCATTATCGGCACGTTTGCCATGTTGTGGGTCGGTGGCCACATCATGGTGGTCGGTCTCGACGAGCTGGGCTGGCACCTCCCCTACCAGCTGGTCCACAACCTTGAGCAGCTGTTTACCGGTGGCTTCCTCGGCTGGTTGGCCAACACCACCGGCTCACTGATTTTCGGCACCATCTGGGGTGCAATCATTGTGGCGATTGTCGCCGTGCTGCCATTCGGCCACGGCAAGCACGACAAGTCTGACCAGGAAAATGCAGCGAAGGCCTCTGCCAAGGAAAGCTGACGCTTAGGAGTAGGTGACCTCACCGTCGACGTAGACCCAACGTCGCGCACGACGAACAAAACGGGAACACTCGTGCATCGTGCCGACACCGTCATGGTCATGAAAGGCCGCTTCAAATTCCACGATGCCTTCGCGGTCGTCCTCGCCACCATCGACAGTGTTGATGATGGTGAGTCCTTCCCATTCGACACCGTCATCGACATTGATAACTTCCGGGCGGTAGCGCGGATGCCACGTCCGCCAGATGTAATCCGCCTCGTGGGCAGCGTAAGCGCTGTACCTCGCTGCCATCAGCTCAGCTGCGGTCAAAGCCTCCCGCTCACCGCGGTGCAGCGGGCCACAGCACTGCCCGTAGAGTCCCCCACCGCACGGGCACAAATCGGAATCAGTAACGCGGGCGCGAGCGAAAAATGCGTTCCCGCTTCCTGCTCTAGCACCGTTTCCTGCTCCCAATCCGGCCTCCGTTACAGCACTGTTTTCTCTTAACTGCCGACCCATAGTCGCCAGCCCCTCCCCAATCTCACACGTGGTACTAAACACGTCCTAACAACGTCTTTACATACCTACCAATTGGCCGGCAGCACCGCTAGTCGGTTTAGCCCCGAGAGGCTTGACGACGGCTACCGCGTCGCCCTCGGCATTCCTTCCGCAAAGCCCGCAGCGGATTGTATTCCCACCACTGCCCGCTCAGCGAACTGCTCGATGGTGGCCGAACCCGCGTATGTAAACGAAGAACGTACACCCGAGATAATGCGATCGATCTGGTCCTCCACGCCTTCGCGGCCGGGCTCCAGGTAGATTTTCGCAGTCGAGATGCCCTCTTCGAACATCTCACGCCGGGCCTTCTCAAAGGCCTCTACCTGCGCATTTCGACTCTCCACCGCACGGTGTGAAGCCATGCCAAAGGACTCCTTGAACATGCGCCCGTCGACGTCCTTCTGGACATCTCCTGGGGACTCGAAAGTGCCGGCAAACCACGAGCCAATCATCACGTTGGACGCACCCGCAGCCAACGCAAGCGCAACATCGCGGGGATCCTTCACTCCACCATCAGCCCAGACATGCACGCCGCATTCACGAGCAGCTGCAGCGCATTCGAGCACGGCGGAGAACTGTGGACGCCCAACACCGGTCTGCATTCGGGTTGTGCACATCGCCCCCGGACCGACGCCGACCTTAATAATGTCGGCTCCCGCCTCCGCTAGGTCGCGAACACCATCGGCGGTCACGACATTGCCAGCGGCAATTGGCACAGGCGGGTTGAGCGCGCGGACTCGTCGTAAAGCACGGAGCATCGAATCCTGATGACCGTGCGCGGTATCAACAACGAGCACGTCGGCGCCTGCATCGAGCAGTGTCTTCGCGCGTCCTTCAACATCACCGTTGATGCCGAGCGCCGCACCGACGCGCAGCTTTCCCTCAGCGTCAACAGCGGGCTTGTAAAGCGTCGCACGCAGCGCGCCCTTACGCGTGAGAATACCCACCAGCGCGCCATCGGCGTCCACCACCGGAGCGAGTTTGCGCCCGGATGCAGTGAGCTGGTCGAAAGCGTCACGGGGCTCAATGTCGGCCGGAAGCGTAAATAGCGAAGTGGACATGAGCGTCCCCACCTGCGCAAAGTTGTCAACGCCCGCCAGATCACGGCCGGTGATCAGACCAACCGGTTTGTTGTCTTCCACCACCACTGCCGCACCGTGCGCGCGCTTCGGCAGAAGATGGCGCGCATACCCCGCGGTGTGGTGAGGCTTGACGACGATCGGGGTGTCGAAAACCAGCCCAGCGGACTTGACCTTGCGAATAGTCTCAGCGGCAATATCAGCTGGAACGTCCTGCGGCAGGATGGCAATTCCGCCTCGGCGGGCGGTGGTTTCGGCCATCCGGCGCCCGGAGATGGCCGTCATATTGGACACCACAATCGGAATGGTTGTGCCGGTGCCATCGTTAGTGGACAAATCGACGCCCATGCGAGAGCCGACGGATGACTTCGACGGCACCATGAACACATCGCTGTAGGTCAGCTCGTAGGGCACGGACTGATTGTTGAGGAATTTCACATACCCCAGGATATGCTGATTTATCCGGCGCGCACGGTGAGAGTGCACAGAGGTGAGGATCAGTGGCCGGCCTTGCCTGGTGTAGGTTCGAACGGGACTCCACTGACTCAACCGGGATTACCTTTCCCAGGAAAGATGCTTAGCAAAATCTGATGAAAACGCCGATCAAAGATTACCTTTCCGAAATCGTCGAATCCGTCCGCCCTGATGAGTCCGGCGAGGTAGCGGACTATATTCCCACCCTTGCTGAAGCTAATCCCGACCGCCTGGCACTAGCTATGACCACGGTGTCAGGCCGCACCTACACCGCGGGCGACACCGATACTGAATTCACGATTCAGTCGATGTCCAAGCCCTTCGCTTATGCCGCAGCCATCACTGAGCACGGCAAAGACAAAATCGACAGCATTGTGGGCACCGAGCCTTCCGGTGAGGCCTTCAACGAATTGTCGCTGGAGCAAGGCACGCACCGACCAAAGAATCCGATGATTAATGTCGGCGCACTGGCGATCAACCAGTTCGTATGCCAGCCAGGTGCCAACTGGAAGACTCGCACCAAGCGCATGGTGGAGCTTCTCTCAACTTTGGCTGGCCGCCAGCTCCGCGTTGACTACGACGCCTTTGAAAGCGAAATGGACTCCGCGCATCGAAACATGTCCATTGCGCATATGCTGGCAGCTTACGGTTTTATCGAAACCACGCCCCACGATGCTGTCCGCGGCTACACTGCACAGTGCTCCGTGCTGGTCAACACCCGCGATGTCGCCATGATGACCGCAGTGTTGGCCAACGGCGGCGTTAACCCGGTTACCAATCAGACTGTGCTCGGTCGCTCGGTTGTTCGCAGAGTCTTGTCCGTGATGGCTATTGCCGGCATGTACGACGAGGCCGGTGAATGGTTTACCGAAGTCGGAATTCCCGCCAAGAGCGGTGTCGCCGGTGGCCTGCTGGGCGCGCTGCCTGGACAGGCGGGTCTCGCAGCCTTTTCGCCGCGATTGAACGACCACGGCAACAGCGTCCGCAGCATTGCCATCTTCCGGAAGCTCTCCGAAGATTTGGGTCTTCATCTCATGGATGCCGATGCGATTGGTTCGCGTGCGCTGCGCGGTACGCGCGTCAGCAATGGCCGCTCGATCATCGAGATTCAGGGGCCAGTCAACTTCACTGCGGCCGAGATTGTTCTCAACAGGTTGGCGACTTCCACACCGTCGGAAAGCGAAGTTGTCTTCGACGTCAGCCGCGTTGGCGTTGTCAACCCGGTGGGGCGCACGTTGATTCTGGAAGCGATGCGACGTCTGAGCCACGAGGGCAAGGAAATCTTGTTCTACGACCCGGAGGGCGTACTGCCGAACCCAGATATGGGCGAGGGGCTGCTGCCGGTCATCCTCCAGGATGCGCCGTAAACTACGCTAACCGAAATCTAATATAGATGGCGTTCGGGTAGTCTTGAACGATCGTAACGCCCGAAAGGCACTAGCGCGATAACAACCGGAGGGATATAAATGCAGGTCAGCGATGTGGCATTAGTCTTCGAGGGCGGAGGGACTCGCAATAGTTACACGGCACCTTTCGTCGAACGGCTACTTCGCGAGGACATCGACGTCGGTTGGGTCGGCGGGGTAAGCGCCGGTGCCTCTCACGTAGTCAATTACCTTTCCCGGGATATCCAGCGCTCCATAAATAGCTTCACTGACTTCATTGCACAGCCGACCAGCAGCGGCTGGCGCCCAATGTTGCGCGGACGCGGCTATTTCGATGCCGAGTACATCTATGAAGACGCGGGGCTTCCCGACGGCGCCATGCCCTTGGATTACGAGACTTTTAAGAACAATCCAACTCCCTATCGGATTTCTGCTGTCCGAGCGGATACGGGCGAGACCATCAACTGGGGGCCGGACGATATTCCAGATCTACCCACGCTGATGAAGTACACTCGCGCCAGCTCGACGATTCCGGGCGTCATGCGCATGCCCTATATTGACGGCGTTCCGTTTGTCGACGGTGCACTCGGATCATCAGGTGGTATCCCAATCGATGCCGCAGAAGCCGACGGCTTTAAGAAGTTCCTCATCGTTCTGACCCGTCCGAAGGGATTCCGCCGCACCGCCCCTAAGCGCCCACAGCTACTGCGCCAGATTTTCCGCAGTAACCCGATAGTGGCTGAGCTACTTATCTCTAGACACGAGCGCTACAACGCCTCTCTCGATTGGGCTGCTGAGCTTGAACGAAAAGGCCAAGCATATGTTTTCTACGCCAATAACATGAGCATCACAAAGGCGGAGCGGAGGCGGTCGAAGCTGATGCACAACTACGAGCTCGGCCGTGCACAAGCCGATGCCGAATGGCCAGCAATTCGAGAGTTCATGGGCTTGTAGATTCCGCCACCCTTCAGAAGCTTTTCGTTCATTCCCCTTTACTGTGTACGTAACCTTGTGTTAACCTTTGCGTAGCGAACAACCTCGTTAGGTAAGGCTCCTATATCCACATAGGCCGCTGCCCTGCACTTAATCGAGAGTTTCGAAAGACTCCCGAGGCAAGGGCTCATCTCAAGTGGCCACCTTTAGTTACGGCATTACATTGCCAATGCTCTTAGGCGAGGGAGCCACAATTTATCAATCGACAGAAATTCCCTCCTAGCAAAGGAGCTGGGATACCTGGAAAAGGATCCACAATGACACAGACACAGAACACCATCGCCAACTTCTTCAAGCCGAAGTCTTCAATCAGCCCCTACAGCCTCCTGCCTGACACCGTAAGCATGCACATGACGGATTCTTACATTGCGCTGCCGGAGGACATCACTGTCGGCGAGGCACTGAGCACCTACGCAGCTGAATTTGCTGGTCTCGATGACGATACCTGTGTCTTTCTCGTCGACGATGAAGGCTACCTGACCAGCGATATTACACTGAAGGAACTCCGCGAATACGCCGACCGCGATGCCTACATGAACACCGTCGGCGCTCCGGTGAAGGCCTTTGTTAAGCCCGAGGATCCAGCTGCCATCAGGGCTCGCCAGCTTATCGACGGGCGTCGCAGCGAGCTGCCCGTCGTCCGCAGCGGCAAGCTGGTAGGGGTTCTTACCGACCGCATCTCTGAGCGTATTCTTGGCAGGACAAAGGCAGCTAAGAAGGCAAAGAAGTCCAAGGGATTCTTCTCGCCGATTACCGCGTTTTTCGGTGCCGCCGATAACTAGGGCGACTAACTTGGGTAGGCAACCCGAATAACTCAATAGGCCAGCTAGCGCTTGTTAGCTGGCCTATTCTGTTACTACGCTGCTTATCCCCATCGGAGAGTCGACAGGAGGCAAATCGTGGCACGAGACTGGATTCGGGTAGCCCTGGGTATGTTCGCGGTTGCATTTGGCGCCAACCTCTTTGCTCCGCTCCTGCCCGCGTATCGAATAACCGATGCTCTCAACCAGTCCCAGGTCACCTTTCTCTTCGCCATCTACGTCGCAGGGCTCATCCCCGCGCTACTCATCTGCGGCCCACTTTCCGACCGACTCGGCCGTCGCGCCATCATCCGGCCCGCACTCATAACCTCTGCCGCCGGCTCCGTCGTCCTACTCACCGGCGTCTGGTTCCACTTCCCATCACTGCTGATAGGACGCCTTGTCGTCGGCATTTCGATGGGTATGGTAATGGCCGCCGGCGCCTCGTGGATCAAAGAGATTGCGCCCGTCGCACCTCAAATTTCCGCCCGGCGCGCAACCGTTGCGCTCTCCGCCGGGTTCTCCCTCGGTCCCCTGGCTTCCGGGTTGGTCGCGGAGTTCGCTCCCCGCCCTGATGTCATTCCCTATCTTGTTCATCTCGCACTGCTGCTTGGCATCACACCACTGACATGGAACGCTTCCGGCGGACTGCCAACCTCTGAGCACAGCGACACCCCGCAACGGTTCTTCTCCTCCGCCATCCTAAGCCCGAGATTCCTGTGGGCAGTCGCCGCTTGGGCACCGTGGGTCTTCGGTGCCGCGTGCACATCGTTCGTCGTCCTTCCGACAATCGCCGAATCCCGCTACCCCATTGCCTTCGCCGGACTCATCGCCTGCATTACGATGGGCACCGGCGTTCTGGTGCAACCACTGGTCACTCGAATTAGTTCCAGCAGCTTTATCCCGCCAGCTATTTTCGGTCTCGGCTTGACGACGGTCGGAATGCTGCTCAGCCTTATCGTCGCACTCACCCAGAATGTGTGGAGCGTTTTCCCCGCTGCTCTGGCCCTCGGTGCCGCGTACGGCGTAATGATGGTCTCCGGCCTCCGCGAAGTGCAAATTATCGCACCGACGGCTGAGTTGGGCGCGGCCACCGCCATCTACTATTCGCTGACTTATGTTGGCTTCTTCGCTCCTTTTGTCATTTCTTTCGCAGCGCCGAAATTCGGGTTTGTGCCCGTCTTCATCTTCGGTGCGATTATTGCATTGGTATCCATGTATCCCGTGGCAAAGGTTGCGCAGTCTGCGGTGAGGTCCGACGGAGCGTCGTAAAGCAGACGCGACTGAAATTCTTGTTTTTGGGAAGCGTGCCGTGACGCGCTCTTGTATTCTTTCTTTCACCAAAGTTTGGGGCCAACTCAGGACTCCTGGACCGGAAAGAATTAACTGTTGGTTTTCAACTGGAAGAAACGAGGAATCATGAAGCAGCACGGCTCTGAAATGTGGAAGAAGTTTGCGACAACTGTAGTGGCGGGTCTGGCAAGCGCCGCGTTGCTCACAGCATGTGGATCTGGCGATGAGGGCAACAATGCAGGTGGTGAAACCGGCAAGGATTCAGCGACCAAGATGACGAAGGCAGATGGATCAGCCCCCGCTGCATCTGAGGATCAACTCCTGCTGACCAATGAAGTTCAAGGGGCGGACTTCTCCGGAAACAAAATCACCGGGTTCAAAGATGCCATGGAGATGTTTTCGGAAGACTCCATGAAGTTTGAACCGGCCGAATGCGCCACTTTCACCAACTCAACTGAGGAATTGGAGAATGCTGCCGGCGCTTACACGGACATTAAGGAGGAGAACGTCACTGTCAGTGTCTCAGTATTGAAGAATCCTGAGGTGTACCAGAAGTACGAGGACAGCCTCGAAAAGTGCTCCGACGTGACGGCTACGATGGATGCTTCCGACATTCTGAAAGACTCCATGGAAGGTCAGGAGATTTCTCCTGAGATGCAGGACATGTTTAATGACATGGACATGACGACCACAATGAAACTGCACCGAGAAAAGTGGGAGCCAAATCTTTCCGTCAAGCCAGCTGAGTTCACTGCACACGAGACCAGTGCGAACATCAACGCCGGTGGCACGGATACTACGGCCACCAGCTACGACATTGTCGGCATCGTCAATGGCGTAATGGTAATGGTGTCCGCCGCCCCGACTCCGGATGTACCAACTGGCAACATGGAAAACACGACGGATCCCATGCAGATTCCAGAGGCAACTCCAGAGTCTAAGGAAGCAGCAAAGAAGCGTGCGTTGGACGTTTTCAATGCACAGGCCAAGAAAATTATGGATGCTGCTTAGTTTTTCTTCTTAGCCTACTGTTTTCTGAAACCACAGTTTTTGCGAAATAGCGGGACGCAATCGCTGAGGAACAGCAGCACACAAGTACTGGAGTCTCCCTAGAACTCCGTTAATTCCTGCACTTTGGGACTCCAGAACGCAGCTCGTGGCGCGTTGAGAGTTTTAAAGTGCGGGTTCGTTATTTCGTCAAGTGCGCGCACGTAGTCCGGCACAATATCGCGTGGAATTCTCAGGCCCATGGTCAGGTGCGGAATCCAACGGGAGCCACGCCCATCAGGATTGAGACGGCTGATTTCGCGGGCGGCCTCTTCCAGCTCGTCGCTGGTTTCCAGCAACCAGGCAACAGTCTGCTTACTCTTGGTGCCGAAGATGACCGTTCCCACTCTGCGAAACTCCGCTGGCATAAGCGGTGGGAGAATCTCGGCTGCGCGTTGGATTACCGCTGGGCGCATGGTCGGCGCGAACGTGACCGTGATGTGCGGCTTCTGATTCTGCTGCGGAAAGCCACTCTCTGCGAGTTGCGCAAAGATTTCTCTTACTTGCGCCTCTTGCTCAGGCAGAAGGTACATCAGGATGTTGTCGGGTGACACCATGTGACGTTTACTCCTCCCCTATTGCTGTCGGTCGACCCACTTGAAGCACTGACGAAGGGCGCCATTACTAGAGCTCTTCACCTAAGGCACTCAGGACCTTGCACTCCAGAGCATAGCGTAGGGATTTTCCACAATTTATAACCTACCTATAGGAATTTCTAGCCTCTTATTATTTCTCCTGTTAAAAACACATTTTTTATTGGGATAATGGGGATGGGCAGGCTTCCTGAAAGCTCTCTAGACCATCTTCAAAGACAGTGTGGAGTGACGGCCAATTCTTCACGCTGCACAAATACCGACACGGCTGGAAAGGTAAGTAAAGACACGGCACCGAAACCTAAAAAGACTACGCCCCCGAAGAATCAAAAGCTGGTGAAGAGCAAGACAAGCTTCAGTCGCGACGAGCTCGCTGATTTGCTGGAGACGCTGACAGCTCGCATCCGCGCCGGGGAAATGACTCTCGACACTGGCGAGTCCGCGGTGACGACGACCATGCCGACATGATTTAATACCACGATAGAAGTCGTCGATTCCCGAAAGCGTACCGGCATCAAGCGCGGGCTAGAGCTGGAAATTGACTGGATGGTCGACGAGGCTGGTGAGCCCGTCGGAAAGCCAGGACCAGCATCTGGCTTCGCAATCTCCTAGCAGGCTTGTTGCTGTCCGGTTTGTTCCGCGCAGCGTTGACTAAGCAAAGGGCGACTTCGGAATTGTCTTCCGAAGTCGCCCTTTGCTTTGGCTCCTAATTCTGCAGGCCTTAGGCCTTGAGCACATAGCGCAGAATCTCTACAGCCTGGTCGGTCGTCGTCCACCACGCCTGAGCAGCAGCATCAATTTCCTTGAGCGGGTGAACAATGTCCTCACCGTGAAGCGTGATGTACGGCTTGTCCAGCGCTGCACAGTACCCCGCGTCGAAAGCTGCGTTCCACTGCTTGTACTGGTCGCCGACACAACTCACTACCGCTCACCATTTCCGCAGGTCACAGCAAACAGACCTGAGTCGTTTTGGTCGATTTTGCGTCCTTTGGCCGTCATTTACCGCTGCGGCACTGGCCGACAAGCAAGCCGTCGTCAAGCAACACCCAATTACACCCGCCAGGCACCCACGCCTCCCCACACCGCATGAGGTGACGCTAACCTAATTCGGGAAAATTCGCGACGAAGGGAACGCGCATGGCCAACGGCAAGAAAGGCCACAAGGGCAAGAAGAAGGACGCCGCCAAAGCCAAGAAAAAGGCTGCGGCAACGACCTCGCTACGTCTGCCCGAATACTCGAAGGCCGAGGCCAAAGCCGCGAAAAAGCTCGTCGGCAAGGACCCCTTCAAACTGGCTGCGATGACGCCGAAGAAGAAGTGCTGCAAATCCGGCATCCGCTGCCTGCGCTGCCCCGTGGTGCTACACAAGCTCAATCGCGAGATCAAGAACGGCGAAGTCGACCATGCCGCCCTGCTGCTCGTCGCCGCGAAAGCCCGGATCCGGTAGCCGGTCCTCGCCCCCAGCCCGTCGTCAGGCCCGACCCATGAGCAGTGGTGTCGCGCTCTGTATGGCACTGGTACAGATTCTCCTGGGCTGTTTGCTCTTCAGACACCGGCTCACACGCGTCACTCCAAGTACCGCGACAACGATCCACGGAACTCCCGCCAGGTCAGGAAGTTTTATTCCGTCGACATGAGGCCTCGGCCAGAACCAGGAATGTGACCGTCGGAGGATGACACCTTGTGTATCCTTTGAGTGTCATTGAGCCCTGAAGGAGCAAGAAAGTAGCATGACCCGCCCCTCCTCCGTCGCCTCTACGGTGGGCATCCGGTCCCGTGCCCTGCGTTTCGCACCGCGCCGCTCGGACTGGTCCCGCGCGACAATCGGGCGCGACCTCTCGGCAGGCCTCATGGTGGCCCTCGTCGCCCTCCCCCTCGCACTCGGCTTCGGCGTTGCGTCCGGTGTCGGCGCGGCGGCCGGAATTACGACGGCCATCGTCGCGGGTATCCTGGCCGCAGTCTTCGGCGGTAGTAACGTCCAAGTAAGCGGCCCGACCGGCGCAATGACCGTCGTGTTAATCCCCATCGTGGCCAACCATGGTGCCGATGGGGTGCTCGTCGTCGGCGTGCTGGCGGGGCTCATGCTGCTCTTGCTGGCGTTCACCGGCGCTGGCCGCGCGATGAAGTACATGCCACTACCTGTCGTCGAAGGTTTCACCGCCGGTATTGCATTAATCATCGGCCTCCAACAGCTGCCCGCAGCACTCGGTGTTGACGTGGACGGCGAGAAAGTCCTCGGGTTAGCGTGGGGCTCGATTAAAGCTTGGTTATACGCTCCGGCATGGCAGGCGCCCGTGATGACCATTGCGGTGGCGGCTGGAATCGTGCTTGCTGCGCGCATTCGTAGCGGCTTCCCCGCGGCACTGGTATTGGTAGCTGCCGCGACGGCCATCAACATGCTGGCCGACGGCGGTCTGAAGACAATCGGGTACATCCCGTCGACGTTGCCTGCTCCACGCTGGCCACAGATCCCGTGGGAGCACCTGGATTCGCTTCTGTTGGCAGCAGTCGCCGTCGCAGCTCTCGGCGCGTTGGAATCGTTACTGTCTGCGACGGTTGCCGACGCAATGACTGTTGGCGACCGGCACGATCCCGACCGCGAGCTCTTCGGGCAGGGCGTGGCCAACGTCGTCGCGCCTCTGTTCGGCGGGATTCCCGCGACCGCCGCGATCGCCCGAACTGCCGTCAATGTGCGGGCAGGCGCAGGCACACGCCTGGCAGCGGTGTTCCATTCGCTGCTGCTGCTCGTCGCCGTACTCGTCGCAGCCCGGTGGGTGGGCGAGATTCCTCTCGCCGCGCTCGCCGGCGTGCTCATCGCCACTGCGATTCAGATGATCCACCCGCGGAACCTCCGCTCGGTGATACGCGCCACCAAGGGCGACGGGGCCACCCTGCTCATCACTGCTGCCGCCACCGTCGTGTTCGACCTTGTCGTCGCCGTACTCATCGGCCTTGTTATGGCGGGCTTCTTCGCACTGCGCGATACCGCCCGCACGGCGGTGCTGGAAGCCGCCCCGCTAGACGAGGGAGACCACCGCGACAAGGAGCGTGAGCTTCTCGACGAGCACATCGCCGCCTTCCGTATGGAAGGCCCCCTCTTCTTTGGTGCAGCGCACGATTTCCTCCTCGAGCTCGCTGATGTCTCGTCGGTCAAGGTTGTCGTGCTCCGCATGCGCTACGTTACGACGATTGACGCCACCGGCGCCCAGATGCTCGCCGACACGATTGGGCGCCTCGAACGCCGCGGTACCAGGGTCTTGCTCGCAGCCACGAAGCCCGAACATATTCCGGTGTTGCGCGAACTCGGCGTATTCGACCAACTTGCGCACGAGAATCACGTCTTCGACAACACTCTCGATGCCATCGCCCACGCCCGACTGCATGCCGCACGCATTCAGCATGAAGAGTCTGATGGCGCACCCGGGACGCCGCAGAGTCAATAGCTTGGCTGAGCCAGACAATGGTCACTCCGTCGCAGTCGCCCCTGCGATCGTGGGTCCACATCCCCATCGCGCGATGCTTGAAAAACCTTTACACGTTGCACTTAAACTCCTCGACGTGTCGTTGCAAAGTCACCTTCTCATTCGTGAAGCCGATGTGGGTGTAACCGCTTGGCGCGTAGCATTGGCGACATGCGCATTTTCACCGTGGGCCACTCCAACCTCGAGTTCGAGGACTTCGCTGAAATGATCGAGGCTGCCGGTGTGGCATCCATCGTGGATGTGCGCAAGCTTCCCGGGTCCAGGAAGTACCCGTGGTTCAACGGCGACCACCTTGCCGAACACCTTCCTACATGTGGCATCACTTACAGCAGAAGCGAGGGCCTCACCGGGATGGGCGTGGACGTCAACGTGAAGATCTTGGACAACTTCGCCACGCATGTCGCCCCCGCGTTGGGTTGGCAGCCGAATCACGAAGGCCCAGTTACCGGCTATCCCATCGACTAATTCCTGCAGGTCGCCAGCTCTTCGCTTCAATGTCAGTTCAGCGCGCGTTGAATAGTTCAGCAATTGCTGTATAGTTCAGCACATGCTGACTATTGCTTCACGCCTCGACGTCATGAACCGGCTCGGCCGGGCCATGGCGGATCCGACGCGCTCCAGAATCCTGCTGACCCTACTCGACGGCCCGAGCTACCCAGCCGTGCTTTCGCGCGACCTGGACCTGACCCGCTCGAACGTCTCGAACCACCTGA
>ERZ1031329.125-NODE-125-length-20200-cov-8.763763_pt1 | contig 20200 bp, 19 predicted proteins | sample MGYA00518053_ERZ1031329 | MGnify/ENA primary metagenome ERZ1031329 (study PRJEB33718, sample SAMN03159840) | human skin metagenome | collected 2014-02-25 | study: EMG produced TPA metagenomics assembly of the PRJNA266117 data set (Human skin bacterial metagenome... | reverse complement strand
CGATCCGAGTTACTGACTGCGTTTATGTCAAAAATGGCCCGAAAAATGGCCTGAAAGTGTCATAAACTCACACAGTTTCACATTTGCAGCCTCGGAGTTTTCGGGCTGTCAGTTTTGCCACGTAACCCCGGGCTGTGGTGCTGCCGAAGTTGGGGCCTGACCAGTCACTACCTTGAGAACCAGGCACACCTTTTGTCTAGCGTCCCTGAACGGCGGCGGAAAGTAGCCAATGACAAAACCCTCCCTCACTTGGATAACTCCAGGTGGGAGAGGGTTTTTACTTGGTCGGGGTAGCGGGATTTGAACCCACGGCCTCTTCGTCCCGAACGAAGCGCGCTACCAAGCTGCGCCATACCCCGAGGCCACAGACACGAACTGGGAACATACGTCTCAGTGCTGTGCTTGCGAGGACTTACTTTAGCCCGACGCTGAGCCAGAATGCAAAACGCCTGCTTAACGGGCTGCGGGGCCAAGCGGCGGTCTCTGTCGCACCCGACGAACTACGAACTACGGACTACGAACCGCACCCGACGAACTACGAACCACGAACTACGAACCGCACCCGACGAACTACGGACTACGAACTGGGAACTACGAATCCCGCTCCACAACCTCAATCAAGGTCGCGGATGGGCGGCAGAACAAACGCACCGGGGCGTAAGGGGAAGTGCCAAGGCCATTGGAGACGTGCAGCCACGTCTTCTCGGTCCAGCGCGACAACCCCGAGGCCCGCGAGCGGTCGATACCGCAGTTGGTCACAATGGCCTTCCCTCCGGGCAGGCACACCTGGCCACCGTGGGTATGACCAGAAAGCACCAGGTCGTAGCCATCTTCTGCAAAAGCATCCAACACGTGGGGCTCCGGCGAGTGCGACAGGCCGATAGCGATGTCGGCATCCGCATTCGGGGCACCGGCGATCTGCGAATAATCCTCCAATTCGTGATGGGGGTCATCCACACCGGACAGTGCCACCTTCACTCCGCCCGCGACAAACTCCAGCCGGGCATGGGTGGCATCCTGCCAGCCATGCTCGATAAACGCAGCGCGCATACCGCGCCACGGTAGTTCGACGCGCGAAGGCTTGCGCTTCTTTCCCGTCAGGTACTTCAGCGGATTGACAGGCCGCGGCGCAAAGTAGTCATTCGTACCAAACACGAAGGCACCCGGACGGTTCAGTAGGGGGCCGAGCGCTGTGAGGACACTGGGAACGGCCTTGTCGCTGCCCAGGTTGTCGCCGGTATTAATCACCAGGTCAGGGTTCAGAGCATCGAGGCTGGCAACCCACTTCTGCTTCAACTTCTGGTCGGGGAGCATGTGGAAGTCGGAGACATGCAGAATCCGGAAAGGCTCACCTGTGCGCTTTCCCGCCCGGGCGAGCGTGCCGGGTGCCAGCACGGGAACTTGCACACGGTGGAGTTTAAATGCGCGCAATTCGATTTGGTTCGCGTAGATGAACGTCGTCAAGCCAAGCGTGGCGATAGCTGCGGCAGACCGCAGAATTCGGTTGGAAAAAGCGCGCGATGTCATGACAGAGACACTATCAACTACAGCGGTAATCTAGGGCGTATGAGTGAACTGAAGAACACAATTGTCTCCGATATGACCGCCGCAATGAAGGCCCGCGACAAGGAAACCGTTGCGGCGCTGCGCATGCTGAAGGCCGCCATCCAGACCGAGGAGGTCTCCGGCTCCAAGCACGAGCTCACCGATGAAGAGGTGCTGCGTGTGATTGAGCGGGAGGTCAAGAAGCGTCGCGAGTCCGCTGAGATGTACGCCGAGAACGGCCGTCAGGAACTTGCCGACGCCGAGCTCGCCGAAGCAGAAGTTTTCGCCCGCTACCAGCCGGAACAGCTTGACGACGACGCCGTGAAGAACCTCGTCGCAGAATCCGTGGCCGAGGTTGCTGGCGATGACGCGCCGAGCATGAAGATTATGGGCCAGGTTATGAAGGTGGCAAAGGAAAAGGCCGCTGGCCAGGTCGATGGCAAGCGGCTTTCCGAGGCCGTTAAGGCTGCCCTGCAGGGTTAGCGCGACCTTTCGGGGTTCTTTCAGCGTTTCAGTGCCGCGGTGACTTTTAGCAAGTTGCCGCGGCCATTTTTTTTTAAAACGGCAGCTTCTAGAACGGCAGCAGCGGAATCAGATCCCGCAAGCTCGGCGCCGGCGGAGTGTTTGGCCGAGGGAACTGCGGTAGCGGATCCGGCCGGGGCGTCGTCGACTCCGGTCGCGGCGACGGCGACGGCGCTGGTGGCGGGGTCGGACGGCGGGTGCCATCGGCCACGCGAATCGTGACGGTGCCACCCTTAAGAAGCAGTGGCGGCTGATCCAGCCCGACCACGATTCCGCGCGACTCGCCAGTGAGGGAGACTGTGCGTTCCTCGACCTTGTAGCCAGCCTTCTTAAGGGTCTCCCGAGCCTCGGCCTTCTGCATGCCCACCACATTCGGCATTTGGGTGATAGAGGTGCCCAGGCCGTAGTCCGAATCCAGTGGTGGGAGGTTCTTTCCGCCATAGTCCTCGATAACCGGGCCGACTGCGCCGAACCATGTCCGCGCGGGCTCGCGACCACCAAAGAGGTTGCCGCTCGGGCACTGGCGCAGCGGTGACGTGCACAGCTCCGTGACCGTCGGGGTGTCGTTGTAGGCGTACACCGATCCGGCCAGGCCGCCGGTGAAGCCCAGGAATGCCGCGGACTGGTTCGACTCGGTGGTACCGGTCTTAGCCGCGACTGGGCCTTCCCAATTCAGCTCTTTCGCGGCATCCTTCGCAGTGCCATTGGTTGCGTCATTGCTGAGCGCATTAGCGATTGCGTGCGCGACCCCCGGCTCCACCGCCTGCTCGCACGGTGGCACATTCAGCTTGACCGCATTGCCCTTGGAGTCCGTGATCGACTCAATTGGAGAGGGTTCGCACCAGCGGCCATTACTGGCCAGGGTGGCAGCGACATTGGACAGCTCAAGGTTATTCACCGACGTCGGCCCCAGCACGAACGAGCCGAGCTTATGCTCCGAGACATAGTCCGCCACTGAGGAGTCACCATCAAAACTTCCCGGCTCCGTGTATGAGCGCATGCCCAGGCGTACTGCCATGTCCATCACGCCATCAACACCGACTAGCTCCGAAATCTGAATAAAAGGAGTATTCGGCGATCGCGCGAGCGTCTCGCGCAGTGACATCGACGGCGGGAAACTGCCTACGTTCTCCACGCAGTACAGGCCCGGCGGGCAGCCCTCTGCGCCACCGGTGCCCAGCCCGGAGGCCTCATAACGACGCGGCACCGGGAAATGGGTATCAATACCCAGCCCCTTTTCCACTGCCGACGTCGCCGCGAAAATCTTAAAAATCGAGCCCGCGCCATTGCCTACCGGCGTAAATGGCTGCGGCTGCACAGTCTGCATTTGCTCCGCATCGAGGCCGTATACGCGTGACGACGCCATCGCGAGCAACTTCCTGGAGTCATCCCCAGGCTCAAGCAAACTCATAACCTCAGCTGCGCCATCCGCAGTCGGTGACGCCTGCTGACGCAGAGACTCCTGCACACTGTCCTGTACACGCGGGTCCAGTGTGGTCTTCACATGGAAGCTACCGCGCTTCAGCTTTTCGGCATCAATACCGTGGTTCTCCAGGTAAGAGACCACATAGTCACAGAAGAAACCGCGATCGCCCGCCGCGATGCAACCCTGCGGCAGGTGCTGAGGCTCCGGAAGAATACCGAGATCAGCTGCCTTGGCGTCCTGAGCCTCCTGCGGGCCAATTGCCCCCGTGGATTCCATAGCCGCAAGCACGTCGTTACGCCGTGCATGCGCACCTTCCGGATTTGTATACGGATTGAGCCCGGAAGACTGCTGAACCATGCCCGCGAGCAGAGCGGCCTGCGGAACATTCAGATCGGACGCGGGAATGCCGAAGTAGGTCTGAGCTGCAGCTTCCACGCCGAAAGCGCCATTGCCGAAGGGGACCAAGTTTAAATACTTGGTCAGAATCTCGTCTTTCGTCAGCTCATCTTCCAAATCCAACGCAATGCGAATCTCGCGGATCTTGCGGCCGTAATCCGTGGCAGTAGCAGCGCGGCGCTCCGACTCCGACTGCGCGTCCACGAGCAGCGTGTGGTTCTTAATCAACTGCTGCTCAATCGTAGAGGCGCCTTCCTGCACCGACTGAGACATGAAGTTCTTTACCGCCGCACGAGCAGTACCCTTCCAGTCCACACCAGAGTGCTCATAAAAGCGCCTATCTTCCACGCTGACCAGCGCATCCTTCATAGCTGGCGAGATGCGTTCCGACGGCACATTAAACCGCCGCTGATCATAGAGCCACGCAATTGGCTGATCATTCCGATCCGTAATAGTGGTGACCCCTGGTGCGTCCTTAGAAATCACCGACCGCGACGCCGACGCGAATTCATCAGCCGTGCGCGCGACGAGGTAGGCCGAGCCGCCCACAAGAGGAAAGAGGGCGCTGGCCATAATCAACGCTGCCAACACAGTGGCAACGGAGAGCTTGAACAGCGTCGAACCTTTATTCACAGCAATCACACTACAAGGTAGGGCGGATTGAGCCGAAGTGAGTTTTCGAAAATCCGCCTAGCGACATGCCAGGCGAGCCCAGAAAAACGCCTGGCGAGCGGGGGAGGAGTGCTACGAGCGCCCTTACAATACCGGGCAACTCATCGTGTGGTGGTTTCTGGAAAAAGATTTTCATAGTGACGCAAATCACCCCCGTCGTTTTGTTGGAAAAAGTTGCCCCACCTGCATTGTTGTATTTAGAGCTGCGCCACGTCCACCCTCCCAGTGTGACCCAATCGACATTATTTGGGCGGTGTGAATAGACTTACAACAAAATTTCAGCACTATTTAGTTGAAACTATTTCGAAATAACGAAAATCGCAGGCACGAGGAGGCTACAATGACCGCCACGATTCCCGATCGCAACCGCACTGCTACTACGCCAGAATACGAGCTCGGTGTAGAGAGCTTCCGCGATCGCCAGGAGTGGGTCCCGCGCGCTAAGTGTCGCGATATTGACCCGGATAAGTTGTTCGTTCGCGGTGCCGCACAGCGCGAAGCCGCAGTTATCTGCCGCCACTGCCCAGTGGTTCTGCAGTGCCGTGCCGACGCTCTGGATAACCGCGTCGAGTTCGGCGTCTGGGGTGGCCTGACCGAGCGTCAGCGCCGCGCAATGCTGCGCGAGCACCCGGAAATTACTTCGTGGGCCGACTTCTACGCTGAGCAGTACGCAGCTCAGCGCAAGGCAAAGCTGGCTAAGTAAAGCCGCCGGACTGGTGGACAGCTGGCTAAGTACCAAGTAAAACCCAAGTAAAACTGAACCCCCAGCGCGCGAGGCTGGGGGACAGATAAAGTAGCTTCCATGACTACTAAATGGGAATACTTCACCGCACCGCTGCTCATTCACAACACCAAGGCCATCCTGGACAACTTTGGTGAGGACGGCTGGGAACTCGTCACCGTTCTCCCAGGCCCGACCGGCGAAAACCACGTTGGTTACTTCAAGCGCCCGAAGGCTGACTAATTACCTCGGTGTCTAGCACCTAACTAACAACGGCGGTTGTGCTTTCGATTGGCAGCTGACTCACTGTTGGCTGCCATCTTGCTTTGTCCGGCTTTATTCGCCCGGCCCTAGCTGCCGTGGAAAGGCTTAACTTAAATGAGCAACTCTGAATCTCGCACTCCTTCCCAGGCCCTCGAGGACCTGGGGCTTACCCTGCCTGCCGTTGCCGCGCCAGTTGCGGCCTACGTACCCGCAACGCGCACGGGCAACCTCGTTTTCACTTCCGGTCAGCTCCCATTCGTTAACGGCGAGCTCACCCACGTCGGCCACGTCGGCGCAGAGGTCACTGCTGAGGAGGCCAAGGAGGCCGCCCGCACCTGCGCTCTCAACGCTTTGGCCGCAGTCGATGCCGAGGTCGGTCTCGACAATGTCGCCCGCATCGTGAAGGTCGTCGGCTTCGTCAATTCCGCCGCCGGATTCACTGGTCAGCCGGGCGTTATCAATGGAGCCTCGGAACTCTTCGGCGACGTCTTCGGCGAACGCGGCCAGCACGCTCGCTCGGCAGTGGGTGTGAATCAGCTTCCGCTGGACGCACCCGTGGAAGTCGAGATCATCGTTGAAGTAGCCCAGTAGCTGCTGTCTTTGTTGCCGTGACCAGTGGGGATGTTGCTTTCTCCGGGACGTCGTAAAGCATGCTTACACCCAAATGAGCCGAATTGGAGGACGTGGCGCGCTCCCCAGATTGCGCAACCACGTAGGATAGAGGACATGGAGCATCCTGCGTATAGCCAACTGCGTCAGATTTCTCAGTCTGTGGGCGTCGTTCTGTGCCCGAACCCCAGCTACTCTTCGCTGGAGGGTACGAACTCCTACGTTATTAAGGCTGAGGGGGATAGCCGCAGCATTGTCATCGATCCGGGTCCGGAGGACGAGGGACACCTGAACGTCCTCCAGCGCTATGCCGGCGACGTTGCGTTGATTCTGCTGACGCACCGTCATGGCGACCATGCTGATGGCGCCGCACGTTTCCGTCAGCTCACCGGCGCGCCGATTCGTGAGCTGGAGTCTCAGTACTGCGCGGGAGGCCAGGATCCGCTTGTCGACGGCGAACGTATCGTCCTCGACGGAGTGACTCCGCAGATTGAGGTCGTGGCAACCCCTGGTCACACCGCTGATTCTGTCTGCTACTTCATCCACACTGGTGATGGCGAGGACGATGTTGAAGGCATCGTTACCGGTGACACAATCGCTGGCCGCCACACCACTATGATTTCGGAGACCGACGGCGACCTGGGTAAGTACATGGAAACCCTGAAAATGCTGGATTCGCGCGGCAAGGGTGTTCGTCTGCTGCCTGGTCATGGTGCTGACCTGCCTGACATCACTGTAATGACGCAGAAGTACATTGAGCGTCGTAAGCTGCGTCTGCAGCAGGTGAAGGATGCCGTTGCCAAGCTGGGTGACGAAGCTACGGTTGACCAGATTGTGGATGAGATTTACACCGATGTCGATCCGGTGCTGCGTCATGCTGCTGAGCAGTCGACGCGTGTGACCCTGCGCTACCTGCGCGATCACGGGGAGTAGTTGCTGGGCTTTGGCTTCGGCCGGTTGCTGGGCTGGGCTTAATTGAGACTTGGCTGAAGCCGAGCTTGAGTCACCGCATGAAAAAGCGTGTGACCTGCAGTTTTGCAGGTTGCGCGCTTTTTGTTTGGGCTAGTGCTGGTTGGGGTGCGGTGGCCTCGTCGGGTCAGCTCAATCACTTATCGATGAGGTATTCACCTGTCGATGAGCTATAGCGCACGCATAAGTGAACAGCGCATCGACAAGTGATTGATGCGGGGAGAAATTGGTGAATGGTGCATCGATAGGTGCCGGGAAAGCGTCGATGAGTGGCAGAAAAAGCGGGAAGCATCGACGGGACGCATCGATAAGTGCGCCAAACTTGGCCATAATTCGGCCGGTGGGGTGGGGTCAGCATGCCGGGCCAGCGGGGAAGACAACAAAAATCCCGCGAGCCTCATGCGTTTCATGTGCTCCTACGGGAACCGAGGAACCAAAAGCAGAGGCTGCGGGATGTGAGTTGTGAGTCGTTTGGGCAGCGCCACAAGCGCCACAAGCTAGCGTGCGCCACAAGCTAGCGTGCGCGTCGGGCCAAACGCTCCGTATCGGAGATGAGCACGGACTTGCCCTCAAGGCGAATCCAGCCGCGGTGGGCGAACTCTGCCAGAGCCTTGTTAACGGTCTCACGAGAGGCACCGACGAGCTGTGCGATTTCCTCCTGAGTCAGGTCGTGGTTCACACGGAGAGCAGAACCTTCCTGAACACCGAAGCGATTAGCCAGCTGAAGCAGGGACTTAGCAACGCGACCAGGGACGTCGGTGAAGATGAGATCGGCCAGCGAATTATTGGTGCGGCGTAGACGGCGGGCCAGCATGCGCAGCAGCTGAGCTGGAACATCCGGGTGCGACCCAACCCATTCCTGCAGCTGATCGGCACTCATGGACGCGGCGGAAACCTCAGTGACGCAGACCGCCGAAGAGGTGCGCGGGCCCGGGTCGAAGATGGAGAGCTCGCCGAACATGTCGGACGGGCCCATGATGGTCAACAGGTTTTCACGACCGTCGGCTGAGCGACGAGCCAGCTTCACCTTGCCATCAATAATGATGTAGAGCCGATCGCCCGGCTCGCCCTCATTGAAGATGGTGGTTCCACGCGGGAAGCGAACCGTCTCGAGCTCGCCGAGCAGGGCCTGCACAGCATCCTGGTCAACTCCCTGAAATACACCGGCCCGGGAGAGAATCTCCTTGACGTCATCCACGGTAAAATTCTCCTGTCTTGGGCCACTAACCACCGTAAGTACAGGCCAGCAGCCGCCAAATTAACACTCGACTACAAATTGCAGTGGTCAAACAGGAAGAGAAACTGCCCCGTCCCACTACTTTCGGTCTTTCCCGGTAACGCCGCTGCCAGCTTTCAAAGCAGGTCCATCCCTGGACGAATTTTACGACAAATCGCCTTTATGGATGCATCCCAAAACTGCGCCGTCACGAAACTACGCCGTCACCAAGATGTGATAAACACCACTGTAGCAAAAGAGCCACTGCGTCTGTGGGGAATTCTGGTGAAAAGCCGCTGAACTGTGTATTTCTATTTAACAATTCGCTAACGGTGTTCCAAGGGGTAATTGGGGCATGACTTTTTGATTTTTGACCGAATATGCCCGAGCCGCTACCGGTTTCATCCGCGCCCTGGACGAATCTAAGGATTCAGCCCGCGAAAGGTGCGCACGCGAATTGCAATCCGGGGTAGCCGATACACTACGACCATGGATACGACCGGCAAGGCATCGTCGTTAAGCACGCACCAGATAAGCAAGCATCAGACGATAAGTAAACCCCAACCCACGCACCCGCAGGGATCCCTGACGTCGAAGAAGCGTCGGGCGGTGGGGGCACATCCGGCGGCGCGGGGGAAGGAGACGCGCCTGGGCATGGTGCGGCGTGCGCGGCGGATTAACCGCACGCTGGCGGTGGCGTACCCGAATGCGCACTGTGAGCTGGACTTTCGTAATCCGTATGAGCTCGCGGTGGCGACGATTCTGTCGGCGCAGTGTACGGACGCGCGGGTGAATATGACTACGCCGGCGTTGTTCGCTAGGTACCCCAGTCCGGCCGATTTGGCGGTTGCGAATCAGGAGGAGGTCGAGGAGCTCGTTCGGCCGACGGGTTTTTATAGGAATAAGGCCGCGAACATCATCGGCTTTGCGCAGGGGGTGATGGAGCAGCACGGCGGCGAGGTCCCGGGCACGTTGGAGGAGCTGGTGAAGCTTCCAGGTGTTGGCCGCAAGACCGCGAATGTGGTGCTGGGGAATGCTTTTGGGGTGCCGGGGTTGACGGTCGATACGCATTTTGGACGTCTGGTGCGGCGCATGGGTCTCACAGAGAGGGAAGATCCGGTGCGCGTGGAGCACGAGATGATGGAGGTGCTGCCGCGCGCGGAGTGGACGTGGTTTTCGCACCGGCTGATTTTCCACGGGCGCCGGGTGTGCCATTCGCGCCGGGCGGCGTGCGGGGCGTGTTTCTTGGCGGCGGATTGCCCGTCATATGGCGTCGCGGGTCCGGCGGAGCCGGAGACTGCGGAGAAGTTGATTAAGTCAGACGACAGAGAATGGCTTCTCTACCTGGCCGGTCTTAATGACGGCTACAGTGGGGAGGAACTTTCCGCGCTTGACGACGGGGATAGCGCGCGCAACACCACAGCGACACAGGACTAGTCGAGGAGCACTTTTCGTGAATGAGCAGGGCGGTCGTAGTCACAATGGTGGCCACATTGGGGATCGGCAGGCGGACGTTAACCGTTCGGCATCGCTGATTACGCTGCTCATCGCGGGGATTAGCATTGTGGGGCTGATGGTTTTCGCGATTGTGAATACCACTGGTGGCAATGATGAGGCCGATGATGGTGGGGCTGGAGCCGGTGTGAGTGCCGGTGTGGATGGCTCTAGCGGTGATGGCACCGGCAGTGATGATGAGGTGGATGGTGCATCGGCGGCGCCAGCGATGTCGAAGGACGAGATTGCGGCGGTAGCGGGTAGTGGCTCGCTGGCCGGTGTGCGCTTGCCGCTGTTGGCGGAGTCGGGAGACTCAGCAGGCCAGGACAACGAGGTTGGGCAAGCGGAGCTGGTGGACATGGGGCAGGTCGTCGAGAGCAAACCAACCGTGCTTAATGTCTGGGCATGGAACTGTGCGCCGTGTCGCCAAGAGCTGCCGCTTATTGAGCAATGGGGCAAGGACAACCCAGATGTGCAGGTGGTGACGGTGCATGCGGCTCGCGAGGCGGGGCGCGGCCAGGCCTTCCTGCAGGAAATCGGAGTGAAGCTACCAACCTACTCGGACACGGTTGATGTGGTCGGACCAGCGTTGAAGCTACCGCGAGTTGTGCCCATTACCGTGGTGTTTAAGGCAGATGGCACGGTGGCGACCATTCATCCCGGTGAATTCACCGATGCGCAGCAGATTACTGATCTCGTGCGAGGTGCGTTGAAGTGACTAAGGGACAGTCGTGGAATCGCGACGCAAGCTCGGGGCTGTATCTGCCGAAGTGGTTGACCAATAGTTTGCCGCCGCATCTAGTCAGCGCTGATCACGCCGCAGCTGATTACGCCGCAGCTGATCATGGCGCGGCAGGGCTCGACGCAACAGGCCACGCCACCAGTACCAGCCACGCCAGCAGCGCCAGCCACGACGCAACAGGACACTCGGAGCAGAAGGTGGCCGGTCGCTCCGCTTCGTCGTCAAGCGTGAAGCGCGCGTTTGCGAAGTTGCGGCGAGACTCCTCGACGCAGGAGAAACCGTTGCGGAACCCTGCCCGGTCGGCGGTGTTGGTGCTGCTCAGCGGTGATGCGCAGGCACACCAGCGGCCGGAGGATGCCAGCGTGGTGCTCACACACAGAGCGACAACGCTGCGTAAGCACGCAGGTCAGATGGCGTTTCCGGGCGGTCGCGTTGACCCCGAGGATGTAGATGAGGTCGATACCGCGTTGCGTGAAGCCGAGGAAGAGACTGGGCTGAACCGAGAGACTGTGACGCCGGTGCGGGTGCTGGACTCGATTGATATTTCGCGAACGGGCTTCGCGGTCAATCCGGTATTGGCGTATTGGCACGCACCGCATCCGCTGCGTGTAGTCGACCCGGGGGAGACGGAATCGGTGCTCAATGTGCCAATTAGCCACCTGACAAATCCGGACAACCGCATGATGCTGGGGTATCACGGCTGGACAGGACCGGCATTTAAGGTTGGTGACTTCGTCGTTTGGGGCTTTACCGGCGGCGTGCTGTCCTACTTGCTGGATGTGGCCGGTTGGTCGGAACCGTGGGACGACACCAACGTGCAGAAACTTTTGCCGGTGCTCGCGCGTTCCGCTAATGGTGAAAAACTGTCCGTACTGAAGGGAGGCCGACGATGATGCCTGCAATCGCTGTGTTTGACGTTGCGCTGCTGGCGGTCTTCATTTTCGCGCTTATCGTCGGCTGGCAGCAGGGCGCCGTCTCGTCGATTATGGCCATTTTGGGCGTTGTCCTGGGCTTGGTCATTGGTGTGCCCTTGGCGCCGCTAGCTATGGCGCAGGTCGAGAACCAGTCGGGGAAGGTTCTTCTGGGCCTCGGCACGGTGATTCTGTTGGCGTTGATTGGTCATGCGGTGGGAACAGTGGCAGGGCAGTCGCTGCGGAATACCATTCGCTCGCCGTTGGCAGTCGGCCTGGATTCTAGCCTCGGTGCCATCGTGCAGTCCGTGACTGCGCTGGTAGTGACATGGATGATTGCCGTGCCGCTGGCCACCGCCGTGCCCGGGCAGTTCGCCGACTGGGTGCGTGAGTCCAAGGGCATGAACCTCATTGACCAGGTCGCTCCCGACGAATGGAGTGACGGCTTCAGTGGCATCCTCCGTCAGCTTCGCGATGATGGAATGCCCGCCATCGCTCCGCCATTCGGCTACAAGCAGAACGTCCCCGATGAACCCGTCGACCCCAATGTGATTTCGCAAGGTGTCGTCGACAGTATTCGACCGTCCATCGTCCGCGTCTTGGGCGAAGCCCCGCAGTGCGAACGTTTGCTGCAGGGTACTGGCTTTGTCATCGCGCCGGATTTGATTCTGACAAACGCGCACGTGGTCGCTGGCGCCACCACTGTTCGGCTGGAAACCGTGGTCGGCATGGCTGACGCGAACGTCGTGCACTACGATCCGCTTGACGACGTCGCACTGCTCCGAACCACCGACCTACCCCTGGAGCCCATGCAGTGGGCGGATCAGGAAGCTCGTCCGGGCGATGACGCGGTAGTGCTGGGCTTTCCCGAGTCCGGCCCCTTTAAGGCCACACCTGCGCGCGTGACGGAGAACATCATTATTCGAGGCCCGGATATTTATTCGTCGACCAGGCACGAGCGTCAGTCCTATGTTCTGAAGGCAGATGTGCGCCACGGTAACTCGGGCGGCCCACTGATTACGCCGCAGGGCCAGATCCTGGGCTTGGTCTTCGGTGCCGGTGTGAATAATGACCAGACTGGTTACGCGCTGACGCACGCCGAGGTCCAGCCACACATTGATGAGGCGATGGATAACTACGGGGCGATCAGCACGCAAGAGTGCGTGGCGGGGTAAGCGGCAAGTTGTGTGGGGCACGCCCGACTGCGGCAACCCGGCTGGATGCAATAACAGTTCGGAGTTAACGGGCGCTGGCCGCGCGCATGTTGAGGTCACCAATGTGGGTTCGGTTGTTCGGTGTCCGCTGTGTTGCAACCAGCTGTTCGACAGTAGTGTTGGCAATGGATCGGTAACGGTTTGGTTGGCCTCTTGGCAACTTAGGACGTGCGGGGCTCTCGGACTGCGCAACGAGATGTTGTCGGCCTGGTATCGCGACAGTGTTGTATCTCGTGGGCAGGGCTCCAGATGGATCGCTCGAAGCAGGAGCTGACGCAGACACAGACAGCATCAGACGACGGTACTTCCAACATCAACTATGAGAGAAAATCGTTTGCAGTTCCGGCTACACAGAAAAACAGGTACCAAATGCGCAGAATCGCGGTACCAACTATCCCGAATCGACATCCTGAGTTTAGTTCCGCATATTTTACGACCCTATGTTGATGGGCTGGGTGTGATAGTAATCGGTTTTTATTTCCTGTGGGGTGGCGTAGCCCAGTGCTTCGTGAAGCCGATTGGTGTCCCCCCAGTACACCCACCGCAAGGTGGCAAGCTCAGCTTCCCCGACCGTCGCCCACAATGCTAAGCGCGTGACATGGCAAAATTACGGCACCTATAGTGACTTCATAAAAACACAGCAGCCTATGCACTTGGCCCCATTTTCAATGATGACCGCTCAAGACGGTGGAAAAATACGACTCAAAGTGACAGCGAGTGCTTTTGAGGGGGCACAATGCATGGAATCACGATATCGTCATGGTTCAATTCAAAGAGGCGCTGCCTGAGCACATTCGAGGTGTCAATTACTCGCCCGTTTTCGTGTGCCGACTGACCCATTGCAAAATGCTTTTAAAGCTCGATGGTGCGATCCAGCGAAAGGTTCGAACAGAAGTATTCATCGTGGCTGACGACGAGTAACGCTCCGCGGTAGGCAGAGAGAACGTCGACAAGCCAGTCCACGGTGGGGATATCCAAGTTGTTAGTCGGCTCGTCAACCAGCAGGAACTGCGGTGCGGGGGACGCAAGCAGCACGCGCGCGCACTCGACGCGGAACCGCTCGCCTCCGGAGAGTTGCCTCACCGGTGCGTGGACACTGTCATTCTGGAACAACAGTTGCGCCAGCTTGTCGCGGATAAGCTGCAGGTCAGCCTGCGGATTGCTTTCCGCGACCAGCTCCCACACACTCTTTTCCGCCGGCAATGTGATGCGTTGGCGTAGGTAGCCGCAGGGCAGCGCATAGTCGACTTCGCCGCTGGCAATCCGATTGAGAAACGTAGTTTTTCCCGACCCATTGGCACCGGCGAGTCGAACACGTTCGGGGCCGACGATTGTCAACATCTCGCTGTCCAGAACGCGCGTGGCATTGGGAAGGCTGGTATCGGGAAGCTCGATGTGAACGTGAGTGTCCTCCCGCAACCTAAGCTGCGCCAAGTCATAACTTGCCCGAGCTTGTGACACCGAGGCTGCGGCATCACTGGCACGCTTGGCTGACGAGACCTGAGATCGGTTCTTATCGTTTCCCATGGCCATGCCGGGCTTGCGTTTGGAGGTAGCGAACTTTCTCCCACGGCGGGCGTCACGGGCGAGCCGTGTCTGCATCTCGGCACGTTGTCGAACTTCCTTGTGATAGGAGGCTCTGGCCTCACTTACTTCCGCCCGCACGGCTTCCTGTTCGTGGTCGATGGTTTGACGGTAGTGCTCAAAGTTTCCGCTAAACATACGTAATGAGCCGTGATAGAGCTCAGCGATCTCGTCAGCGTGGTTGAGCAGCTCCCGATCGTGCGAGATGACCACCATGGGCACCTGGGAAGCGTCAATCATATGTAGGAGGCGCTCCTTGGCGGCGGCGTCGAGATTGTTCGTGGGCTCATCAAGAACAATCATCTCTGGTTGGGAGAAAAACAACGCCGTCAGCGCCACAGCGACTGCCTCTCCTCCCGACAGGCTGCCGACGCTGCGAGTAAGAGAAAAATTCAATTCCGACGCGCTAAGGGCGGCCTGAATCCGTTCCTTTAGATCCCAGTTGTCAGCAACGATGTCCGCGAGTTCCTCGGAGTAGTTGCCCGCTTCGATCTCCGCTATGGCATCTAAGATCTCGCGGGCTTTAAATACATCTGCGATGGTGTCGGTCACTTTGAGCCCTAAATCTTGGTCAAGGTAACCGATTTTAGGGGCCTCCACCGTGCCAGAAGTGGGTTGATAGATGCCGGCCAATACCTTAGCGAGGGTCGATTTTCCTGAGCCATTAGCGCCCACAAGACCGGTGAAAGGCGCAGTGAATGTAGCGCTTAAGTCTGAAAAACAAGGAGTGCCGTCTGGCCAGGCAAAAGAGAGGTGGGAAAAAGAAATAGGCATGCCAAGTTCCGCCTTCGAGTCAACGATGAATAAGAGCGCGTCGAATTAGGAACGAATCTTCATAGGCCGAAACTGTACTTCAAACCAATCTGAGCGTCAAAGCTCACCAACTGTAAAAGCGCGCATGATGGTCTACTGGGGGTGGCCCTATGTTTTTGTCAAGCCCCAATCGGAGTTCTTAGGTGAAACTCTTGGGGATGGGTTCTAGGCACGGTTTATTGAGCCCATCAATTGGTGTTGGTGGGACTGATTGCTGCTCGACTTAAACTGCTACTGATTGTTTGGTAGGTGCGTTTCGGTAGAATTCCTTGTTTTGAGCATGGCGTAGATGACGTTACATCTACGTCTGGATAGGCACATGAGTGGGGCGCATTGTGGCGTTTGCCTTTTGCTCTTTTGCGCCCGTAGTAGGTTCGGGACGTTTCGTGGCTTCGCATGGCAGCAAACGCTTCAGTAGAACAGAGCATTTTTCAGTCGCTTGTTTCCTGTATTGGATGGGAACTCACCTCGCATTGATGAGCCTGATCTTCGTGTCACAGGCGCAATTCCTGCATAGGCGGTCAGATGACCAGAGAATGCGAAGTGGGATCCATCACCGATGGAAAGCGGCATCTGCGCTGCGGTCTTGATGCCGATTCCCGGCATGCTGGATCCAAGACCTCGGAGGCAGGAAAATCCTCCAGCATGTCCCCGACCTGGCTGGTGATAGTTTCGCGTTGGGCTTTTAGTGCTTTAATGTTGGCTGTCAGCGAGAACACGCTCCAGGCTGGGGTAGATTTGGGTGAGCACGCTGCGTAGCCGGTTGACGGTTCTGGTGCAGTCACGAGGTATGTCATCGTCAAAGCCGGATAGCATCTTGAGGGCTGAGAGTACTTCGCTGTTTCGACCAACCGACCGCAGGGTGTGCGGCATTGTTCGTGCAGTATCGGCGATGATGAAGGCGTCGCGATTGTCGGTTTTCGCCTGTACAGGGTAGGGATTCGTGGCTTTTCGCATGGCCAAGCCTGGTGAGTAGCCGACCTGGCAACCGCGTTGGCGGGCAACCGCAATGGGTAGCGCTCCGATGGTGTTGGGATTTGCCTACATCTAGGCCAAGGAAAATGTCGATGGGAGTATCCTGCGACATGGATGGTTCCTAGGGGGAAACGTGGTGGATTTGCCAGTCGCTGGTGTCATGGCATTCGTGGAGCACACCCACGTCTACATTGAGACCTGGAGATTCCGGCTGCGTCCCTATTAGCTGTCATCGAATGTCCTGGTGCCGGGTGGCACTACTCCCGGATTATTGAAACTACAGGGCGATTAAGTCATGCCCAGCCCAGCGACTATCCCCATTATCGGGGATGACTTCAAGGTAACGGGGCAGGTAGAGGGCTAAAAGGCCCGATCCTTAAGACCCCTCCGGCAACCAGTGCAGGTGATCCCTGATTGCCTGCACCACAGCCTGAGGTTTCTCTGCCGGCAGGAAGTGCCCACAATCCGGCACAACGCGCACGTGACTCGAGCTGAGCTCCACTAGCGCACGTGGGGTACGAGTGTCCTGCTCGCCGACGAGCAGCACCGTGTGCTCATCGCTTTTCGACGAGCCCTCCACCGCACTCAACCACTTGCGGAAAGCGGCCGGAGCCGGTCGCGTCCACCAATTCATGTGAGCCAGTGCAGGGCGGAGTGCACCACTGGCCAGGCTGTCAGCCATGAGTTCCGCGGTCTGTTTCCCCTCAGGGGTCTCGGCGAACCCCTCCCCGGCGGTGGACATGGACTCGCGCACGATGCGCTCAATGAGCCGCTGCTGGCGAGCCTCAGCTGCCTGCGTGCTGAACTTATTGCGACGCAACCGCGGTACCCGTGGCCGCGAGTCCCACCACGAACGGCGCAGCAGCGGGGCAAGGCTATTGCGGAAGTCCTCCGACCACGGGCTCTTCAACTGGTTGAGCCACACCTTCGGATGCGCAGCACCACAACCAATAATTCCGGCAACAAGATTCGGCTGCCGCGAGGCCAGCGTCCATGCCACCCACGTGCCGAACCCCTGACAGACCAGCAGTGCGGTCGAGTGCCCCAACGAGCGAATCGACGAGGCGATGTCCTGGGCCGCCTCAAACGGATCATAGCCATGCGGTGTTCGGTCGGACTGACCGTAGCCACGCATAGAAATAGCCACAGCGTGCACGGGGAGGGGGTCTCCCGAGTCGTCGTTAAGCATTGGCAAAACCTCGCGCCATTCAAACCAACCGCCAGTCGAGCCGTGAATAAACAACACGAGCGGATCGGAGGGGCGGCCGCACTCGGCGATGTGTAGGCGCTGGCCGCGGACGTGAATGAGACGATGACGCCAGGGGCCGGTAAGAGAATCGCTGAGGGAGGTCATGAGAGGAAATACCTTATCCGAAGGGCTTGAACCGGGACTGAATAAAACAAAAGGGCGAGACCAACAAAGTCCCGCCCAATTACTTTTTAAGCCTTTAGGTGTACATACCGTTCGACTGCGAAGACTTCTTCGCCGACCCCGACGGCACGACCCCCTTCAGCTCCTGCATCGACTCGATGGTCTTCTCCGGCTTGCGGATCGACTTGACCTTCTTCAGACCCAGCAGGGCCGCGACACCGGCGATGACGAGCATCAGAACGAAAACGATGAGGAATGCAGCCCAGGTTGGCAGCCAAAGATCCAGCAGCCAGCCGAGGAAGAAGAAAAAGAAGAACGAGGAGTACAGCGCGACGACGCCGGCAACCGCGAAGAAGCCACCGCCGACTGCGCCCTTCTTAGCCTCGCCAGCAATTTCAGCCTTGGCCAGCTCAATCTCAGAGCGAACCAGAGCGGAAACCTGCGTAGAAGCATTAGACACGAGCTGGCCGATGCTGGCATCGCCCGAAGCGTTGCTATCCACATCACTCAGCGGGATAGCGGTAACACGCGGTTCGGTGCCGTCGGTAAAGAGACCCTTCGTATCGTCGTTGCTCACGTGTACTTCCTCCTACGCAGATGGTTGGAAAAGATGGTTTGAAACTTTAAAACTGCAGTTACAAACTGCCATACTACCTCTCATTGTGGGTAGAGCGCGCCACAAGGGCGAAAAAGCCAAGAACTCGTTGAAGTTTTTCTCATCTTTGACCATTTCTATATAAGTTTGTCACTTACTTAACGGTGAAGAATTAGGGTGTGGGATATGAACAATCAGCCTGAGAACGTGCGTGGAGCCGATGGAATTGGCGCCGGTGCTGGCAACGGTGTGGGCAACGGTGCCGGCACCGGAAAAGGCGGCCTAGCTGGCATGAGCCTGGGGGTGTCCTCCGTGTCGGCGAAGAAGCGCGCAGAGCGTGAGGCAGCGCAGGCGAAGGCATCTGAACCGGATGCCGGCGGTGCTGACAGCGCTTCCGCCGCTGCTGTCCCGCAGCTTGACCCCAAGGACCCCCTCGCGCCCCTGTGGCAGCTCGACGGCGTTGCGCACGCGGCTGATGTCGCGGCCAAGGCCATCCAGGCCGTCCACAGACACAAGGCCAACCTGCGCAAGCACAACGTCACCGGCTCCGAGTCGGTCCTGCGTGGCGCTCGAGCATCGGCGTGGCTAGAAGGCGGCGAGCCATCGCTTCCCGACGACGGCAACATCACCGATCCCGTACTCGCAGCAGCCCTTCGGGTTGCCGACACCATTTCCCCGGAGTCGATTGGTGAGACCACCCGCGTGTGGCAGCGCGCTCCGCAGCAGGTGCTGGCCAAGTTTGCGTTGAACGCATCGCCCGCAGGTGAGACTGAAGACGGTTCCGAGGCGCGGATGAAAGCCGGGCGTCCGGTTGGTGACGACAAGCTCTCGTCTGCGATGAAGGAGCAGCGTCTGCACGTGCTCGGTGACTTCATCACTGGCCGCAGCCAAATCCACGCTGGCGTGCTTTCGGCGATTGTGCACGGTGAGCTGCTGACTCTGCGCCCCTTTGAGTACCACAACGGCATCATCGCCCGCGCCGCCTCGCGGCTGACGACTGTCGCAACCGGCCTGGATCCGCGTGGCTTGGCCGTGCCCGAGGTCTACTGGACTCGCCACCGCCAGGAGTATTTCGAGGCCGCAGAGGGGTTCGCGTCGGGAAGCGCCGATGGCCTGCGTGCGTGGATTCTCCTGCATCTGGAGGGGCTGAAGGCCGGTGCCGTGGAAGCGCGCGGTATCGCCGAAGCGGTGTAGGCGGGCCGGCTGCCGGATGGTGGGTTAGTCGGCCTTTGGCTCGTCGTCGTTTTTGCGCAGTGCCAACAGTGTCGCACCCGCGCCAAGCGCCAGTGTGACGCCGGCAAGAATTGCAGCATTGCGTTTCGACGGCGCGCGAAACAGCGGGACGGGATTCCGGAATTGGCGCACAGGCCACTCACGCTCCGCCGCAATCTTGCGCAGAGCGCGATCGGGATTGACCACAACGGGATGGCCGACTGCAGCCAGCATGGGCTCATCAGTGATGGAATCCGAGTACGCAAAGCATTCGGCCAGGTTGAACTGGCGCTTTTCCGCTATCCGACGCATCTGCACAGCCTTGTTTTCGCCTCGGCAGAAGAACTCCGTTTCACCCGTGAAGAGCCCATCGCGGACCTCCAGCTCGGTGGCCACCACATTGTAGACACCGAGCGCCTGCGCAATCGGCTCAACAATCTGCCGAGCCGATGCCGAGATAATGAACACCTGATGCCCCCGTGCGCGGTGTTCACGAATGAGCTCCAATGCCTCGGCGTAGATGTACGGCGTGATGTTCTGCTCTAGGGTTTCGATGGCGACCTGGCGCAGTTCCCTGGCGCTGTGACCAGCGATAAGGGCGGAAAACTGCTCGCGCGTGGCCTCCATTTGTACCTCATCGTGTCCCTGTGACATGTACAGGGCGTGACTGAGTGCCATTTGCAACATGTCCGTCGGCGAAATGATGCCGCGCTCGAGGAATTGCTTGTTGAACGCATATGCCGAGCTCTTGGCAATAATGGTTTTATCCAGGTCAAAGAACGCAGCGACGCGAGCGTCAGTGGTGGCGGGGGCATCTTCCGTGATGCGTGTGTCCGTAGAAACGTGCGGCTGCGGCGTTGTTGAAGCCCTGTTCTCGCCGGTGTTCATAGACTCTGAGCCTGTCTCTTATACACATCTGACGCTGCCGACGAAGAGGATAGTGTAGAT
>ERZ1031329.124-NODE-124-length-20848-cov-27.974607_pt1 | contig 20848 bp, 19 predicted proteins | sample MGYA00518053_ERZ1031329 | MGnify/ENA primary metagenome ERZ1031329 (study PRJEB33718, sample SAMN03159840) | human skin metagenome | collected 2014-02-25 | study: EMG produced TPA metagenomics assembly of the PRJNA266117 data set (Human skin bacterial metagenome... | reverse complement strand
AGATGTGTATAAGAGACAGCCCCCGCCCCGGAGGGCGACAACTGTGCCAGCCTGCCCACCGATCCGCGCCAGCAGTACGCCACCGGCACAGCCCCGGGCCGCATGCCGGCGGCTGACAGCCAGTCGGACATGAACTACTGGATCGAGAACATCGAGAACCACTACGATCCGTGCGCGCCGATCAGCTGGATCACGTTCCGCGGCTCACTCGGCGACGGGGATCGCCCGGCAGGCACCGGCGCCTCCATCAGCGACGGCCTCGCGCTCTACATCAACGGCCAGCCCGCAGGCGACATGCGGCTATTCACAGAGGTTGAGAGCATCGAATTGCTTAACGACGGCCAGCTCCGCCTCTCCTGGGGTGAACGCGGAGAAGCCACCGCGGCAGGTATTACCGACCACTACACCGTGGACCTCACGGCACAAGGCGACGCTGTGCAGCCCGTCGCTGGCGACGTCGAGCAGTTCAACCGGTTCTGGAACCAGTCCGGTTACTTGCTCAACTAATCGCCGGATCGTCTAGCACCGCAGCGAATGTTGCTAGACGATCCCGCACCCGGCAATCTATTTCCCCAGCTGATGTTGGAGATGGGTGCCAATAAGAAACGGATCGTCTAGCAGGCCATTGTGTCTGCTAGACGATCCGTTGCGAACGGGCGGAGTGCTCGTCGAGAAGCGAAATGCTCTTAGGCGTGCTTCTCCTCGACGCGCTTGATGGCCTCCTCGGCCACCTTCTCCTGGATGCCCATGTCCAGCTCGGAGGTGAAGCCGACGCAGGAGCAGTTGATCTCGCCGAGGACGTAGGTGTCCTCGCCGGTCTCGTCGTCGTCGGCGAGCATGAAGTCCGCGGTCCAGATCAGCGGGATGTTGTCGCCGCCGAGGTTCTCAGCGATGACCGGGCGGGCCTCGGCGAACATGTCGACGAGCTCCTGCCACTCCTCCGGCTTCTGGTAGGTGTACTTCGCGCCGGAGAACAGGGTTGCGGAGAACGCGTCGCCGCCCTCGGCCGGCTTCTTGTGCACGACGAAGACCGGGTGCGGGCCGACGAGCAGGATGCGGATTTCGCCCTCGACGATGCGCGGCATGAAGCGCATGTCCACGAGCATGCCGTTGTCGCCGACGATGTACTGGTCGCAGAAGTCCATGAACTCGCCCAGCTCGCGGTCTTCGGTGTGGTTGTCCACGGCCTCGGTGCACTTGAGCTTGGTGTCCAGCGGCAGGGCGGTGCCTGGCTCGACGGACTCGGCCAGGGACTCGTCGGCAAGGCGCACGCGCCAGATGCCGGAGCCGGTGGAGCCGCGGTTCTGCTTGAGCACGCGCTCGCCGTAGGACAGGGACTTGGGGAAGGTGTTGTGGAACTCCTCCACGTCGTAGTACGCGGCGGTGTCCTCCGGCACGAGGTCGGTCTTGTTCAGCTTGACCAGGGCGTCCTTGGCACCGTAGGAGATCATCTCCTGTGGGGTGGACATGCCCACCAGGCCGGCCTCGGACAGGCGGGTGAGCAGGTCGAAGTAGCCCTTCTCACCGCCCGGGATGTTGCCCGGGTTCACGCGGGAGATGTAGGCGTCGAAGTTCTCGGAGACGTAGGTGAACAGGTCGTCCGCCCACTCCGGGCGGAAGTAGACGACCTCGGAGTGCCAGCCCTTTTCCTTGATGGCGTTCACGATGGGCATGGTGTCCTTGCGGTGGCCGTCGAAGGACTTGTCGGAGCCGCCTTCGACCTCGAAGACAACAATCGCCTTGTGCACGGTTGGTCCCTTTCATGGTTCATGCCCCGCTTCACGCTCACGCAGGAGCCGTCGGGGCAGGTCAGATTGCTAGAACAAACTGGCCGCGACCTGTATGTTCCTGACTTGACTTTAACCCGCGGCAGTGAGTTCCACCGGGCGAGCGATTTGATAGTGTGCAAGTTCACACCACCGTGTTTTCTGGCCGAACGCGTCAAGCGCGCTGCATTCGTTTCTGTATCGTTGACGGTGGTTTTGCACACTGGTGTTGCACACCGCACACGAGCGAGAAGAAAGGTTGCCGCCATGGGCATCGAGCTCGACGACACCCCGCAGTTCCAGCAGTACGCGCACCCGGAGAAGTTCGTTTCCGCGGCGTGGCTGTCCGCCCGCCTGGGCGTGCCGGGTTTGAAGGTCGTGGAAAGCGATGAGGACGCGTTCCTCTACGACATCGGCCACATCCCCGGTGCGGTGCGCATTGACTGGAAGCGGGATTTGAACGACCCGCTGGTGCGCGACTTCATCGACGGCGAGGCGTTTGCGGAGCTGATGCGCTCGCGCGGCATCAACCGCGACGACACTGTGGTGGTCTACGGCGACTCGTCCAACTGGTGGGCGGCCTACACCGCGTGGGTGTTCGAGCTGTTCGGCCACCCGGACGTGCGGCTTCTCGACGGCGGCCGCGACGCGTGGATGGGCGAAGAGCGCGACACTTCCTTTGTGGTGCCGGACTACCCGCGATCGGACTACCCGGTGGTTCAGCGCCAGGATGCGCCCTTCCGCGCGTTTGCTTCGGAGTTGCTGGAGCGCACGCCCGCGCAGCTTATCGACGCCCGGCCGGCCCCGTTCTACCTGGGCGAAGACCCGAATCCGGGGCCTTCCTCCGCGCCGTCGCTGCGCCAGGGCCACATCCCCGGCGCGGTGAATGTGCCGTGGGGCCGCTCGGTGTTCCCCAACGCGCGCTTCCGCTCGTTGGAGGACATTCAGGCGATCTACGCCGACTTCGACAAGGACGCCGAGACGGTGGTGTACTGCCAGCTCGGCGAGAGCTCCTCGCACACGTGGTACGTGCTCAAGCACATCTTGGGCTTTACCAACGTCGCTCTCTACGACGGCTCCTGGGCCGAGTGGGGCAACATGGTGCGCATGCCTGTGGCCAAGGGCGACGCGCCCGAAAACGAAGCAGATTAAGCACGCCGGCGCGGTGGCGCTGTAACATGGTTCGACGTTTGTCCGACGTTTCTAACGGTGTGTTTTTCCGATTGTTAAGGACGGGATTGCTTCGTGCCTACCACTGCAGCGACTACTGACCTGCCGAACAGCGTGACCAAGGTGCTGGTGGCCAACCGCGGCGAGATCGCCGTGCGCGTCATCCGCGCGTGTGTGGACGAGGGCATCGCGTCTGTCGCCGTGTACGCCGAGCCGGACGCGGACGCGCCGTTCGTCCAACTCGCCGACGAGGCCTTCGCCCTCGGCGGGGAGACCGCGGCCGAGAGCTACCTGGACATGGACAAGGTCATCGCCGCGGCGAAGAAGTCCGGCGCGGACGCGATCCACCCGGGCTACGGCTTCCTGTCGGAGAACGCGGAGTTCGCGCAGAAGGTCATCGACGCAGGCCTGACCTGGATCGGCCCCTCCCCCGAGGCCATTGCCGCGCTTGGCGACAAGGTCACCGCCCGCCACATCGCCGAGGCCGCGCAGGCCCCGATGGCGCCGGGCACGAAGAACCCGGTTGCCGGCGCCAACGAGGTAGTCGCCTTCGCTGAAGAACACGGCCTGCCCGTGGCAATCAAGGCGGCGTTCGGCGGCGGCGGCCGCGGCATGAAGGTGGCCTACACGCTCGAGGAGGTCCCGGAGCTGTACGAGTCCGCCACCCGCGAGGCCACTGCCGCGTTCGGTCGCGGCGAGTGCTTCGTGGAGCGCTACCTGGATAAGGCCCGCCACGTGGAAGCGCAGGTGCTGGCGGACCAGCACGGCAACGTGGTGGTCGTCGGCACGCGCGACTGCTCCCTGCAGCGCCGTTTTCAAAAGCTTGTGGAGGAGGCCCCGGCGCCGTTCCTCACCGACGAGCAGCGCGAACGCATCCACGCCTCCGCTAAAGCCATCTGCCGCGAGGCCGGCTACTTCGGCGCGGGCACCGTGGAGTACCTCGTGGGCTCCGACGGCCTGATCTCTTTCCTGGAGGTCAACACCCGCCTGCAGGTGGAGCACCCCGTCACCGAGGCCACCACCGGCATCGACCTGGTGCGCGAACAGTTCCGCATCGCTCGCGGTGAGCAGTTGCTTTTCGACGCCGACCCGGTCCCCCACGGCCACGCCATCGAGTTCCGCATCAACGGCGAGGACGCGGCGGCGAACTTCATGCCGGCGCCGGGCACCGTCACCGCCTACGCCGAGCCGGCGGGCCCGGGCGTGCGCGTGGATTCCGGTGTGCGCGCAGGCTCCGTGGTGGGCGGCCAGTTCGACTCGATGCTGGCCAAGCTGATCGTCACCGGTGCCACCCGCCAGGAGGCGATCGAGCGCGCCCGTCGCGCCCTCGGCGAGTACGTCGTGGCCGGCTTCCCCACCGTGATCCCGTTCCACCAGGCCATCCTGGACAACCCAGCGTTTGTCGGCGACGAGGACGGCTTCGGCGTCTACACCCGCTGGATCGAGGAGGAGTGGGACGGCGAGCTTCCCACCACCCCGGCAACCGACGAGGACGCGGATACCGAGGCGCCTTCTCGCCGCACCTTCGCGGTGGAGATCGACGGCCGCCGCATCGAGGTCGCCCTGCCCGAGGAACTCGTCGCGGCAGGCCCCGCCAAGCGCAAGCCGAAGAAGCGCCGGGCGGGCAAGGCAGCCGTCTCCGGCGACGCCGTCGCCTCCCCCATGCAGGCCAGCGTGATCAAGGTCAACGTGGAGGAAGGCGAGGAGGTCGCCGAGGGCGACGTGCTGGTCGTGCTGGAAGCGATGAAGATGGAAAACCCGGTCAAGGCCCACAAGGCGGGCGCCGTGACCGGCCTGGCCGTCGAGGTTGGCGGCCAGGTGAACAAGGGCGCCGTATTAATGGAGCTGAAGTAGCCCTTCCGCTAGGAACCCCAACCCTGCATGATCCGCAGCGCGGGCTCGCGGTACTGCGGTGGCAGCGCACCGACGATTTGCGGCAGCGCGAACAACACCCCGGCGAGGGCGACTAGCACGATCGCGGTGATCCCCACCGCGCTCATATCCGAGCTGCCGCCGTTACTGACCCGCTCCGGCTTGCCTCCCGGCACCGCCGTTTCGTGCACCACCGGCGTGGTGATGCGCTTCGCCTGGGCCAGCAGCTCCATTTCATCTTCGGGGCTCACCTGCGGGCCGTTGTCGGGTACGGAGCTGCGGTTGAGCCGGCCTTCCTCCCCTTTGCGGCCCACCGCCAGGCTCACGCCGGTGTAGATGGACAAAAAGCCCTTTCCTTCCACCCACACCGGGCCGCCGGAATCCCCAGGTTTGCCGGACGGGCCGTCCCAGTAGAGGTTGTTGCCGATGGCGCCTGCGAAGCTGCCGCACGTGGTCTTTTTGCTGGTGCCGCCGTAGACGCACACCGGGTCGCCCGAGCGCATCAGCGACGGCGCCACCACCGCATCACCCGTGATGCCGTTTTCTCCCAGCTTCACGCCGTCGGCCCAGCGGATCACGCCCCAGTCGTTGGCGGTGCCCTCGTCCGCGTTCATCGCCGACGACGGGTGGAATGTGCCGGAGGCGCGGAACCCCTCCCCCGCCACGATGGCGCGGTCGCCCTCCTCGCCGCAGTGCCCGGCGGTGTAGCTGACGTTTTGGCCCCGGTCGTTGAACGCGATGGTGCAGCGTCCTTTGCCCACTACGTCCACCACATCGCCCTGGTTGACCACGGGGGTGGCGACGGGTGGGGCGTCGTTGACCACGGGCGCTGCCACGGCGAATGCGGGGGTAGCGGCGAGGGCCAGGGCGGTGGACGTCGATAGGCAAATGCGTCGAAGCATGGCAAAAGATTAACGTGGAGCGCATGGATTACACACCTGAGTTCCAACTGCGCGAGGCCACAGAGTCCGACCGCACCTATCTGCGACGGCTGAATTACCTCGCCGACGTCTTCGGCGACGAGGCGGGCACTATCGGCCACAGCGAGCGCGAAGGCGCCGAAACCTATGTGGGTCAGTGGGACCCGGAACGCGAAAGCGGCATCGTCGCATTCGACCAGTTCGACGTTCCTGCAGGTGGCGTGTGGTTGCGGTATTGGCAGTCGCCTGACGACGGGCACGCGAACCTCGCCCCCAACATCCCCGAAATCGCCATCGCGGTGGAAAACCGCTACGCCGGAAACCGGCTGGCGGTGCGGCTTTTGCAGGCCGCGGTGGAGCTGGCCAAGCGCCAGGGCGCGCCGAAGGTGGCGCTGTGGGTGGACCCGGACAACGACCGGGCGCGCCACCGCTACGAGAAGTTCGGCTTCAAAGACGTCGAGGGCGAAGACGACGTGATGGTCGTCGACGTGGAGGACTTCACCGCGTAGGCCGGTGTCGCCGGTGCTCGAGCGCGCCTCGGCACACCAAAGCAAACACCGCGCGACCGCTCAACGGTCCGCGCGGTGCTGACAACGCTCCCCTGCTAGGCGATGACCACCACGAGGTCGCCGCCTTCCACCTTGGTCGGCTGGGTGAACGCGACGCGCTCAATCTTGCCGTCCTTGGTGGCGGAGATCGCGGCTTCCATCTTCATGGCCTCGATGGTTGCCACCGGGTCACCGGCCTTGACCTCGTCGCCTTCCTTGACGGTCACGGTCACGGCACCGGCGAACGGCGCTGCCACGTGGCCCGGGTTGGAGGAGTCGGCCTTCTCCACCTCGGCGACGGAGGACTCGGCGGACTCGTCGCGCACGGTGATGGGGCGGACCTGGCCGTTGACGGTGAGGATGACCTGTCGCATGCCCTTCTCGTCCGGCTCGCCCACGGCGTCGAGGCTGACCACCAGCGGCGGGCGGTTCTCGTCGATCTCGCCGTACCAGATCATGGTCTCCTCGCCCTCTTCGAGGCCGTAGAAGAACGCCTTGTCGCCGAGCTGGTCAGTGATGCCGTAGGTGCGCAGGTGCTCCTGGTACTCCGCGTACTGCTTCGGGAAGAGCAGCTTGTCCAGGGCGGCGCGGCGGGTGCCGTGGTCCTCGGAGTCAAGGTCCACGGCCAGCTCCTCTGGCACCTTCACGGTGTGGTCGACCTCGCTGCGGTTTTCCAGCGCCTTGTCGCGCAGCAGCGGCCAGCCGCCCGGAGGCGTGCCCAGCTCACCCTGCAGGAAGCCGATGACGGATTCCGGGATGTCGTACTTGCGCGGGTTCTCTGCGAACTCCTGCGGGCTGACACCCTGGCCCACCAGCTGCAGCGCCAGGTCGCCGACGACCTTGGAGGACGGGGTGACCTTGGTCGGGCGGCCGAGGATCTCGTTCACGCCGGCGTAGTAGTCCTCGATGAGCTCGAAGCGGTCCTCCAGACCCAGCGCCTTGGCCTGCGTGCGCAGGTTGGACAGCTGGCCGCCCGGGATCTCGTGCTTGTACACGCGGCCGGTCGGGCCCGGGATGCCGGACTCGAACGGGGCGTAGACCTGGCGCACGGCCTCCCAGTAGGGCTCCATGTCGAAGACGGCCTGCAGGTCGATGCCGGTGTCGCGCTCAGTCTCCGCAAAGGCGGCGACGAGGGCGGACATGGACGGCTGCGAGGTGGTGCCCGCCAGCGGCGCGGACGCCACGTCGACCACGTCGGCGCCGGCGTTGGCGGCCGCCAGGTAGGTGGCCAGCTGGCCGCCCGCGGTGTCGTGGGTGTGCACGTGCACCGGCAGGTCAAAGCGCTCGCGCAGCGCGGTGACCAGCTTGGCGGCGGCTGCCGGGCGCATCAGGCCCGCCATGTCCTTGATGGCCAGGACGTGGGCGCCGGCGTCGACGATCTCCTCGGCCAGCTTGAGGTAGTAGTCCAGCGTGTACAGGTCTTCCGCCGGGTCCATCAGGTTGCCGGAGTAGGCCATGGCCACTTCGGCGACGGTGGTGTTGGTCTCCAGCACCGCGTCGATGGCCGGGCGCATCTGCGAGACGTCGTTGAGCGCGTCGAAGATGCGGAAGATGTCGATGCCGGAGGTGGCGGCCTCGCGCACGAACGCCTTGGTCACGGAGTCCGGGTACGGGGTGTAGCCCACGGTGTTGCGGCCGCGCAGCAGCATCTGGATGTTCACGTTCGGCATCGCCTCGCGCAGCTCGTCCAGGCGCATCCAGGGCGACTCGTGGAGGAAGCGCATGCCCACGTCGTAGGTGGCGCCGCCCCAGGCCTCGACGGAGGTCAGCTGCGGGGTGAGGTGGCCGACGTGCTTGGCCGCGGCGACCAGGGTGTTGGTGCGGATGCGGGTGGCCAAAAGCGACTGGTGCGCGTCGCGGAAGGTGGTCTCAGTGACGCCCAGCGCGGTCTGGTTGCGCAGCTTCTCGGCCCACTTCGTCGGCCCGAGCTCGAGTAGCTCGTCGCGGGAGCCGCGCGGCAGGTCGCCGTACTTGGCTTCCGGCAGTTTCTTGGACGGGCGGATGTTGGTCGGGCGCGGACCGTTGGGCTGGTTCACCGTCACGGACGCGAGGTAGTTGAGGATCTTGCCGGCGTCGTCGGCAGCTGCCGGCGCTTCCAGCAGGTTCGGGTGGTCCGCGATGAAACCGGTGTTGATGCGCTCGTGGCGGAACTCCGGCTCGCTCAACAGGGCGCGCAGGAAGCCGATGTTGGTGGACAGGCCGTTGATGGTGAACTCGTTCAAGGCGCGCAGCGCGCGGTCCACGGCGACCTGGAAGTTGCGGCCGCGGCAGGTCATCTTCACCAGCAGCGAGTCGAAGTTCGGGGTGATGGTGGTGCCGACGGCCACGTTGCCGTCGAGACGCACGCCCGCGCCGCCCGGGGACTGGTAGCCGGTGACCACGCCGGAGTCCGGCCTAAAGCCGTTGGCAGGGTCCTCGGTGGTGATGCGGCACTGCAGGGCGGCGCCGTTGACCTCGATGAGGTCCTGGGTGAGGTGGAGCTGCTCCAGCTTCGCGCCGGCGGCGATGTACATCTGGTTTTTCACGATGTCGATGCCGGTGACTTCCTCGGTCACGGTGTGCTCGACCTGCACGCGCGGGTTCATCTCGATGAACACGTGGTTGCCGGATTCGTCCACGAGGAACTCGACGGTGCCGGCGCCTTCGTAGTTGATCTCCTTGCAGAAGTTCACCGCGTCCTGGCAGATGCGCTGGCGCTGCTCCTCGGTGATGTGCTGCGCCGGGGCGATCTCCACGACCTTCTGGTGGCGGCGCTGCACGGAGCAGTCTCGCTCAAACAGGTGCACGACGTTGCCGTGGGAGTCCGCCATGATCTGCACCTCGATGTGCTGCGGGCGGATCACGGCGCGCTCGATGTAGACGTTCGGATCGCCGAACGCGGCCTCTGCTTCGCGGGAGGCTTCCGCAGCAAGCTTCTCGACGTCCTCCGGTCGCTCAATAAAGCGCATACCGCGTCCGCCGCCGCCTGCGACTGCCTTGACGAAGACGGGGAACTCGAAGTCCTTGGCGTACTCCGCCAGCTGCTTCGGGTCGTCGGAAGGCTCGGAGTCCTTCAGCACCGGCAGGCCGGCGCGCTCCGCGGCCTGGACAGCGGCGGACTTGTCGCCGGTCAGATCCAGCGTTTCCGGGGAAGGGCCGATGAACTTAATGCCGTTGTCGCGGCAGGCGCGAGCCAGGTCGGCGCGCTCGGAGAGGAACCCGTAGCCCGGGTAAATCGCGTCCGCGCCGGTTTCCTTCGCGGCGCGGATGATCTCGTCGATGTCCAGGTAGGACTTCACCGGCTGACCCGGCTCGCCAATCTGGACGGCCTCGTCCGCGAACGGGCGGTGGAAGGAGTTGCGGTCCTCGCGGGGGTACACGGCGACGGTCTTCGCGCCGGTCTCGAATGCTGCACGGAAGGCACGGACGGCGATTTCGCCGCGGTTGGCCACCAGGATCTTGCTGAAGGCGGGCAGGTCGTGAAGCGGGAGGTTATCCGGGTTCATCGGTTTCCTTTCACAAAGGAAGTTCTTGCGGTCATACGGATAGGACAAGTTTAATACAGATCACATCATTTTCGGGACACTTTGGGGGACGGCGTGGGGGTGGAAAAACGCGGGCCGTCGACAAGCGACTGCCCGCGTTTCGGGGGTAAAAGCGATTTAGCGCTCGATGTGGCGCTCCTCCGGACCGTTGTAGGCGGACAGCGGGCGGATCAGCGAGTTGTTCTCAAACTGCTCAATGATGTGCGCGGTCCAGCCGGTGATGCGCGACATCACGAACAGCGGGGTGAACTACGCCACCGCCGTGACCATGCCGTACGCGGAGGTGCTTACCGCGGCGAAGGAAACGCGCTACGACATCGACGTGGTCTTCGCCCGCTTCGGCACCGGCTCCGAATCCACCTGCCAGCGCCTAGGCGCCCCTGCAGCGGCCCGGTGCGAAGGCGGTGCCGTTCGTGTTCATCCGCACCGACCGCGCGGACAATGTGTCCAAGCGCCAGGCCACGGCGGGGTTCCATTTCTCTCGCCCGCGCACGAAGTGCCCGCAGCGGGCGTTCCCGGAGTACTAGTCCAGATCGGTGTTGGTGACCAGGCGGCGCGCTGCCTCGGTGATGGAGCCGGACAGCGACGGGTAGACCGCCATGGAGCCGGCGAGCTGGCGCACGGTGAGGTTGTTGGCCACGGCGATGGTCACCGACAGGATCAGCTCGGAGGCGGTCGGCGCGACGATCACGCCGCCGAGCACCTGGCCGGAGCCCTTGCGGGCGAAGATCTTGACAAAGCCGTACTGCAGCGAGCGCATCTTCGCGCGCGGGTTGGTCGCCAGCGGCAGCTTGTAGATGTCGGCGTCGACCTCACCGTCGCGGATCTGCTGCTCCGTCACGCCGACTGCGGCGATCTCGGGGCGGGTAAACACGGCGTTGCCCACGGTCTTCAGGCGGATCGGGGTGACACCTTCGCCGAGCGCGTGGTCCACGGCGATGCGGCCCTGCTGCGCGGCCACGGACGCCAGCGGCATCAGGTCCGTGCAGTCGCCGGCGGCGTAGATGCCGGCGACGTTGGTGCGGGAGACGCGGTCGACGTGGATGTGGCCGGACGGGGTGACTTCCACGCCAGCGGCCTCCAGGTTGAGCTCGGCGGTGTTCGGGATAGAACCGATGGACATCATCACGTGCGAGCCCTCGATGGCGCGGCCGTCGGTGGTGTGCACGACCACGCCGTCGCCGGTGTTTTCCACGCGCTCCACGCGGGCGTCCTTTTCCAGCTGCACGCCGCGGTCCGCCAGCACGTCCTCGAGCACATCGGCGGCGTCGGCGTCGTCGTGAGGCAAAATGCGGTCGCGCGAGGCCACCATGGTCACCTTCACGCCCAGCTCGGCGAACGCGGAGACGAACTCCGCGCCGGTGACGCCGGAGCCGACCACGATCAGGTGGGTGGGCAGATCCTTCAGGTCGTACATCTGGCGCCAGTTCAGGATGCGCTCGCCGTCCGGCTCCGCGCCCTTGAGCACGCGCGGGCTCGCGCCGACGCACACGAGCACCATGTTGCAGGTCAGCGTCTCCGTCGACCCGTCCGCAGCCTCGACCTCGATGTTGTGGGTAGTGTGGCCCTTCTGCTCGTCCGCGAAGCGGGCGCGGCCCTCGATGAAGCGCACGCCGCCCTGCTCCAGCTGCGCGCGAATGTCGTCCGACTGCTTGCCGGCGAGCGACTTCACGCGCTCATTGAGCGCCAGCAGCGACAGCTTCGAATCCCCGAGCGCGTGGCTCAGTCCCATGTCGTCCGCGCGGCGCAGGTCGTTTTTGATGTTCGCGCCCGCAATAAAGCTTTTCGACGGCACGACGTCCTTCCGGATCGCTGAGCCGCCCGCGCCGCTGTCCTCGACAATGGTGATGTCCGCACCGTACTTGGACGCCATCAGCGCAGCCTCGTAGCCGCCCGGGCCTCCACCGATGATGACGATCTTCTTGGACAAAACAGCACTCCTCATGGGTCGGGTGACAGGGAACCAAACTGGGAGACAGTCTACCCAGAGAACTTCTATTCTTCGCCCGGGCGAAAGTACTCCTCCACGATGGAGCCGAACAGGCGAACGCCGACGCCGAGCGCGCGCTCGTCCACGTTCAAATTGCCCTGGTGCAGATCCTGGTAATCGCCCTCCCCGCTCCAGGCGCCAAGGCGCATCATTGCACCAGGCACGTGCTCGAGGTACCAGGAGAAGTCTTCTCCGCCGCTGGATTGCGGGGCGGACACCACCGACTGCGGGTCCACCGCGCGCGCTGCCTCGACGGCCAGCGCTGTCGCGGCATCGTCGTTAAGCACAGGCGGCACCCCGCGGATGTAGTCCAGGTGGTAGGTGCAGCCCGTCGGCGCGACAACCAGGTCGATGAGGTCTGTGAGCAGGTCCTCGATCTCGCGCCAGGTGGTGATGTCTGCGGTGCGCAGCGTGCCCTCGATAAGGCCCCGCTTCGGAATCGCGTTGGCGGCGTCGCCCGCCTCCGCATGCCCGAACACCAACACCGTTCCCGTGCGCGGGTCCACCCGGCGTGACAACAGCCCCGGCAGTTGGGTAATCAGCGCACCCATGGCGTAGACCACGTCCGCGGTCAGTTGCGGGCGCGAGGTGTGCCCGCCGGGGCCGTGGACCTCGATGCGGATCACGTCGGACGCCGAGGTGATCGCACCGGTGCGCACACCGATCTCGCCGACCTTGATGTGCGGCTCAGCGTGCACAGCGTAAATCGCGGCAACACCCTCGAGCCCGCCCCACTTGATCACGTCCAGGGCGCCGCCGCCCATGACCTCCTCCGCGGGCTGGAAGATGATGCGCACCGGATGCTCCAACTCCACCGTGGACAGCGCGCAGGCGAGCGCCAAGGCGACGCTGGTGTGGATATCGTGGCCGCAGGAGTGGGACACGCCCGGGTTGGCCGATGCGAAACTCAAGCCCGTCTGCTCCGGAACCCGCAGCGCGTCGATGTCCGCCCGGAACGCCAGGCGCTTGCCCTCTGCTGGACCGAGGTCCACGTACAGGCCGGTGCCCGGGAAACGCACCGGGTGCAAGCCGTAGCTCTCCAGCGTCTCCGCCAGAAAATCGGTGGTGGAGACCTCCTCGTTGGACAGCTCCGGGTGGGAGTGGATGTGGCGGCGCCAGCCGATCACGCGTTCCTGGTTTTCGCTGAACCAGCGATCCACCGCAGCGGCGATACCGGCGTTATCCACGTGCGCTCCCCTTTTTTGTCATCTTCGGTTATCGGGTTTTGCTGACAAGAGTGTACGCGCACCTGCCGCAAAGTAGACAAAGCGGTGCGGAAGGTGTTGTTCCGGTGGCTCACATGAGACCGACTACGCCCAGGAGGCCCGCGCGGAGATGGCCGACGAAGGCGTAAGCGAAGCGGACGTCGGAGCCGCACTCGCCGCCGCCTGCAACGGCGAGGCCGAGGTCGAGTGGGACGACGGCTACTGGGAGATTGAGTGGCGCGACGTCGAGGTCGACATCAACGCAGACGGCCTCGTGCTCGACGCCGACCGTTAGAACACTGACCGCTAGAACACCGGCGTGCCCTGCGGCGCGCCGCGGCGCAGGTACGTGTCGTGGAACCGGGCGGTGTCCTGTGCGCTGCGCGGCCACTGGAACCTGATCGGCGCCGGGGCATCCATCCCAGACGCCTCAGACATCAGGAAACAGCCCTCGACGTTTTCCGCCGCGCCGGGCAGCAGCGCCGCCGGCGGCACCTGCAGCGCGGAGGCGAGCCGGTAGCACGTGCTCAAGGTGGGGTCGGCCACCTTGGAGTTGTAGTCGTTGCGCTCCAGATTCGAGATCAGCGAGCGCGACACGCCCGCCAGCTCCGCCAGGCGCGTTTGGCTCAAGCCCCGCATGAGCCGGATGGCGCGCACGCGCTCCCCCAGCCCGAGTGCGTAGCTCGCCCAGTGCGATTGCGGCAGTACTTCCCCCATGGTCTTTCCCCCGTATTTGTCGGCGCTCCCCAAAGCGGTCAACCAGTTACGCCACGCAATGTAGCGCGGGATTGGCGGCGGCGCTACCGGGGGAACGTCGACAAGCTTAAAGCTCAATGTTGCGCGGGCCGTAGAGACGATCGCCCGCGTCGCCCAGACCAGGGACGATGTAGGCGTCCTCGTTGAGCGACGGGTCGATGGTGGCGGTGACCAGGCGCACCGGTCCGCCGTGGGCCTCCAGCCTGTCTACGCCCGGCTGCGCAGAAACCATGCAGATGCACGTGATGTCGTCCGCGCCGCGCTCAACCAGCAGGTCAATGGCGTGCAGCAACGAGCCGCCGGTGGCCAGCATCGGATCCACCAGGAACACGGGCTGGCCCGACAGGTCCTGCGGCAGGGCCTCCAGGTAGGGCACCGGCTCGTGGGTAGTTTCGTCGCGCGCAAGCCCGATGAAGCCCACCTGCGCGTCCGGGATCATCGACAGCGCCGGGTCGACCATGCCCAGGCCCGCGCGGATGATCGGCACGATGATCGGCGGGGTGGCAAGGCGCGCGCCGCGGGCGGTGGCGACGGGGGTTTCGGTGTCGAACTCCTCCACCTTGAGGCCGCGCGCCGCTTCGTAGATGAGCATCGCGCCCAGGTCCGCCAGCGCCGCACGGAACGCCGCGTTGTTGGAGCGCTTGTCGCGCATGATGGTCAGGCGGGATGCGGCAAGGGGGTGGTTGACAACCGTGATATCCATGCGGCTCATGCTAGTTCACTCCGCGGGGCGCGGAAATTTTTTGCGCCCCGAGGGAACCGGGACGGTGGTTTCAGCGTCCAATGGCCATGACTGTTTTTCACATTGATTCCGCCGCCGTATCCGCCATGACCGATTCGCTGCGCGACGACGCAGCACGTTTGCAATTGCTTCACGACGTTTCTGTGCCCGCCACCTGGCCACTCGGCGAATTCAGTGCCGCGGTGAGCGAGTCCATCGCCAAGGCCAACACTGATGCAGAGGCACTGCGCGCCGAGGCCCACCGCATCGCCGAGGCGATGGACCTGGCGGTCGACGCCGCCGCGGCCGTTGACGCCTGCACCTGCCAGAAGCTGGGGGCCACGCTATGAACTCTCTGAAACTCGATTTCGCTGGCCCCTTGTCCACTGCTGGCCTGGATGTGCACGGCACAGCGAGCATGCTGGTGAAACTGCTGCCCTTCGACATGCCGACGCTGCCGGGGTTTCGTATGCCGGATTTCACGGACTTCGACCCGTTGGCCGCGGTGGCGAACGCCTCCGGCGCTTCCCGGACGGGTGCTGCGGCGGACCTGGCCGACTACCGCGCAACGATCAGCGACGGCGTCGTGCGCGGAGGCGTGCTGATCGGCACCGCGGCCTTCGAGTTAGCCACCATCGGCGCGGAGCTCATCCGCAAAGCCGCTGCGACGCCCGCCATTGCGGTCTCACCGGCGAGCTTGCTCGGCGCCGCCGCGTACGTGGCCGGGCTCATCGCTGACGCCATCAGGGACGCAATGCGGGTGCTCAACGCATTGGAGAAGGACCTGCGGCAAGTTGCGGAAACGCTCTCCTCCGCGACCGCTGCGGCTCAAAACCGAATCATGCCCGGCCCCGGCCCTGTCACCGAGAAGGCGCGCGGGGAGCTGCAGCGTCTGGCCTCCCTGGTTGCGCCTCCGGCCAAGGCGGCTGCACAGCCCGCGCCGCCGGAGGTGAAGCCAGCCTCCGCCGTCGCCCCGCCACCTCCGCCGGAGCCTGCTGCAGCGGCTGCCCCGCCGCCGGTGCCTGATCCGGCGCAGCAACCGGGATCCGCAGTCGGCGCGGCCGCCGTCGAAGCCGCGAAGAGCCAGCTCGGCACACCCTATGTGTGGGGCGGGGCCGCACCCGGCGGGTTCGACTGCTCCGGCCTGACCTCCTGGGCGTACAAGCAGGCGGGGCTGGACATCCCGCGCGTCGCCGCGGACCAAACCGTGGGCCGGCAGGTCTCGTACGAGGAGCTGCAGCCGGGGGATCTGGTGCTGTGGTCCGGCCACGCCGCCATGTACGCAGGAGACGGGATGATGATCGAGGCGGGCAGCCCCGTGCAGATGAACCCGGTGCGCACAGAAAATCTGGGCATGACCTTCCGCGGATTCTGGAGGCCGACCGGCTAAAGTTTCCCGCATGACTACGCGCGCGATTCTCCCCGTCAAGATCTCCCTGACCGAGGGCGACTTTTACACCCTGTGGGCACCGACCTGGAAAGAAAAGGGCAGCGAGTGGCAGGCCTTCCTCGGCGACGACCAAGCCGTGCTGGCCTTCCACTCCCCCGAGGAGCTCCTGGCCTACCTGGAAACGACCAACGCCCACGACCTGGCGGACCACCCAAAGTGGCAGGAGTTCCAGGCCCAGGGCGACGACCGCGTGGTGCCCAACGACAAGCAGTACTTCGACATCATCGGCGCACCCGAGTTCCTGGCCGGCCGCCCGAGCCACGAAAACGTCTCGCGCCTGTCGCGCGTGTTCCAGATCTCCCGCTCCCTTGCGGACGTTGCCTCCGCGGAGCAGGCGCAGATTTTCTTCGCCTCTCACTCCATCCTGGGCAACGTCAGCCGCGGCTCTGACCACTACGCGGGCGAAAACGGCCTGTCCGAGTGGTCCGGTGTCGGCCGTGTGGTGCTGGCGAACTGGGAGAATGTGGTCAAGTCGTTGGACGAGTCTGTCCGTGTCGTCGATACGCAAGAGCTCGATGCCGAGCGCGTCGCAGCCGCAGGCACCGCCATCGCCGCCGCCACCGAAGCCCGCGCCGCTGCCGCCGAGCAGGCGCGCGCGGACGAGGAGGCCCGCGCTGCCGCGGAAGACCCGTACGACTCCTCCGCGTGGGGCCGCGCCGGCATCGACCCGGTGAAGGTCTCCATCCAGGGCCAGAGCGTGTACACGCTGCGCACCTACCTGCGCGGCGCCCCGGTGTTCTTGGGCAAGTACGGCGAGATCATCACCTTCCCGTCCACCAAGCACCTGGGCCGCTGGATCCTGGAAAACGACGACCACGACCTGGCTGGCGTGTCCACCTGGCAGGACCTCATCGACACCGCCAACGCCGGCGAGCTGAAGGTGGAGGTCCACCCGGACAACTCCTACTCCTTCAACGGCATCGCAGCCGACATCAACAAGGGCACCGACGCGGTGGACACCGCACAGATGTCCAAGGCTTACGAGCTGCTCGCGGACGCCGCGGACTGGGCGAACGATGATTCGCTGAACTCCCTGCTTCTGGCCAACCCACGCATGCAGGACTACCTGGCGTACATGCTGGGCTCCACCCGCGCCGCAGGCTACGTGCCGTCCGCGCCGTTCACCGATAAAGCGGAGGCGTGGACCGAGATGGAAAACCAGCTGATCAAGCGTTTCTCCAAGTTCTAAACCGCTTCGCCGTTGCCCCTGGGCATCCCAACATGCCCGACAAACGTGCCACCTTTACAATTTCCAGCTATGGCAGTGGACCAGGTCGACCCCCTCATCAGCTCCATCTATCACTGGATGGACGTCTCCGGCGTGCTGCTGATGGGCATCATCGGCGGCACCCTGGCCCGCCAGCTCGGCTACGACATCGTGGGCTTCTTCTTCATCGCCATGCTCTCCGCCCTCGGCGGCGGCATGCTGCGCGACGTGCTGATCAACCAGGGCACCGTCGCTGCGATGAGCCAGCCGGAGTACCTCATCCTGGCGTTCACCGGCGCGCTGGTCGCCCGGTTCACCTACTTCAAGGGCAAAGCGTGGGAGCTTTTGCAGTCCCACGGCGACGCGCTGGTGTCCTCCCTGTGGGCGGCCACCGGCGCGTCCAAGGCCATCCAGTACGGCCTGCCGGTTTTGCCCACGATCATGATGGGCGTGTTCACCGCCACCGGCGGCGGCATGATCCGCGACGTGGTCACGGGCCGCGAACCCAGCGTGTTCGGCGGCAACCAACCCACCGTCATCCCGGCGGTGGCGTGCGCAGTGATCATGTTGGTGAGCAACGCCACCGGCTTCCTCGCGCTCGGCATGGTCATCGGCCCCGTGGTCAGCTTCGCGTTGTTCCTCGCCGGTTACTGGGGCAACTGGCGCGTTTCCACCGACTCCGAGTTCGCGCCCGTGAACGCCACGGTGAACATGACGGCCACGCAAGTCGCGCACCTGGCCAAGAAGGCGGAGAACAAGTCGCGCGCGGTGGCCCGCGAGCTTGAGCCCACCCGTGTGCGCTCTTGGCGCCACCGGCAGATGGAAAAGGCGCTGCAGCGGCGCATCGAGGCGGAGATCCGCAAGGGCAAGCGCCCGGCGGAGGCGGTCAGCGACGCGGACGATTTCCTCACCGAGTTCACTACCCAGTTCCCCGCCATCGACGCTGAGGTGCTGGCGGAGGCCGTGGGCACCACGCCGCAGGAAGCTGCGGAAGACGAGAGCCTCTTCGACAGCATCGGCGTGGATTTGGCCGGCGATTCCTACGAGGACGAGGCCGCGGAGGAGCCGGACCCGGCCGAGACGGAGGCGATGCACGCCGACATGCTGGATATCATTCTCTCCGACGAGGCCCTCACCGACGAGCTCATCGAGCGGCTCGCGGCCCGCTACGACCAGAAGGATTCCTAGATGAAGCGTGCGCTCGCAGCTGCCACAGCATTGAGCTTTTGCTTTGCGACGGCAGCTCACGCCCAAGACGCCGAAACCCCGACCGAGGCCACCTCCTCGGCCGGCCCGACCGTCGGCTACTACGACGAGGGCGGCAACTGGGTCCCGCCGAGCCGCGGCCGCGCCCCCGACACCGACAACTGCCCGCAGGCCACCTGGCCGCCGGAGCCGGTGTCCACCTCCGAGCGCGTCGCGTCCTCCCCTTCCCCGCTGCCCGTGCTTTTCGACGGCCCCTGCGGCATCACCGCAGCCGACGGCTACCAGGTCCCCGACGGCGTGGTCGCCTCCTCCTGGCTGGTGGCCGACCTAGATTCCGGCGACGTGGTGGCGATGAAAGACCCGCACGGGCGCTACCGGCCCGCCTCCATCATCAAGGTGCTGCTCGCGCTGACCGTGATCGACGAGCTGCCGCTGGACCAGAAGGTCCCGGTCTCCGCGGAATCCGCCGGCCAGGAAGGCTCCGCCGCCGGCATCGGCGAGGGCGGCGACTACACCGTCGAAGACCTGCTCACCGGCCTGCTGCTGTCCTCGGGCAACGACTGCGCACACGCGCTCGCCCAGGCCCTCGGCGGCGACGAGCTGGCGCTGGGCAAGGTCAATGCGCTGGCCAAGAAGCTCGGCATGTCGGACACCCGCGCGACGTCGTATTCCGGCCTAGACGGCGCTGGCATGTCCACCTCCGCCTGGGACATGGGCCTGGCCTACACCGCGGCGTTTGCCGACCCCACCTTCACCCGCATCGTGGACACGGAGCACACCACCTTCCCCGGCTTCGACGACCTGCCGCCGTTCGAACTGTGGAACGACAACCAGCTCTACCTCAACGACCCGGACGGCATCGGTGGCAAGACCGGCTACACCGACGACGCGAACCACACGTTCGTCGGCGCCGTGAACCACGAGGGCCGCCGTCTCGTGGCGGTTGTGCTGGACACGTCGGCCTACGACCACCGCCCCTGGGAGCAGGCGCAGATGCTTCTGCACGAGGCGTATGGGGTGCGAAGCTCCGTCGCAAAGCTTGAGCCCCTCGCTGAAAAGACTCCCGAAACGACAATGGCCGCCCCCACCCCCGCACCTGCGCCTGAGCAGGCTGGGAAGGAGACGACCTGGAACCACTGGTGGTCCTACTTGATTGTGGCGGCCGTGCTCGCGCTTGCGGCGCTGGCCACCGCGTTTAGTCTCGGGACAGCAGAGAAACCACGCCGACGCCGATAGCGCCCAGCGCCGCGCCGATACCGAGCGCCTTGCCGGAGGCGTTGGACTCGTCCTTGCCGCGCACCGCGCCCGCGCGGACGTTGATCACGGCCGGCTCCGGCACCTCCGCCGGCGCCATCGCGAGCGACTCGTCGGTGGTGGCAGTCCACGCCGCGACGTAGAGCACCACGCGCCAAATCAGGTACAGCATGACCATCAGGGTGATGATCGGGCCGAAGATCGCACCCGCCGGGTTGCCGGTGGCCGAGGAAATGACCAGGCCGGCGAACTGCTGCAGGATGGCGAAGATGACCGCGCCGAGCAGCGCGCCCTTCAGACCGGACTTCGCCGGGACCTTCGTGCGCGGCATGTACATGTTCACCCACAGCATGACCAGGAAGCTGGCCAGCACGCTGACCAGGAATCCGACGAGCCACACCACCGCGCGGGAGCCCGGGAAATCGCCGATGCCCAGGCGGTCCATGGCGGTGCTGGTCCAGCTGGACAGGCCCACCGCGGTCACCGCCGCGGCGACCAGGAACAGCACGATCAGCACGATCAGGCCGACCAGGTCCGCGAGCTTCTTGGTCACGAAGTTGCCGCCCTCATTTGCGTCCACCTTCCACATCGCGGACACGCCGACGCGCAGGTTGTTCATCCACCCCAGGCCGGACCACAGGGTGGTGAGCAGGCCGATGCCGGCCACGGCGCCGCGCTGGTCGATGGCGGTCTCGACCAGCTCGTTGACCATGTCGCCCAGATCCCCGTCCAGGGAGTTGGCGATCTGGTTTTGGATGTCGTCCATCAGATCTGGGCGGGCGTTGAGGAAGAAGCCGAGTCCCGCGAAGACCAGCATCAGCAGCGGAAACAGCGCCAGCACCGAGAAGTAGGTGATGCCGGCGGCCATCTGGTTGCCGCCCTGCGCCCCGAAGCGGTCGTTCATGCGCAGCACGTGGCCGGCGGCGGGAGACTTCTTCTCCACCTTCGCCTCAAAGCCGCCCTTCTGCTGCTTCGAGGCGCGCTCAATGCCGTGTTCGTCGGTGTACGCCTTGCGCGGCGCGGTCGAGGTAGCCATCGACGTCCCTTCAACTATGTGTCATTTACCAAACACATCGTAGAGGAGGCTGTGCGATGGCGGGGCGGCGCGGGGTCGGGGCGTCGGCAGGCCCTTCGCACCTTTCGTCAGTTCAGCACATGCTGTATAGTTCAGCTCATGCTGACTATTGCTTCGCGCCTCGACGTTATGAACCGGCTCGGCCGGGCCATGGCAGATCCGACGCGCTCCAGAATCCTGATGA
>ERZ1031329.123-NODE-123-length-21034-cov-8.789122_pt1 | contig 21034 bp, 18 predicted proteins | sample MGYA00518053_ERZ1031329 | MGnify/ENA primary metagenome ERZ1031329 (study PRJEB33718, sample SAMN03159840) | human skin metagenome | collected 2014-02-25 | study: EMG produced TPA metagenomics assembly of the PRJNA266117 data set (Human skin bacterial metagenome... | reverse complement strand
TCGACAGGCATCGGCTCGCCGGTCAGCATCGACGCATCCACCGCCGACGCACCCTCCACGACAACGCCGTCCGTCGCGATCTTCTCACCAGGCCTAACGACGAACACCACTCCCGGACGGAGCTGTTCCACGGGCAGCCGCTTCTCCACTCCCGAACTTTCGAGAACGGAGACATCCTTGGCGCCGAGCTTCATCAACTCCCGGAGCGCCTGACCGGCGTTGCGCTTGGAACGCTTCTCGAAATAACGCCCAATCAGTACAAACATGATGATGCCGGCCATCGCCTCGAGGTAGATGTTCATATCAGCATCGCCGGGAGTGACCGTGAAGTGGAACTCGTGCTTGAGCCCCGGCAGCCCGGCGCGCCCGAAGAACAAGGCCCACACACTCCAGAGGAACGAGGCGGTCGTACCCATGGTGATTAGCGTGTCCATGGTGACCTCGCCATGACGCAGATTCTTCAGTGTCGCGCGGTGGAACGGCCAGCCGGCCCACACAAAGACCGGCGCTGAGAGCGTGAGGCACAGCCACTGCCAATTAGTGAATTGGAGGGCAGGGATCATCGACATTGCGATGACGGGAGTGGTGAGGATGACAGCGCCGATGACACGGTTGCGCAGGTCTTCCAGCTCCCGGTCTTTCCCCTCGGGAGCATCACCCGATTCCTGTTCGGGCTCTTCCTGCGGAAGTTCAGCGGTGTACCCCGCTGCCACGATTGTGTCGATCAGCTGCTGCGGGTTGATGTCCGCCGGAGCCTCCACATGCGCCTTTTCGGTCGCATAGTTCACGCTCGCGTTAACGCCATCAAGTTTGTTCAGTTTGCGTTGAATACGGTTTGCGCACGACGCACACGTCATCCCGCCGACGGGGATATCAAGGGTGAGAAGTTGCTGCTCAGACATCCGCTTTCCTCTTTTTGGGGGGTCTAGTTTGCGACCGCCTTGTAGCCAGCTTCATCCACTGCTGCGATTACGGCAGCGGTGTCAATGCCTGCATCCGAGGTTACGGAAAGGAAATTCCGGGAGCGGTCAACCTGGACATCGGTGATTCCCGGGAGTTCAGAGACTTCCTCCCGCACCGATGCCTCGCAGTGCCCGCATGTCATGCCAGTAACAGTAAAAGTTTGATTAGCCATACCCCAACATATACCCCCTACGGGTATACCTGTAAAGCTATTCGCACTGACGGTAGCCCGAGTAGGCCCGCCCCGCGAGAGCTGTCGGGAAGGCAAGGTTGAATTCGGGCGGCGCGTGCGGAGACGGCGGGTGACGGTAGACCGCGCCGGAACCGTCGTCACGCTCGAGGTGCCCGTTGAGGCCTTGCCTGTCGTCATCGTTGGCGGCGTTGTGCTCTTTGCAGGTCATAACCATGTTTTCCATGGTCGTGGCGCCCCCGTTTTTCCTGGCGACCAGGTGATGGGCCTGCCCGGCGTGGGCGGGGCGCGGGCACCCGGGCCACGCGCAGATGGGATTGTCGAGGATCATCGCGATGCGCTGTTCCTCCGTCGCCAGACGCGGGTTGTGCATCGGGAGTAGGTCGGTCGGCGTGTTGTGCTCGTCGTAGACCAGCACCCAGCCGGTTTCCGCAAGCAATGCCTCGACGAATTGCCCGGGAGTGAGGACGGAGCCGTTGGAGGTCGCCGCAAACCGTGGGCTGTACTCCACGATGTCTTGCGCGGTTACGATGAGCGCGGGCTGGTAACGGAGCTTATCGACGTCGTCAAGCGGCCCCTCCGACCCGTGCGCCAGGCGTTCTGCCAGCGCTTGGCCGACGCACCGATCCCGGGTGTAGTCCTCGTGCCCCTTGGCGATTTCGGCTGCGCGCACGGTCAGCGGCGCGACCAGGTCGTCAATCATGTTCGCTGGGCCGGTGACCTGCAGATGCTTCATCCCACGGATGTCGGGATTCCGGGAGACGTGGGCGCGCAGGTGCTGCGGCGGCTCGTCGGTGCGGTTGAGCTCCTTGACCTTGGTGCGCATGTAGGTGTCGAGGCCCTCGAAGTCGTAGGCCGCGGCGGCGCGGGTGAAGTCCAGGCGGTAGTACTCCCGGATTTCGACGTTGTTGAGCTGCCCGGAGCGCTTGTCGATCTGCATTACCGTGTCCAGCGACAGCTTCAGCTCCCGGGCGATCGCGACGGCTTTGTCGCGGGATTCGACATCAACATCCTTCTCGACGGTGCCGAACAGCCGCTCGGCGCAACGCAGCAGGCGCTTGAGTCGGAAAGGGTCGAAGCCGATACTGGCTGCCAACTCCCGGTGCCCGGTGGATTTTTCCGGGAGTGCGGCGCGCAGGTCGGCGAGCACGTCAATCCCCCGTGTCGCCAGCGCGCTGAGCAGTCCCAATGTCGTCATGGGGCTAAGGCTAGCGTCCGGGAGGGGACGGCTTCAATCGCTTTTTGGCGTTGTCCACAGCCGTCGTAAAGCATGCACAATCTGCACAAACGGGCTTGACGATGCACTCCCGAAAGTGCCCTACCGGAACGCAACCTCTCCCACCGGCCGACGCAACTTCCGGGAGTGGAGGGTGTCGGGAGCGGCGGCCATGTCCTCGCACGCGCGCACGGCGGCCATGAGGTGCTCTTCCTTGGAGGATTGGTAGAACTCGCGGGCGGATTTCGGGAGTTTGGGTTTGTCGTGCAGCGGCATGTCGGAGACGCTGAGCAGCGCACCGTAGGGCACGCGGAAGCGGTAGCCGTTGGCGGCGATGGTGGCGGATTCCATTTCGACGCCGATGGCGGTGGATTTCTGCAGCTCCCGGTAGAGGTCGGTCTGGGAGCGCCACTCCCAGTTGCGGTCGGAGGTTGACAGCACGGTGCCGGTGCGCAGGCGCTTTTTCAGCTCATCGCCGGAAAGTCCGGAGACGCGGGCGAGCGCGTTGGTGACGGCGAGCTGAATCTCCGCAATCGGTGGGATGGGTTTTTCCAGGGGCACGTAGTTGTCGAGGACTCCGTCGGCGCGGTCGTAGCCGTTGGCGAGAATCATGTCGCCGATGCGCATGCGGCCGTCGAGGCCGGCGCAGTGTCCGACCATCATCCAGCAGTGTGGGCGCGTGACGGCGAGGCAGTCGGTGATGGTCTTGGCATTCGAGGGGCCGACGCCGATATCGATGATGGTGATGCCGCATTTGTCGTCGCGAAGCAGGTGGTACGCCGGCATCTGCGAGGCGTGCGCGTGCTGACGGCAAATTCCGGGAGTGGGGATGGCGCCGACGTCGTAGCGCTGCCCACCCGGGCACGCCAGCGCCGTGTACCCGTGGGGATTTCCGGGAGTGAGGGTGGCGGCGTATTCGAGGAACACGTCGGTGTGCAGCTGGTAGTTGGTGAACAGCACGAAGCGCTGGATGTTTGCGGCGTGCGACCCGGTGTAGTGCTCGAGGCGCTGGAGGGCGAGGTCGATGCGCTGGGCGGTAAAGAGGCTCAAAGGTTTGATGGGAAGGCCCAGGTAGTCGGCTTCGCCGTCGGCAATGGTGTCGTCGATGCAGGCGGAGTCAATGGGGGTAAACGTTTTCTCCACTGCCGCCAACGTGCTTGCCGACGCCCCTTCCCTCCTCGCCGCTTCCTCGGCGGCCGCATCGAAGCCGCGGCACATCCGCAGTGGGATGGGCTGGTCGGAGACTCGCACCTCGACTTCGCCACCGTGGTTGGCGAGTAGGTCGTTGATTTGCTCGATGAGGTAGGTGCGGAACATCACCGGGCGGGTGATGGTGGTGGCGTACACTCCCGGGCGGTCGACGAAGCCGTGTGACAGGGAGGGGTCGACGCCCTCGACGGCACTGCCGGCTGGGACGGTGAAGCGTAGTTCGGGGTAGTAGGCGCGCACCGGCCCACTCCCGGAATTTCCGTTAGCGGCGGCGGTGTACTGCTCGACTAGGTAGGCCATCCCTGCCCGGTGGATTTCGGTGAGCCGGTCGACGGCTGCGGCGGCGTCGGTGTAGAAGTCGCCTTCGCCTTCGGTGGGCCAGAACGGGGGTGTTGCGGAGTCTCGTACCTGCATAGCCCAAGGTTAGGCGGAGAGTTTCCCGCTCGCATCCGCGCCGCGCTCATCACCACGCTCACCCACGCAATGCCGCGCTCACTACATCAGACGCGCCACGCTCAGTGCCGGCTCCACGCTCCCTCACGGCTGCGGCGGACTTCAAAGACCTGGTGCACGTGGTAGCCGCCGATGGTGGGGATGGTGAGGAAGTGGCGGCCGTCGTCAAGCTCATGCCAGAGGATGCGGCCGTAGCGTACGCCGTCGCGGACGTGGGCGCTGAGGTAGTCGGCGCGTTGTTGGCCGCGGAGGGTGGCGTAGAAGGCGGGGTCCACGGGAAGTTGGACGAGATTCCGGGAGTGGGGGTCGATGTCGGCTTCTTGCAGCCGGATGGCGACGGGTCGGCCGTCGACGAGGAGGTCAGCGGTGTGACGGCTGAGGTGGATGATGTGGACGTCGCTTATTGTGGTGTGCACTGTGGCGCTCCTATTCGCTCTTCCCCGCAGGCGGTCTGCGGGGCTGATCTTCCTTTGGGGCACCGGGTCCACGAATCGGGCGGTTGCCTATCGACGCTGTCAAAGGCCATTTCTCGTCGATATCTTGTGATCGTGTCGCCCACCCTAACACCAACTAGACAGCTTTGTCTACCATCTCCCGCGCGCTTTACGACGAAGCCCCACCCCGCCACTCCCGGAAGCTGCCGCCTTCCACCTCGTCCACCGACTACCCCTTCCCCATCAGCACCAGGACCACCAGCGCCACGTTGAGCGCGACAATGAGCCCACAGATAACCCACGCGACCCGGCGCAGTAGTGGGGTGTTGGCCCAGATACCCATCTCGGCACGCGAGGAGGTCATGCGCACCAGCGGGACCAGCGCAAACGGGATACCAATCGACAGCACCACCTGGCTGAGCACCAGCGCCCACGTCGGCTCCACGCCGCTGGCGATAATGAGCAGCGCCGGAATGATGGTGACTACGCGGCGCACCAGCATCGGCACGTGCACTTTCAACAGGTCACGCATAATCAGGTCGCCGGCGTAGCAGCCGACAGAGGACGACGCCAGCCCGGAGGCCAGCAGCCCAACGCCGAAAAGCACGCCCACCACAGGACCAAGTGCGCTGGTCACGGCAGCGTGGGCGCCTTCGATGGAGTCAGTCCCCTCCACTCCCGGAAGTGCTTCGGCCGCCAGACACAGCATGCCAATATTCACCGACCCAGCCAGCACGAGCGCACCGAAGACATCGATACGCGTGGCACGCAGGTGTTGGCGCAGCGAGGCATCATCTTCCACCTTGTACTCGCGGTCGCGCACCAGCCCGGAGTGCAGGTAGACCGCATGCGGCATCACGGTCGCGCCCAGCATGGACGCCGCCAGCACCACGGTGTGCGCACCTTGGAAGCGCGGCAGAATTCCGTTGGCCATCTCCCCCAGACTTAAGCCCGTGACAAACAGGCCGGCCAGGAATCCGACCGTGATGACCAGCAGGAACGCCACAATCACGCCTTCAAAAGTGCGTTGCGAACGCCCACCCTGCAACAGCAACAGCCCCAGCGAGACCACGCCAACGATGACGCCACCGAGCAGCATCGGCGTCCCAAAGAGCAGATACAGCGCGGTGGCACCACCAATGATTTCCGCCACATCCGTCGCTGCTGCCACGATCTCGGCCTGCACCCAGTACGCCAGTCGCCCCGGCCGGTTCGAACCGAAGCGGTCGGCAACACCTTCGGTCAGCGACCGCCCCGTCACCAGGCCGTACTTTGCCGACAGGTACTGCACAACCATCGCCATGAGGTTGGACACCACCAGCACCCACAGCAGCAGATACCCGTAGCTAGCCCCCGCGGACAGGTTCGCAGCCACATTTCCGGGGTCCACGTAGGCAATCGCCGCCACAAACGCAGGCCCCAGCAAACTCATCATGGGCTTGCGGTTTTTCTCGCTTAACGACGTCACTTGCGACCCCTGTGCCCCTGAATCTTTCACCAGGCCATTATTTCACGGCTTCGACACTAAATCTTCAATCAGCCCAAAATTTGGGCAGCCATAGTGCCACCGAGATTTACCAGGCGGTCGGAGATGTCGTCGTCAAGCGAACCGACGAACACGACCGGCTCGGCCGCAAGCTCCCACTTGTAGCCGGTCGTGATGGTTTTCATGGCATTTTCCGCCCCGGTGGTGTCGAAGCCGCCGCGGATCCAGTAGGAAAATGGCAGCCCCTTGGTGACTTCCTGCGCCTCCCGGAAGGTGGTGTCGAAGAAGTGCTTGAGCGCGCCGGAGATGTAGCCAAAGTTGGCGGAGGTGCCGAGCAGGATGGCGTCGGCGCTGGTCAGGTCGTCGATGGTGGCATCGAGAGCCTCGACGACCTTGACATTCACGCCCTCTAGCGCGGGATCGTTGGCACCCTCGAGAGCGTGGCTTAAGACTTCTTGCAGAAGCGGGGTCGGGGAATGGTGGACGACAAGAAGATTAGGCATGCCCCGAGGGTAACGAAGCGGGCCCTAGAAAATCACCTGTTCGCGCGGAATTTCCAGACCCGCACGCAGGGCCTCCGGGAGGTCGGCAATGGAGTCGAGCTCTAGACTCCCGCCACCATCACTACCATCGCCACCATCACTACCGTTACCGCCACCGAGCGAATCCAGAATCCACCGCTGCGCCGCATTCACCGACACCTCGCCGAGAGTCACGTCGCCATCGCGCTTGGACAACCGGCGCCCCTCAGAGTTCACCACCAGAGGCACGTGCACGAACGAAGGTGCGGTGTGACCGAGCAATCCGGCTAAGTACGCCTGCCGCGGGGCGGAGGACATCAGGTCATCACCACGCACGACCTCGGTCACACCCTGCTCGGCATCATCGACGACGACCGCGAGGTTGTAGGCCCACATGCCATCGGCACGCTGGAGGACAAAGTCATCGATCGGGGCGGTAATCTTGCCATGCAGCTCATCGGTCGCAGTTCCCTCACGCACCTGCGATTTCAGGCGTATCGACGGCCTTCTCCCCGCCGCCGCAAATTCGACCTTCTTCGCGGCGAGGTGCTCGTCGTCAAGCGAACGGCACGTGCCGGGATACTGCCCCGGCACGCCATGGGGCGCGGAGGAGGCGGCGAGGATTTCGCGGCGCGTGCAGAAGCAGGGATAAGTCAGGCTGCGTTGCGTGAGATCGGAAAGTGCGGATTCATACAGCTCAGAGCGTTCGGACTGGCGGATCGGCGTGCCATCCCAGTCAATGCCGATGGCCTCGAGATCGGCGAGCTGCTGCGCCTCATACTCGGGGCGGGAGCGCTGGCGGTCGATGTCCTCGATACGCACGATGAAGCGGCCGCCCTGCGCGCGGGCGTGCGCCCAGGCCAGCACTGCGGTGCGCAGGTTTCCCAGGTGCAGCCGACCGGTCGGCGAAGGGGCGTAGCGGCCGGTGGGTTGCGCGAGATCAGGTTTCTGCTGCATATACACCACGGTAATATCCCTCCCGTGACAAATAACGAAAACCTGCCCAAGTCTGGGCCGGGCAACGCCGAGGCTGCCGCTGTGAGCACCTCGCACGCGCCCGAGAACGCAACTAAGTCCGAATCCACAGCACACACACCACGCCACATCCCGGTACCGAAATCGCTGTACCCGATGTTCACGGCCATTTTCATTGGCGTGCTGATTGTCTCCAACATCACCGCCACCAAGGGCGTGGAAATCTTCGGCCTGGCCACCGACGGTGCCTTCTTCCTCTTCCCCTTGAGCTACGTCATCGGCGACGTGCTTTCCGAGTGCTACGGCTACAAAGCCACCCGCCGCACCGTGTGGACCGGGTTCGCCATCCTCGCCGGCGCAATGCTCTGCTTCTTTGCCGCCATCAAGCTCCCGGCGGCATCGTGGTACGAAAATCAGGAAGCATTCGCCACCGTGCTGGGCACCGTCCCGCAGCTTGTTCTCGCAGGTCTGGCCGGTTATGTCGTCGGCCAGCTTCTCAACGCCTGGTCGCTCAACGCCATTAAGAAGCGCACGGGCGAAAAGGCTCTCTGGGCGCGCCTGATGGGCTCGACTGTAGTTGGTGAGTTCGTCGATACGCTCATCTTCTGCTCCATCGCCGCCACCGCGATCGGCATCGACACCTGGGGCACCTTCGTCAACTACGTCATCGTCGGCTTCATTTGGAAGACCGCCGTCGAAATCGTAGTCATGCCAATCACCTACACCGTCATCGCGTGGGTCAAGCGCAGCGAAGGCTACTACGACACGCACGTTCCCGCTTAACGACGAAAAAAGTGCCGCGACCTCGCCTGAGATGCGAGTAGTCGCGGCACTTTTTGTTTTTCTACTTCACGTCCCGCTTGGCATTGGCCCAATGAGCAACGCCAACAGCCACAACGATCCAGGCCACCAGCACCACGATGTTGAACCACATCGGCTGCGTCATGCCAGCTTCAAACCCGAGGCGTGGATTCTCCGGATTTGTCATCACACCGCCCAGCTGCGTTGACAACTGCTGAATGCGCGCCCCCGGCGTGACCAACCACAGTGGCCGGAAAATCGCATACGCCAGCGCCGCGAACTCCAGCATGCTCTCCACCACCAGGATCCACACCAGTGGAATAGCGACAGCAGCCACGCGCGAGCGAGTCAACACTCCCAGCGACATCGCGATCAGCCCAAACACAACAAAGCCAAGCACTCCGGCGAGCATGTCCGTGGCAGCGTCACCGCCCTTGAACTCCACGCGCGGGGAAACCGTCACCGATAACCAAGCAAGCGCCACACCGATGACCCAACAGACAGCAATCAACACAAGCGTCAGCGTCATCCGCGCGGACAGCCACAGGCTCCTTCGGTCCTGCGTCAAGAACGCATGCGCATTCATCTGGTCGTTGTACTCACCCGCCAGGGTGGAGCCGCCAAAGGCAATCACAATCATGTTGAAGATCACTGTCCCCAACAGCAACAATTCCCAATCAGCGGTCGCACCAACGTCCGCCGCCATGCTGAAAGCCACCATCGGCCCAGCTATCGAGCCCACCAACAACACCACATACACCCACGTGCCACGCAGGCTGGCCAGCTTCGTCCATTCCGACCGCAAAGCGTTTCCAAAACTCATCTCAGTCACTCCCCTACTGCCCAATCGCCTGCGCGCGGTACTCCTGCGAGTCCTGGGTCGCAGCCAGGAACTTCTCCTCCAGGTTGTCGCGCTTCGTGTTCAACCGCGTCACGAGCAGCCCCTCACGTAGAGCAGCGGCCGCAATGTCGCGGCGGAGTTGCTGCTCGCTGATGCCGTCGTTAAGCGGAATGCGCAATTGCTTATCGACGTCAACCCCACGCGCCACCGGCCCCAACGCCTGCAGCAGCCGAGCCGGATCATCGACCTCAACTTCGACGACCGTGCCGTCAGCGAGGAATTCATCCATGCTGTACTCGCCGATCATGCGGCCGCGACCGATGACGACGATGCGGTCGGCCGTGAGCTGCATCTCGGAAAGGAGGTGTGACGACACGAGAACCGCGCAGCCCTGTGCGGCCAGGGCTTTAATGGTGTGGCGCATCCACGAGACGCCTTCCGGGTCGAGGCCGTTGACCGGCTCATCCAGGATCAGATGCTGCGGCTTGCCGAGCAGAGCCGCCGCCACTCCCAGACGCTGCTTCATACCCAGCGAATAACCGCCGACCTTGTCTTTCGCCGCCTCGGTCATGCCGACCTGCTCGAGGCACTCCTCCACGCGGGTGTCGGGGATACCGGCGCCGCGGGCGAGGGCCCGCAGATGAGCACGGCCCGAACGAGCCTTGTTGTGCCACGTCGCATCCAGAATCGCGCCGGCGACGCTGGGCTTATTCTTCAGCGTGGAAAAGGGCTGATTGCTGTAGGTGTTGCCCTGCGAATCCGTTCCGGTGAACAAGGCCTGACCCGTGGTCGGGGCATCGAGGCCCAGCATGCAGCGCATGGTGGTGGACTTGCCGGAGCCGTTTGGGCCGAGAAAACCTGTCACTACACCGTCAGGAACGGTGAAGGACAGGTCATCGACGGCTAATTTCGAGCCGTACTTCTTGCTGAGTCGTTCAACCGTGATCATGCCCTCCATGATGCCGGTTGAGACTGCCTCGCGCAGTAGAGCTAGGTCTAGTTTTCTGCTCCCCGGGCCCCATCCCCCATCTCCACTTCACGACACAGGTGTCACCTCATGCCACCTCCACAGCTGGCACGAGGTGCCAAGGGTGTCGTGAAGTGCGAAAAGGTAGGAGCCCCGGGCCAGCCCAGCCCCTCCGAGCTCCAGCCGCCAGCCCTCAGCCGCTAATTCCCCACCGCACGGCCACCATTGGCGTAGTAGCGGCCCATGAACTCATCGCGGTACTCGAAGAACCGGTCCTCCAGGATCGCCTCTCGGATGTTCTCCACCAGCTGCACCATGAAATACAGGTTGTGAATCGTGCACAGCGTGCCGGCCAGATACTCCTTGGCCTTCAACAGATGATGCAGGTAGGCCCGAGAATAATTCAGCGAAGTGTAGGAGGGCACCTCCGCGTCCACGGGGCGGAAATCCTTCTTGAAGCGGGCATTGGTCAAGGTCATCCGGCCATCGAGCGTGTACACACCACCACGGCGGGCAAGCCTGGTCGGAGCCACACAGTCAAAGGTGTCGGCACCAGCCTCGACAGCGGCGAAAATATCGTCCGGCTCGGAGATTCCCAGTAGGTGGCGGGCGCGGTCGTCGGGAAGCTCGTCATTGACCCAACCGCAGATCAGGCCCAGATTCTGCTTCTCAATCGCCCCACCAATGCCATAGCCGTGGAAACCGAGCTGGCCGGCGTCCTCGAACTCGCGGGAGAGCTCGACTAACCCGCGGGCGGCCTTGCGGCGCAGGTCTTCGTACTGCGCACCCTGGACGACACCGAATAACTGCTGGATGGGCAACTGGCCGTCGTCAAGCGAATGGACGTGCCCATCGACCTGACCGCGCGAAACTGTCAGCTCGTTGTGAGCCTCCAGGCATCGGCGTGCCCAGCGGTGCGTGCGTTCGACGGATGCCTCCTGGTAGCCGCGGGTGTTCATGAGCGTGGTGAGCTCGTCAAACGCCATCATGATGTCAGCGCCCAGCGCATGCTGAATGCGCATGGACACCTCCGGCGTGAAGCGGTGCTCGGAGCCATCGATGTGCGAGCGGAAAGTCACGCCGTCCTCATCGACGAACGCGTTGCGCTCTTTGCCCTCGGCGACGATGTCGTCTTTCTGCATGCCGGTGACGTCCATCGCGAGGGTCTTTTTAAAGCCCGCGCCGAGGCTGAGCACCTGGAATCCGCCGGAGTCGGTGAACGTCGGACCGTTCCAGTTGGAGAACTTAGCCAATCCGCCGGCTTGGTCGACGATTTCCTCGCCGGGCTGCAGGTACAGGTGGTACGCGTTCGACAGCATCGCCTGCGCGCCGGTGGATCGCACCTGCTCGGGCGTGAGTGTCTTCACGGTCGCCTTCGTGCCGACCGGGATGAACGCCGGCGTAGCAATATCGCCATGCGGGGTGTGGATGGTGCCAGCACGTCCGCGCGCGCCTTCGATTTGCTTTACGACGTCAAAGCCCGTCGTCCTCGACTGCGACATGAAGCTCCTTGGTTGTGGTCCAGTGCTAATGCCTTGAGGTTACCTGGGTGCCATTCGCAAGTTACTCAGCGCTGTCGTTTTCCTCGGGTTGGGCAGCGTTTTCCGGGTCCCACACGGCACGGCTACGACGTGGCACTTCCTCTTCGAGTCCTTCGCGCTTCATCAGTTCCGCAACCGTAATCTTCTTCCGCTTCCGAGCCGGGCTGTAGTACGGACGAACCTCAATGTCTTTGGCATTTTCCGGGTTCGGCTGGGCGTCGGTTGGTTCAGCTGGCGCTGCCTGCATGAGCTGTTCGGTCGGCTCTGCCTGCTCCGGCTGCTCAGGCTGCTCCGGCTGTGTCGGCTTCTCCGGCTCAGCTGGTGCCGTCGGGGCGGACGGTTCGGCCTGCTCAGCCTGGTCAGAGCGCTCCGGCTGTTCGGCCTGCTCGGCCTGGTCAGCGGGCTCGAGCTCTTCCAGCTTTGCCTTCTTCCGCTTCGGAATCCAGCGGTTACGCTTCTTGGTCGCAACCGCCACAGCGGTACCACCTGCTGCGCCCGCTGCGCCCGCCGCACCGGCTGCACCAGCACCGACTTCACCATCGGCACTGTCTGTTTCGTCCTCGTCAGCGTCCGTGTCGCCAAAGCCACGCCCAGCGCCTTCGCTTTCGGGCAACAGGGACTCACCGCGAGCCATACGCTCGCGGCGGCCCTTCTCCACCAGCTCCTCGGAAACCGCTTCCAGGGCAGAACCTTCGACATCCACAGAAGGCAACACCTTGTCCAGCCACTTCGGCATGTACCAAGTAGCGCGGCCAAGCAGGAACATGGATGCCGGGATGAAGGTCATGCGAATAACGAAGGCGTCGAAAAGCACTGCGGCACCCAGCGCGAAGCCGAATACCTTAATGATCGCCAGGGGCTGCCCGGCGAACGCCGCGAAGACGGAGATCATAATGATGGCTGCGGCCGTGACCACACGAGCGCCGAGCGTAAAGCCCTCAACGACCGATTCTTCGACCGCGTTGTACTTCGACTCTGGTGAGGATTCACCCTTGTTGTGGGTGTAATGCTCGCGCATGCGGGAAACCAGGAAGACCTGATAGTCCATGGCCAAACCGAACGTCACACCGATGAGGAAGATTGGCACAAAGCTGACCAACGGACCGGGAGTGCTAATCACACCCCAGAGGCCGTCCTGGAAAAATGCCACTGTGACACCGAATGCGGCTGCGACAGAGAGCAAGAAGCCCACACCCGCAGTCAACGGCACCATTAGGGAACGGAAAATCATCAGCAGCAGGATCACTGCCAGACCCACGACAACGCCCAAGTAGAGCGGCATTGCGCCCTGGAGGCGGTCGGTGATGTCAATTTCAATAGGAACCAGGCCAGTGACACCGGTGAATAGGCCGGTGGTCTGCTCAATCTGCTTCTGCTGATCGCGCACCGCGTTCATCAGTTGCTTGGTCGCAGGATCGAGTGGACCCGACTTCGGGGTCATAATCATCTTGACCGCAGTGCCGTCATGATTCATGCCAATCATCTGGATGTGCTCGACACCGATGTTGGATTTGAACTGGTCGACAGCGTAACTATAGGAAGCCTTGCGGGCGGCCTCTATGTCAGAGAGTTCCGGGTTGGTCTGCCTCAGGGACTCGATAAGTGGTTTGAGCACCGGTGCATCGGGCTTCACATCGTCCGACTTGGCAACAATGATGAGCTGAGAATTACGTCCCGCGCCGAAGCCCTCTTCAATCATGGTGATGGCCTTGCGGTTCGTGCTGTCCTTAGCCGCAGTAGAGTCGGACGGCAGCGCCAGCTTCAAGTGCATGGCCGGGTAGGCCAATGCCAACAACAGGACGATACAGCCGACCAAGAACAACCCTGGGGCCTTGTGCACAAAGGTCACCCAACGTCGCCCCATCGTCATCTCACCGAAGAAGGAAGAGCGACGTTCCTTGCGCGGATTACGCGAGGGGTTGCCAGCAACACCGGGCACGCGACCAGCGAAGACCTTGTCCCCCAGCAGAGACATTACTGCCGGCAGCAGGGTCAGAGAGACCAGCACTGTGAAGGCCACCGTAATTGCCGCCGAAATACCCATCAGGGACATGAACGGCACCTTGGCCACCGTCAGCGCTGCCAACGCGACGATCACAGTGAGGCCGGCGAAAACCACAGCGGAGCCAGCCGTACCGGTAGCCATGCCGATGGCGTCTTCGTTGGTCATCCCTCGGGCTCTTTCTGCCCTGTAGCGAGAGAGGATGAACAGTGCGTAGTCAATACCGACAGCCAGGCCGAACATGACGGCAAGCACCGGGGTAATCGAGTTGACGTCGGTGAATGCGGTCATCAATGTCACGCCGAAGACACCGATGATGATGCCCACTACCGCCGTCACAATTGGCAGGAACGAAGCGACCAGAGATCCGAAGGTGACAACCAGCACGATAAATGCCACGGTCACACCGATAATCTCCGAGGTCGGAGCTACCTCAATCGCGGGCTGCATGCCCGGGCCAGAGGCCTCGACCTTGATACCTGCGTCACGACCGGCCTGCATTGCGTCGAGAAGCGCCTGCATATTCTCCGGCTCGATATCCTGCGGCATCTTGGCATCGAAAACGAAGGTGGAAATACCGTAGCGACCGTCATCGGACACGGTACGCAGGGCATTGGCGTCGGCCTCGGCAACATCCTTGGGCAGGCCGGCGGCCATGCCCTGTTCCTTGACCATCGCCTGCATCTTCGGATTGAGGTCTACCGGGTTGTGAAGTTGCAAATCATCGGAGATTTGGCCGACATTGTCGCGGATGCCGTTAATGACCTGGTCAACAGCTTCTTTATTCTGTGGGTCATCGAGCCTCTGCCCCTCCGGGGCCTCGAAGGCGACATAAATACGCTGCTCTCGAATTGGGTTCGGAACATCGGGGAACTTTTCCTCGATCACGTGCGAAGCCGTTGCCGACGGCATGCCGGGAATCGAGAACTGGTCGATGAACCCCTTCTGGAATGCGGCAACTGCACCGCCCAGCCCCGCCAAAATCAGGAACCACGCGATGATCACAGTCCATTTATGCAGGTAGGAGAACCTGCCGAGTTTGAACAAGGCCTTTGCCATGTCAAGTTTCCCTTACGTCTAATATTCGCCTGGACCGCCCCCAACTGCCGCTTCCCCGAATTCGCGCTAACCACGCACTCCCTCGGACTCCACCTGCAGTTTGAAGCCTCTTCGCTACTCCGATGCTAGCGACCACCCCGGATTGGCCAACATCAACTCTGGCGCTGACATGGTCATTGGGGGCGGGCACGACATAAAAACCGGAAATACTTTTGCTAAGAGTAGCGGACTTCCCGGATAAACGTGAACAATGGGGTGTGTGTTACTGATGTTATTTTTGTGATTTAGGCACTCCAGGTCGGGTGCCTCACCATTCACCGCTTTACGACGGGCACCTCTCCCCACCGCACTCAGGCAATCAGGGCCGATTAAATGCAAAACCCCCGAGGCTCCTACTTAAAGGAACCACCGGGGGTTTTATTGGCGGTGACGGAGGGATTTGAACCCTCGGTACGGGGTTACCGCACAAAGCATTTCGAGTGCTTCACCTTCGGCCGCTCGGACACGTCACCGCTAGAAAACGTTACAGGTAGCCCCTTTATCTACCAAATCCCCAGGTCAGAGGGCTCAGCTGTCCGCACAGTCGGCACCGCCGGTCCTTCGCCAAGCCGTTCGCACAGAACCACAACCCCCGCCATCCCAAATCACTCCATCTACTGCACCATCCGCTTAAACGACCGCGCTATTCGGGGTGGCCAACGCCCGCTGAGATATGAAGGAATAGTCTGTAGCTTGAAATCTAGAAACTTAAACACAGAAGTGCAGCCACACAGAAAGGGTTCTCCCTCATGATTCGTTCCGCCATCATCGGCTACGGCAACTTGGGCCGCAGCGTCGAAAAGGTCATTGCCGACCAGCCGGATATGGAACTCGTCGGTGTTTTCTCCCGTCGCGATTCGCTGGACACTGAGGCCCGCGTGCTCCCGGCTGCAGATGTCGAAAAGTACAAGGACGAGGTAGACGTGCTGTTCGTGTGCCTCGGCTCGGCCACCGATGTCCCAGAGCAGGCCCCTGAGCTGGCAAAGAGCTTTACGACGGTCGACACCTACGACAACCACCACGAGATTCCGAAGCACCGCGCGGCCATGGACGCCTCCGCTCGTGAGGGTGACAACATCGCCATGATCTCGACCGGTTGGGACCCGGGCCTGTTCTCCCTGAACCGCGTCCTGGGCGCTGCCATCCTGCCGGGCGCAGACCAGATGACCTTCTGGGGACCGGGTCTGTCGCAAGGCCACTCCGATGCCGTGCGTCGCGTGCCGGTAGTGAAGAAGGGTGTCCAGTACACCAAGCCAAACCCGGAGGCCATCGAGGCTGTAAAGAAGGGCGAGGGCGCAGACCTGAAGGGCAACGAGTGCCACTTGCGCCACTGCTTCGTCGTCGCTGAAGAGACGGGCAACGCCGACGAGGACGCCAAGCTCAAGGAGCAGATTCGCGAAACCATCGTGACCATGCCGGATTACTTTGCCCCTTACGAGACCATCGTGGACTTCATCTCTGAAGAGGAGTTCGACCGCGACCACCAGGGCATGCCGCACGGCGGCCAGGTCATTACCCGTGGCCAGGCCGGCACTTCCGGTCACGTCATCGAGTTCGGCCTCGATTTGGAGCGCAACCCCGACTTCACTGCAGCCGTCCAGGTTGCCTACGGTCGCGCCGCCTACCGCCTGAAGCAGGCTGGCGAGACCGGTGCCCGTACCGTCTTCGAGATCGCCCCGTACCTACTGTCCGCCGAACCACTGGATGACCTGGTGGCTCAGAAGCTGTAGCCAGCCCCCAGCACTGACAGCCGGCCATCGAAACACAAAGAACCCCAACCATCTCCGCATATCAAAAGCGGAAATGGTTGGGGTTGTCTCTTCCCGAGAGCTAAAAGCTTTACTTGTCAGTCAGCTTGCCCAGGGTCTCAGTAGCCTTGTCCTTCAGGTCCTCAGCACCCTGCTTGACCTTGGACGCAGCCTGCTCGCCCTTGCCCTGGTTTGCCAGGTCGTCGTTGCCAACGGCGTCGCCAGCAGCTTCCTTAACCTTGCCGCCCAACTCGTCGGCCTTGTTCTGCAGCTCGCTCATTATGTAAGCCTCCTACGTAAACGACTTATCTAGTTTCTATAGAGCCACCGTCTAGCAGCCCCACTACTTCCGACGGTACGTGAAAATGAAGGCTCGTCACGGCCACAGCGGGAATTGTGACCTAACTGTGACTCCACTCACGCTTCCGACTGCCGTTGCCGTTCGAAGAATTCCCGCAGGTAAACGGAGCATTCGTCGGCAAGCACACCCCCGCGCACCTGCGGCGTGAAGGCGTGGGCGGGATCTCGGATGACATCGGCGATAGAGCCGCACGCGCCGGTCTTGGGCGACCACGCGCCGAAGACCACGCGCCCCACGCGCCCCATGACGCACGCGCCGGCGCACATCACGCACGGCTCAAGTGTCACGACCAACGTGCACTGCTCCAGCCGCCAGCCGTCACCAACAGCGCGGGTGGCCTCGCGCAACGCAATGACTTCGGCGTGGGCAAGCGGATCACCATCAGCTTCCCGACGGTTCGAACCCCGGCCCACAACCTTGCCCTCGGCATCCACGACCACAGCTCCCACCGGCACATCCCCGGGGGCCGTGTGAGCAGCTTCGGCGATAGCCAGGCGCATCCACTCCTCGTCACGAATATCCTGTTCGCGACGGGGAAGAGCACTTGGCCGACCAGCTGGCTGGCTGGCCGCAAGGGCACTTGGCCGCTCGGTCAGATGACCTTTCTCAGAGTTAGTCGTCATAGGGGTCGTAATCGTCATCGTCGCCGTCGTAATCCAGGTCGGCGACATCGGCGAGCTCCTCGGCGCACCCCAGCTCCTCGGCAATGGCCAGAAGCTGCTCGGACGCCCACAGCGACTGATCGTCACAGATGGACTCCAGGGCTTCCTCCGAACAGCCCAGGTCAGCGAGAATATCCATATCTCCTTCAGACCAGGCGTCGACATCGTCGAGCTCGTCCTCGTCGAGGTCCGGGATGTCCAGATCCAGCTCGTCGAACACATCTGCCGCAATGTCGTCGGTGACGGCGGCGGTGGCGTCGGAAAGCACAACGCGCAGCGACCCAACGCCCTGGCGCACGAGAATAAAGTAGTCATCGTCGATATTGAGCATTCCGACGGCGGCGCGTTCCGAGCGCAGATTGCGCAGCGCCTGTGCAGCGTCAGCGAGCGTATCGGTGGCGTCGTCCCCAAGATCGACGACGCGCCAACCGCGCTCCCCCATAGTTACCGCAACCGCGAAGGAGCGGTCGTCATCGGAGGTGTACCCTCCGGAAAAGGTCGTGCTCATAACCCACAACGCTAGTCGCTATATGTCATGCTTGTCAGGTGAGCAATTTCGAGTCCCCCTCCCCTGCTTCGTCCTCCCTGTCAGCTGCACGACTACCCGCGGTATGCATCCTCGGTTTGGGCCTCATCGGTGGCTCCATGATGCGCGATCTGCGGGCCCATAACGTCGAATGCTTCGGTTGGAATCGCTCGTCCCCGACGGTCGAGGAAGCCACGAAGGAGGGATTCGACGCCAGTACAGATCTTCAAGCCACGCTCGAGCGCGCTGAGGCCAGCCGCGCGCTCATCGTGATTGGCACCCCCATGACAGTCGTCGGCACGATGCTCGACACGATCAACGAGCACGCCCCCAGCTGTGGCATCACGGATGTGGTCTCCGTGAAGGGGGCCGTCGCCGCCGAGGTCTCCGCTCGCGGAATGGAGGACCGCTTCGTCGGCGCGCACCCAATGGCGGGTTCCGCGCAGGCGGGCTGGTCCGCCACGCTCGAAGGGCTTTTCGACGGCGCCCCCTGGGTCATCACCTACGACCTGGCAGCTGCTGCCGACGCTGCGGGAAGGCCCGTCCCGGAGCGGTGGATTGAAGTCTTTTCGCAGGTCGCCAACTTGGGAGCAGCTCTTGGCAGTCAGCTCATTCCAGCGCTGAGCGATCACCACGATGCCAGCGTCGCCCGCATCTCCCACATGCCGCACCTGGCGGCCTACGCAATTGCCGCCGCCGGTGAAGCCGGTGGCCCCCTGGCCATTTCACTTGCGGCCGGCTCTTTCCGCGACTGCACCCGCGTCGCCGCCGCTGCTCCCGACATGGTCATGTCCTGGTGTGAGAACAACACCGAACCCGTGCTCGCCGCGCTTGACGACGTCATCGAGCGCCTCACCGCCGCGCGCACCCAGTTGGCCACCGAGGGAACCGCTATGGACCTGGCCAAAACCGGTCAGATTGCCCGTGTCCGCTACGAGGCCCGCCCCGCTCACCGCCCGATTTTCCGACTGCGCGTCGGCGAGGGCGACTGGATTAACCAGTTGAAGTTGGCCGAAAGCGTCGGCGGGCAGGTAGATGTGTTCTAGTGTGGAACTATGTTTTCCCCCGAGCTGCACACCAGCCTCGCAGGCATCACTGTCGTCAACTTCGCCATTAACGTTCCGGGACCACTGGCCGCTCAGCACTTGGGCCAGCTAGGCGCCCGGGTGATTAAGGTCGAACCGCCCACAGGCGACCCTCTCGGTTCCTTCGGCCGCCCTTGGTATGAAGCTATGTCCGCAGGTCACGAGATTATCCAGGCGGATCTGAAGAGCGATGAGGGCCGCGCACAGCTGAGCTCACTAATCGATGAGGCCGATGTGGTCATCACCTCGGTTCGCCCCTCCGCGCTGCAACGCATGGGGCTGGCGGGTCTCCACGAGCGCCCGAATGGGCCGGTACATATCGACATTGTCGGTGATACCGAAGCTCCAGAAACACCTGGCCATGACCTGACCTACCAGGCGGAGGCCGGAACCCTCACGCCTCCGGCCATGCCGCCGGTGCTGTTGGGCGACATCCTGGGCGCACACTTTGCGGTCACCGCTGCCCTTGCCGGGTTGATTAAGCGGGCGGGTGCTGGGGCGGACGTCGTAAAGCAGCCTGGACTGCACTGCCGCATCGGCCTGAAGCAGGCTGGTGAGGCCGGTGCCGCGCCGCTGAAGTACGGCATGACGGCGCCCGGCGGACTACTCGGTGGCGGCCTGTGGACGTACGGCCTCTACCCCAGCGCCGACGGCTACGTGGCCGTGGCAGCGCTGGAGCCGCACTTTGCCGCCGCCCTGACCGAGGCCACCGGCGCGAGCAACCGCGAGGAACTCGCAGCCTTCCTCCGCGAGCGCACCAATGCCGAAATCATGCAGTTTGCCAGCGAAAAGGCGCTGCCACTGGCTGCGGTGGAGTAAGCGGAAAACTCAACGCCACGCGCCTCGGGGCGCCGGGGCCTGGAGCCTTACGCGGTCAGCCCCGCGGCCTCGGCGGTGAGCTCCACCGAACGCAGTCGGTCAGGAACCTTCAACGACTGATGAGCCACGATCAGCTCATCCGCCGTCGAGTACTCACCGAACTGCGCAATCTGTTCACGCACCTGCGCCACCGTGCCGACTGCCGTATGACGGAACATATTCTGCACCTGACGCCCCTGCGGGGTATCCATCAGAATCTCCGCCTCATCGTCAGTGAGGTGATGCCCACCACGGCTGAGGAACCGCCGAACCATATTCCTGCGGGTAGCGAAGTACTGCTGCTGCGCGTCCTCTTCGCTTTCCGACGCAATCACATTCATGGCCGCAAAAGCGTACGGCTTATCCAGCTGCTCAGAAGGCTGGAACTGCTCGCGGTAGACCGCGATGGCGTCGAGAAGCGCGTCCGGCGCGAAGTGTGAAGCAAATGCGTACGGCAAGCCGAGCGCCGCCGCGAGCTGAGCACCAAAGAGCGAGGAGCCCAGGATGTACAGCGGCACGTGGGTGCCGCGGCCCGGAATCGCGTTGATGCCCTTGATCAGCGACTCGTCGGAGAGGTAACCGCGCAGCTCCTGCACATCCTGCGGGAAGGAATCGGAAGAGCGCGGGTCACGACGCAGCGCACGCATAGTGGCCTGGTCAGTGCCCGGCGCGCGGCCAAGCCCAAGCTCGATGCGATCCGGGTACAGATTCGCGAGCGTGCCGAACTGCTCCGCGACCGTCAGCGGTGCATGATTCGGCAGCATGACGCCGCCGGAACCGAGGATGATGCTCTCGGTTTTTGCAGCCACGGCTGCGATAAGAACGGCCGGCGACGAGGACGCGATGGAGTTCATATTGTGGTGCTCTGCGTACCAAATACGCTGGTAGCCGACCTGTTCCGCAGTCTGTGCCAAATCAATGGAGCCTTGCAGGGCGTCAGCGTGGGACTGCCCCGAGGCTACGGTAGCAAGGTCAAGAATGGACTCAGTACGAATCATGGTTCCACAGTCTAGACCGTTAGGCAGATATTGCGAGTTTGAGATGTTTCGAATACTGAGGCGCTGGGGTTTGGGGGTTTGAGATTTGGCGTTTTGGGG
>ERZ1031329.122-NODE-122-length-21696-cov-30.565732_pt1 | contig 21696 bp, 20 predicted proteins | sample MGYA00518053_ERZ1031329 | MGnify/ENA primary metagenome ERZ1031329 (study PRJEB33718, sample SAMN03159840) | human skin metagenome | collected 2014-02-25 | study: EMG produced TPA metagenomics assembly of the PRJNA266117 data set (Human skin bacterial metagenome... | reverse complement strand
TCTACACTATCCTCTTCGTCGGCAGCGTCAGATGTGTATAAGAGACAGCATATACACACTGCATCGTGCCGCCTTAGCTCAGTCGGTAGAGCATCTCACTCGTAATGAGAAGGTCGCGAGTTCGATTCTCGCAGGTGGCTCAATTTTTTTTGCCCTAAACCGGGCAAAAACCGCGGCACAACCTTGCCGACGGCGTTGCGCGGCAGCTCGTCGACGAAGTGCACGTCGCGGGGGATGGAGTGGTCGGCCAGGTGGGCGCGCACCCAGTCGCGCACCGCGTCGGCGGTGATGTCGGCGCTGCGAACCACCCACACGGCGATGCGTTTGAACATCTGCTCGTCGTCGACGCCGTGCGCGTACACCTCGCCGACACCCGGCATGTCCTCGAGCACTTCCACCACGGACTGCGGGTGGACGTTTTCGCCGCCGACGATGATCATGTCGTCGTTGCGGGACTGCACGTGCAGGTACCCGTCGTCGTCGAGGTAGCCCAGGTCGCCCATCTCCACCAACCCGTCGATCTCCACCATCTCGGTCGCGGGGTTGGTGTAGCCGCGCAGCGCGGTTTCGTTGTACAGGAAGATGCGTCCGGTTTCGCCGGGCCGGACTTCTTTCCCTTGGTCGTCGTAAAGCTTGAGCACCGTGCCGGGCGGGACTTTGCCCACGGTGGTGGGGTCGGCCTGCATCTGCTCGGGCGAGGCTGCCGCGGCGAGGGCGAGTTCGGTGGAGCCGTAGATGTTGGCCAGGATCGGGCCGAAGCGCTCGGTGGTGCGGCGCAGCAGCGACGGGGTGACGGCGTTGCCGGCGGAGGCGAGGTAGCGCAGCGAGGACGTGTCGTAGTGTTCCTGCAGGTCCAGCATCTGTTTGAAGAAGATGGGCGAGGAGATCAGCCCGTCGCAGCGGTAGCGCTGGATGTCGCGGAAGCAGGCCTCCGGGTCGAAGATGCGGCGGGTGACGATGGTCGAGCGCGTCGCCAGCGCGACCTGCAGCGCGGACCAGCCCCAGGTGTGGAAGATCGACGCGGTCAGTTGCACGGTGTCGCCCGCGCGCCACGGGATGGCTTCGAGGTAGCCGGCGACCACGAACGGCATGCGCGGTTCGGGCCGCACGATGCCTTTGGGGATGCCGGTGGTGCCGGAGCTCATCAGGACGAGGTTGCCGTGTTTCGGCCACCGGGGCAGTTGCCTATCGACGTCCCTCCGGACCACCTGCCCAATCGAAAGCCCCTCGCCGCCGTCTTCGTGGGCGCGGACGATGGTGATGCCGTCGGTGTTGGCGGGGAGGCGGTCGGCGAATTCGTCGTCGATGAATAGGACGTTGATGTCGTTTTCGGCGAAGATGCCGGCGAGCTGCTCCGGCGAGGAGCCGATGTTGAGCAGGAAGATATGCGCACCTGCGTAGCCTTTGGCGGCCAGCGGCAGGATGATGCCGCGGCCGTTGCGTGCCATCACGCCGATGCGAAGCTCGTCTAGGCCGCGTTCGTCTTGCAGCGCGAGGAGCCATTTGGCCAGCGAGCGTGAGTCGTCGCGGAGTTGGCGGTAGGTGAGGACGCCGGTGTCGTCGATAAGTGCGATGCGGTCCGGTGCGGCGGCGGCACCTTGTTCGACCTCGCGGGCGGTGGTGAACCAGTAGCGCGCGAGGTTGGGTGCGAGCGCGAGGGCCGCGCGGGGGCCGCCTTCGGCGCTGACGAAGCCGGCGCGTGTAACGGCGGGCACGAAGCGGGCGAAAGACTTGAGTAAGAACAGCGGACGGTGGGTGGGTCGCATGTGGATAATGTAGCCTACTGTTACGCAAGTTCCCCCTGTGAAAGGATTTCGCCGTGTCATTTTCCCGCCGCATCGCCGCCGCCTTCGTTGCGGCGGCCACGCTTCTCGCCCCGGCGGCGCAAGCGCAGGACCGCAACATGGTCATCTTCGGCGACTCTGTCATTTCCGACCCGAACATGGGCCAGTGGGCCGCCGGCAAGCTGGGGCTCGACCCGCGCGGGCGCTCCGACAACGGCACCTGGTGCCCGACCTCGCCGACGAACTGGGGCAAGCGTTCCGCCGCCAAGCTCGGCCTGGCCGCCCGCGACTACTCCTGCACCGGCGTGGTCACGATTTCGAAGGGCCCGGGCCTGTTCCAGCAGGTGGACCGCGCGATCGCGGACCGCGGGCTGTCCCCGGCGACCGCGCGCGTGATCATCTCCGTCGGCTTCAACGACACGTACAACAACACCTCGCGCCCGGACGCCGACATCCGCCGCGACTTCACCCGCTACATGGTCCCGCAGATCAACCGCATCCGCGCCGCCGCGCCGAACGCGCGCATCCAGATCGTGGGCTACCCGAAGATCACCGCCGGCGACCGCGTGTGCCTGTTCCACATCGCCCCGAACGTCTCCGATTGGACCCGCTTTAAAGACGTGCAGCGCTGGGAGAACCTCGCGCAGTGGATGCAGGTGGATACCGCCCGCGCCGCCGGCGTGGAGTTTTTGGACCTGAAACCCTCCACGTGGAACAACAACATGTGCGCGCCCGACAACACGCGCATGTGGGCCGGTCTGGTGGACTTCTACGGTGGCCCGGGCAACCTGCCCATCCACGTTAACCAGCGCGGACACGAGCACGTGGCAAACGTCATCGCCCGCTCGTAGTGTTGGGGGACATGACACAGACTGTTCAAGGCGTAATCGCCCGCGAAAAGGGCGCCCCGGTCGAGGTCGTGGACATTGTGATCCCCGAACCCGGCCCCAACGACGTCGTGGTCAAGGTCCAGGCCACCGGCGTGTGCCACACGGACCTGGCCTACCGCGACGGCGACATCGAGGACGCGTTCCCGTTCCTGCTCGGCCATGAGACGGCCGGCGTCGTGGAAACGATCGGCGAGGACGTCACCCACGTCCAAGAAGGCGACTTCGTGGTGCTGAACTGGCGCGCGGTGTGCGGCGAGTGCCGCGCCTGCCGCAAGGGCGACACGAAGAACTGCTTCAACACCCACAACGCCTCGCAGAGCATGACGCTTGACGACGGCACTCCGCTCACCCCCGCCCTCGGCATCGGCTCGTTTGCAGAGAAGACTCTCGTGCACGAAAAGCAGTGCACGAAGGTCGACCCGGAGGCCGACCCGGCAGCGGCGGGCTTACTCGGCTGCGGCATCATGGCCGGCCTCGGCGCCGCCGTGAACACCGGTGACGTGCAGCGCGGCGAGTCCGTGGTCGTCTTCGGCCTCGGCGGTGTGGGACTTGCGGCTGTGGCAGGTGCGGCGTTGGCGGGGGCGACGACGGTGGTGGCTGTAGACGTCGATAAGCGAAAGTGCGACGTTGCCACCGAGAAGTTCGGCGCCACCCACGCCATCTGCGCCAAGGACATGGGCGAGGACGAGGTGATCGAAGCCGTGCGGGAGCTCACCGGCGGCTTCGGCGCCGACGTGGCCATCGACGCGGTGGGTATCCAGCCCACCTGGCGCCAGGCGTTCTACTCCCGCGATCTCGCCGGCCGCATGGTCATGGTCGGCGTGCCCAACCAGACGGACCACGTGGACATCCCCGCGATCGACCTGTACGCCCGCGGCGGCTCCATCAAGCCGGCCTGGTACGGCGACTGCCTGCCGGAGCGCGACTTTCCGGCGTACGTGGAGCTGTACAAGCAGGGCCGCTTCCCGCTGGGCGAGTTCGTCTCCGAGCGCATCGGCGTGGGCGACATCGAGGAATCCTTCGCCAAGATGAAGCGCGGCGACGTGCTGCGAAGCGTGGTGGAGTTCTAATGCGCATCGACAACGTCGTCACCTCCGGCCTGTTCAAGCTCGACGGCGGCGAGTGGGAGGTGGACAACAACGTCTGGATCGTCGGCGACGACTCCGAGGTCTACATCATCGACGCCGCCCACAACGCCGAAGCCATCGCCAAGGCAGTGGGCAACCGCCGCGTGAAGGGCATCCTGGCCACCCACGGCCACTCCGACCACATCGACGCCGCGCCCGAGCTGTCGCGGCTTGTGGACGCCCCGGTGTACCTGCACCCCACCGACGGCTTTTTGTGGCAGCGCCAGAACCCGGGCGCGCACTACCGCCAGCTTCTCGACGGCGCCACGTTCACCGTCGCCGGCACCGACCTGCGCGTCATGTCCACCCCGGGCCACTCACCGGGCTCTGTGGTCATCTACGCCGAGGAAGCCGGCGAACTCTTCTCCGGCGACACCCTGTTCCAGGGCGGGCCGGGCGCGACCGGACGGTCGTTCTCCTCGTTCGACACCATCATCCGCTCCCTGCAGAAATCCGTTTTGGACCTGCCGGCGGAGACGGTGGTGCGCACCGGCCACGGCGACCACACCACCATCGGCGCGGAAGCCCCGCACCTGGAGGAGTGGATCCGCCGCGGCTTCTAGCGCTCCGCGTCCTGCTCCGGCGCCTGCGCGTTCTGCAGCGCGACGGCGCGGGCCAGGCGGGCGTAGCGCAACTCCTGCTCGCGGAAACGCGTCCACGTGGAGACGGTGACGAAGAAGAACGCCACCACCAGCACGTACAGCATCAGGTCGGTGCCGCGGGCCACGCCCAGCCAGTTCGCCACGACGGTCACATCGTCGGGGCGGGCAATCGCCCACACGGCCGCCACCATCATGAGGGCGAAGCCGATTTTTACCCAGGCTTTGGCGTTAGCTTTGCGTCGATTAGCAAAGAAGTACCAGGCCAATGCGACAACCGCGAGTAGCAACAACGCCTGAATCATGGCAGCCTCCTTGCAACGAGCCCGTCGGCGAGGATGTTCACGCCGTTGATCAGCGACTGGCCCTTCGACATCGAGTACTCCGTGTAGAGGATGTCCACCGGCTCCTCGTCCACGCGCCAGCCGTGCTTCTCGATCATGGAGACGATCTCCGAGGCGTGCGACATCCCGTTCATGCGGATGTTCATCTCCTCAGCCACCTTGCGGTTGAACGCGCGCAGCCCGTTATGGGCGTCCGTCAGCCCCAGCTTTTTCGTGCGCGGCGAGAGCATCACCACCGTCTTCAGCACCGCCCGCTTGATCCACGGCACCTGCGAATTGTCCTGGCCGGCGAAACGCGTGCCGACGATGATGTCCAACGGCTCAGTGCGCAGCCGCTCAATCATCCGCACGACGTCTTTGACCTGGTGCTGGCCGTCCGCGTCGAAGGTGACGAAGTATTGCGCGCCCGGCTGTTTGCGGGCGTACTCCACGCCTGTCTGGATCGCCGCGCCCTGGCCCAGGTTGACCGGGTGATCCACCAAATGGGCGCCGGCGGCGCGGATCTGCGCCGCCGAGTCGTCGGCGGAGCCATCGTTGACGCCCACGATGTTGGGGAACGTCTCGCGCGCGTGCGTGAGCACGTCGAAGATGACCGTGCCCTCGTTGTAGCAAGGCACGATCAGCCAAGTGTCTGAAAATCCGCTCATGTCGGAAGTTAGGTTACCTCCCGCGGTGGAACAAAGCGGCGTACACGCGCCGGAGCAAACCTGTGGGTAGCGCGCGGTACGCGGTGCGCGCCGCCAGGTTGAACGCGGCCCGCGGGCGCGAAATCAGCCCGTAGGAGACCAGGTTGCGCTGCATTTTTGCCTCCGCGGCGAGCATCTCGCGGCCGGTGCGGCGGGCGAACTGCGCGTCGGTGACCTGGAAGTCCGTCAGCGCCTCGGGCAGGTTGCGCACCTGCCAGCCGCCGGCGATCAGGCGCGCGTAGAGGTCGTAGTCCTCCATGAAGTGCACGTCCCTGTACCCGCCGACCTCCTTGACGGCGCGGGTACGCAGCATCACCGAGGGGTTGTTCACCGGCGAGTTCATCTTCGCGTAGGCGTGCGGGTTCTCCGGCAGCGCGCGCACCTTGCCGGTATCTCCCGGGGTGTGCGCGAACTCTTCAACGGCGCTGCCCAGCGCGGCCACCTCCGGGTGCGCCTCCAAATACTCGAGCTGCCGGGCGAAACGTGTCGGTTTCGCGGCGTCGTCGGAGTCCAGGCGGGCGGTGTATTCGGAATCGATCGTGGCCAGCCCGGCTTGCGACGCCGGGCCCGCGCCCACATTCTCAGGCAGCCAGATCACCCGGGCATCTTGCTTTGCGACGACCTCCCGCACCCCCTCACCCACCGGCCCGTCAGCCACAATGACCAGCTCATCCGCGGGCCGCGTCTGTGCCCGCAGGGAGTCGAGGGCGCGCTCAAGGTCGTGCGCGTCGGTGCCGTGGTAGACGGTCACCAGTGCCGTAATCCTCGCCATTGTCTACGCGGCGCTGTTGTCGAGGTACTGCGACAGCGCCGCTTCAATGACCGACAAGTCGCTGGTTCCTTCTTTGCGCGCCCGCGCCTGCACCCGCTCGGCGAGCGCCGGCGGCAGCATGTCCACCAGGCCGGGGCCCCAGGACACTTCGGCGCTGCGAATGCGCTCGTCCGACCAGCCCCGCTCGAAATCCTCAGCGGTGCGCATTTCTTCAGGGGTCATTGCGCTCACATTCCTTCCAAGTAACGTTTACGGGCCGGCATGGCGTGGAAAATCTTCTCTGAGCCATCAGCGTATATTTCACCGCCAATTTCTAACAGCCTTGCCTGGGAATCGAACCCGATACGGATGACCTTGAGTGGGTCATCCCGTTCGACGAATTGCTTCACATAACGCTTCCACGCCTGGAGGATGTCATCAGAGCTCGCCCCGTGCTTATGTGCGGACGGCAAGATCCGCGGCGAGTTCTTCTGCATTGTCTAGTCCCTTGCTGCGTCGATGAGGTAGCGGCCGTAGCCGGATTTCAACACCTGCTCGCCCAAGGCTTCCAGCTGCGCGGCGTCGATGAAGCCCTCGCGGTAAGCCGCCACCTCCGGCGAGCCTATGACGGTGCCGGTGCGCTTCTGCAGCACCTCGACGTAGGCGCTGGCCTCGCTCATCGAGTCGATGGTGCCGGTGTCCAGCCACACGTCCCCGCGGTGCAGGCGGTGCACCTTCAGGTCGCCGCGGCGCAGGTACGCCTCGTTGACGGAGGTAATCTCCAGCTCCCCGCGCGCCGACGGTGCGATGGATTTGGCGATCTCTACGACGTCGTTGTCGTAGAAGTACAGCCCCACCACAGCGAAGTTGGACTTCGGCGCCTCCGGTTTCTCCTCGATGGACAGCGCGGTGCCGGAGGTGTCGAACTCGACCACGCCGTAGCGCTGCGGGTCCGAAACCTCGTAGGCGAAGATCGCCCCGCCGTCGATGTCGCGCACACGCCCGAGCGCCTCCGAGATGCCGTTGCCGTCGAAGATGTTGTCGCCGAGCACGAGCGCCACCGAGTCGTCGCCGATGAACTCCTCGCCGATCAAAAACGCCTGCGCCAGCCCCTCTGGGCGAGGTTGTTCGGCGTAGTGGAGCATGACGCCGAGACGTGAGCCGTCGCCAAGCAATCGCTCGAAGTTCGGCCGGTCCTCCGGCGTGGTGATGATCAAAATCTCGCGAATACCCGCGCTGATCAGGGTGGACAGCGGGTAGTAGATCATCGGCTTGTCGTAGATGGGCATGAGCTGCTTCGAGATGCCCTGGGTGATCGGGTACAGGCGCGTGCCCGAGCCGCCAGCGAGGATGATGCCCTTCATGACAGGGAAGTCTAGTTGGAGCTTCCGAAACCAGGGGGCGCACCTTCTTCCCACCTACTTAACACCCAACTTCCCACAGTGTGAAGTAGGTGGGAAGTTGGGTGTCATGTTGCTATCGAGTCCTCCGGTAGCGCTGCCGTGGACTCCTTAGGGGCTCTGTCACCTCCGCGACTCCTTCAGCCAGTAGTTGATTCAGGCTCTTTTGAACCGCGGTACGGCTGAGCCCGGTAGCTTCTTTCAGCTCTGTCGTCGACCAGGAGGTCCGCTCCTGAAGCAGGCGAGAGACCTTCTCGTAGGCGGTTTCACGAGTTTCTGTAGAAGCAACCTTTCGCTTGTGAAACGTCACTGTGAAGTGCGTTAACGTGTTGCTGAACTCGGGAGGTGGCATGAGGGCGCTTGCAGTTGCGGACCGCATGACTGCGATTCCCGTTCCACGGCTTTCGGCCACGGTGCCGCCGCTGGAGAAGCTCAGATCCTCCAGAAACGTAGAGAGTAACTGGTTGCGGGATGTGGATACACCCGGCTGGCCGAGATTTTCCGCCGTTACTCCGCCAAACAGCCCTCCGGGGTTGGAGATCTGGAGTCTGTCCGCATACATATCGATCTGGACGGGGGTTCCCAGCGCGGTGGGAGAGTAGTCTCGGTGCATGAGAGCGTTGACCAGCGCTTCTCGTATGGCCACTGGTGGGTAGTCAGGCACGTCCTTCCGGAACACCCCTTCGATCAGGCCCGCAGTGCGCATGTTTTTCTCCACAAGGCGCACACCTTCCTCGACCATTTCGGGGATGGGGCCGGTAATTCGTGCGCTGTCGAGCAGCCGGAATCCTTCAGTTACGTCTCCCTTTCCGGTCCCCGGGTAAAGGGCGAATGTGACCGCGAGCCGAGGGTAGAACTGCTGTGGATAGTCGCCCATTGTGAGCAGAGACGCAAGGGTGGGGTTGTCGTCGCGTAAGACTTGGAGGCGGCGCAAAGCAGTCGGCATACCGTCCGCAAACGTCTTCTCTCGGGCGGCCTGTTGCTTCTCGGTGTAGTGCGAAAGTGTCTTTTCGTCGAGATCTTCGAGCGACGCATCGGGCACAGGTTCGCGGTCCCAGGACGGTTGGCCCTTGTTCTCTACGATTCGGTCTACCTCATAGGGTGTGAGCCTGCGTTCACTGTCGCCCGCCCGAATGTAGCTGCCTTTGTATAGTCCGCGTTCAGTGACATAGCAGGGCTTGTCTTGCGGCTCCATTTCGGGAACTTCCGCAACAAGCACCTGTCCAGACTCCAACGGCACGATTGAGATTTCTGGACGGACTGGGGGAGAGAGCTGATCGCAGAAACTGGTCAACGCGTCTCGGGCAGTTTTCGGGTTAAAATCTTGCACGACTGTGAAACCATCGATTTCACTCACACCGGCAATTAGGATGCCGCCGCCACGGTTTGAGAATGCGCTCAAAGTTTCCAGCACGGCTCTTCCGACCCCGGTTTTCGCCTCAATGCTGGAGCTTTCGGCACCAACAGTGCGAAGTTGGTTGATCATCTCCGCGAGCTCGTGTTCCAACATAACACTCAACTTAACACCCAACTTCCCACAGTGTTAAGTAGGTGGGAAGTTAAGTGTTATGTTGCCCCGGCACCAGCTACCGCAGCGCGACGTAGAGCGCCAGCGCCGCGCGCCAGTTCGTCGGGCTGAAACCCGCGGCTGTGATCTTGTCCAGCGCCAGGGTGGATTCGCGCGGGCGGGGCGCTTCCACGCCGAATTCGGCGCCGTACTGCCCGGTGGTCACGGGGTGGACGTCCGCTGGGTCGCCGCCGACGGCGACAAACACGGCCATGGCGATCTCGTCGCGTGTGACGGGGTCGCCGTCGGAGGTGATGTTGTACACCCCGTACTCGGCACCGGTGCCCAGCAGGTGCGCGATGCCTTTGGCCAGGTCCTCGGCCCAGGTGGGGCGCCCGCGCTGGTCGCACACGACCTTCGGCGCGGCGCCGCGATCAGCCAGGTCGGCCATGACGGACATGAAGTTGCGGCCGTCGCCGAACACCCAGCTCGTGCGCACCACATAATGCTTCCGCGCCACCTGCGCCGCCGTGTCGCCCGCGGCCTTCGACGCGCCGTACGCGCTCAGCGGCGACGGCACCTCCGCCTCGTCGTGCACCTCGACGCTGCCGTCGAAGATGTAGTCGCTGGAAACATGCACCAACGTCAGGTCGTGGGCATTGCTTATCGACGCAAGCTCCGCCGGCGCCGCCGCATTCACCGCCCATGCCCCGGCCCGGTCGTCCTCCGCGCCGTTGACGTCGTTGTAGGCGGCGCAGTTCACGATGGCCCAGTAGTCCGCCCAGTCGATGCTGGGCGGGTTCGTTATGTCGAACTCGTCGTGGCTCACGAAGTGGGCCTGATCCTCGGACCAGATCTGGCGCAGCGCGCGCCCCAGCTGGCCGTTGGCGCCGGTGACGAGGATGCGGCGTGGGGGAAGCGGAGTGGCGTCGACAAGCAAAGGGTGCTCGAGGTCCTTGGCGGACAGTTCGGTGGGCTCGAGCGGCCAGTCGATTTCCTTGTAGGAGCAGAACGCGCCGCCGGGGGAGTAGCGCTGGTTGACCAGGTAGATGTAGGTGGTGTTGTCCTCGAGCGCCTGGAAGCCGTTGGCCACGCCGCGCGGGACGTATACGGCGGTGTTCGGGCCGATCTCGCAGGTGAACTTCTCACCGAACGTGGCGGAGCCTTCGCGCATGTCCACCCACGCGCCGAACACGCGGCCGGTGGCCACGGAGACCCACTTGTCCCACGGTTCGGCGTGCATGCCGCGGGTCGCGCCGCGCCGGGCGTTGAAGCTGACGTTGTGCTGCTTCGGGTTGAGTTTTTGTCCGGACCAGTTCTCTTTGAACCAGCCGCGGTTGTCCTTGTGGACAGTGAGCCGGTGGACCTCGAGGCCGTCGATGGTGGGGTTGTTGCTATTCACGATGGATGATTAGAACCCCAGAAGCTTCCGCGTTGTTCGTGCATTGGATTCTGCCCGCTTCCGGGCTTTCTCGGCATTGACTCTGCGACTGGCTTCAAGACGCTGACGGCGAGCATCAACGGTTTTTTGGTCCAGTCGTATCGCCTTAGGCGAAAAATTGGTGCTCATGTAACTCACTCTTTCATGGTTCACGGCCGGTCCGCTGCATCTCGGAACGCTGCAAGCAAGCGCGCAATAGTCAAAAGATTGGATTCGTCTCGTTCGTCGAAGTCCATGCTCATCGTGGTGTCTACGGTGAGCAAACCATACGCCAGGCTACCACCTGATCCCGACACTGAAGCCGAGACGAAGCTGCGGTACTTCCTCCCAGAAATACCGTTTTGACGTTCGGTTTCTGCGTCAGATCTAACGAGCACCAACATTCTCTGAAACCGTTCTTCACCCACTTTATGGGTCCGGGGCAGGTCGTCGTCGCACCCAGAGTAGGATTTAGGGACTAGCGTCTCGTCCCCGTTCTCATCCTCGCCGTGCTCGAAATAGATCACTCTCGGGTTGAATGCTCCAAAAACTTCTTCTGCCAGTGCGTTTGTAAGCTCTTCGCAAGCGCTTTCATACGCGTCGATTCGATCCTGTTTGTCTAATTGGTCAGACACCGGCAGTTTCGCAATGGAAAAGGCAGCAAGTTGGTTTGTAGCGAATTCGCGTTCATGCTTGGACTCGTTTTCCTCGCGCTGCCAGCGCTCGCGAGTAGTTGAGACAGCTAGCGGGCCGACACCGACGAGAAGCAGCAGCGCTCCGATCCAGAAGGAACCAACACCTATTAGCTCTCCCAGCGAGTGGTTTGCGGCTGCGGCGGACAGGAAAATTCCTCCTACCAGGGTGAAAATCCACGGCCCGACGGTTACAAAGAATACCTCTGCTGTAAGCAGAAGCCTTCGCCGATGCCTGATGTCGCCCCCCTTTTTTTCTGCAGGTCAGTGTATCACTGCCCCCGCTGCGCGTACCCGCTCTCAATGCCTGCCTTGCCGTCTTCCCACCACCAGCGGTTGTCGGTGTACCAGGCGATGGTCTGCTCCAGCCCGCTGCGCAGGTCCGTGTGCTTCGGTGCCCAGCCGAGCTCGCGGCGCAGCTTGGTGGCGTCCATGGTGTAGCGCTGGTCGTGGCCGGGGCGGTCGGCGACGTGGACGTATTCGCCGCCCATGAGCTCGCAGATGGTCTCGATGACCTGCTTATTCGTGACGTGCGCGGAACCGGGAGAGCTCGCGCCGATGTTGTAGGTCTCGCCGATGCGCCCGCGCTCGAGGATCGCCAGGACGGCGTCGTTGTGGTCGTCCACGTGGATCCAGTCGCGCACCTGCGCGCCGGTGCCGTAGAGCTTGGCGGGCTGGCCGGTGAGGATGTTGGTGATCTGTCGCGGGATGAACTTCTCTATGTGCTGGTAGGGGCCGTAGTTGTTGGAACAGTTCGAGATCGTCGCGCGCACCCCGAACGAGCGCACCCAGGCGCGCACGAGGTGGTCGGAGCCGGCCTTCGTCGCTGAGTAGGGCGAGGAGGGGTTGTACGGCGTGGTCTCGGTGAACGCGTCAGTGCCGCCGAGCTGAAGGTCGCCGAACACTTCGTCGGTGGAGATGTGGTGCAGGCGCTTGTCAAACTTTCGCACCGCCTCCAGCAGCGCAAATGTGCCGACAAGGTTGCTGTGCACGAACGCGGACGGGTCGCGCAGGGAGTTGTCGTTGTGCGATTCGGCTGCGAAGTGGATGACGGTGTCGGAGGCGGCCACGAGCTCGTCGATAAGCGAGTGCTCGCAGATGTCCCCCTCGACGAACTCGATGCCCTCGGGCAGGTTCGCGCGGTTGCCTGCGTAGGTGAGTTTGTCCACGACGGTGACGCTGAAGCTTTTCGACGCCTGCCGGACAAAATTCGCCCCAATGAACCCCGCACCGCCAGTGACAAGCAAACGTTCCATGGCCAGCTACCTTACAAGGCCCGCCAGGTGCACGAGCGCGCCGACGATCGGCCCGGCGAACAGCGCCACCACCACGGTGGCGGTCACGCCCCACGGCGCGAGGAAGAGCACGGCGAACGCGGTCGCGGTGGCGGCGAGCCAGCCGGCGACGTAGAACGCGTGGCGCTCTAAGGCGAGCACGGCCACGCCGGTGATCATGAGCATGCCCATGAACGCGGAGGCGAAGGTGAGCAGGCCCAGCGTGAGGCCGCCCACGAACAGCTCCGGCTTGTACGCCACCCGCAGGATCCACGGGCCGATCAGCCAGGCCGCCGCGAAGCCGATGAGGCCGACGCCCAAGATCGCGCCGACGGGCGCGGCGAGCGCCCTGTAGATGCTGCCGCGGCGCTCGACGAAGCGCACCACCAGCGCCGATTGGAAGCGCTGCAGCGGCACCAGCACAGGGGCGCGGGTGAGCATGACGGCGTTGTTGATCGCGGCGACCGTCGCACCCGCGGTTGCAGCGGGGAAGGCGGCGGAGGCGGCGGTGGGAAAGCCCGTGATCAGCGCGGCCGACGCCCCGGAGGCCACCATGGCGGAGCCGACGCGGCGCAGAAACGCCCCGCGGTCCACGTCCAGGTGTACCCGCACCGGCGCGAAGGCGAGGATCACCGCCCAGCTCAGCGCGCCAATGACGGTGATGGCCAAAAACTCCACCAGCCCGCCGCCGAGCGCCCACACCACCACGGCCAGCACGAGGCGCACGCCGGAGTCCAGGGCGACCAGCGCGGCGTAGCGGTTCCACAGCCCGGAGCCGCTCAAGACGCCGGACAGCACCGCCTGGAAGGCGTAGCTGATCAGGCCCAACGCCAACAAGCCCGTGGCCGTGCCGGGGTGGGTGGGCACGATGCGGCCCATGGCGAAAAGCCCCGCCAGCAGCACCACCGCCGCGACAACCGCGCCGACCGCAGCGCCGAGCTTCCACGGGTTGGCGCTGCCGCGCACGTCCGTTTCGCGGGAGGCTGCCACGGCGCGGGTGGTCTCCTGCGTGATGCCGTCGATGAGCCCGGTGCAGGCGAAAAACAGGCCCCAGTAGGCCAAAAAGGAGTTGTAGCCGTGCTCGGCGTCCAGCACCCAACTGGCGATCCACATGACCACAAAGCCGCTGGCCGCGGCGAAGATGGTGGCCAGGGAGAGGTTTCTCACGGGCACTCCGGAAGCTCGGGGTGGTTGATCCACGCGTCGATCACGTCGCCGACAGCGACACCCTGGCGCGCGAACGCGTTGACCAGGTCGAAGGGCTCCACCACACCGTGGGCGCCGCGGGCCACGTAGTCCCGGACCGCAGCGAAAAACGCCGGGTCGCCGGCTTTGCGGCGCAGCGCGTGCAGCGTGATGGCGCCGCGTTTGTACACGCGGTCGTCGAACATGTCGCGCGCGCCCGGGTCGGCCAGGGTAAACCGCATGGGCGTGATGTTGTCGTAGTGGGTGCGCACGGAGGCGTCGATAGGCATCTGCCCCGAAAAGTCCGCCCACAGCCACTCGGAGTAGCAGGCGAAACCCTCGTTGAGCCAGATGTCCTCCCACTGCGCGATGCCCAGCGAGTTGCCGAACCACTGGTGCGCCAACTCGTGCGCGATGAGGCGCTCGTTGCCTCGCAGGTGGTTCACGCCGAAGATGGACAGCCCCTGGGCCTCGAGCGGGATCTCCAGCTCTTCTTCGTGCACAACCACCTGGTAGTTCTCAAACGGGTAGGGCCCGAAGACGGTTTCGAAGTAGTCCAGCATGGCCTGCTGCTTGTCCAAATCGCCCACCTGAGTCGCCGCCGGCAGCCACGCCACCGTGTTGCGCCCTAAATCAACGCGGTGGAACTGGCCCACCTGCACCGTGGCCAGGTAGGTCGCCATCGGGCGGGCGGTGGTGTTGGTCACCGCGACGTACCCGCGGTCCGCGCGCACGTTGAAGGTGTAGGTGGCTTTCTCGTCCGGGGTGTCGTCGCAGGGGAACCAGGACGGCGCGCCGTTGGGCTGGTTGGCGGTCAGTGCGCCGTTGTCCAGCTCCTCCCAACCCAGCATGCCCCAGGCGGTGCGGCGCGGGCGCGGGGAGCCGGCGTAGCGGATGGTCAGCTGCAGCTCAGTGTCCACCGGGATGAACTGGTCGAAGGTGATGCGCAGTTTGCCGCCGTGGTGGCGGTAGCGCTTGACGTCGAAGCCGTTAGACGCCTCCACGCGGCGCACCGACAGGCCCTGGGTGAGGTCGAGGGTGAGGTGGTTCAGCTCGCGCCACGTGTTCAGCGTCAGGGTCGCAGTTGCTTCGAGACGGTTCGGGGCCACCTTGTAGTCGAAATCCAGGTTGTAGTGCGTGACGTGGAAGCCCAGGTTGAACTCCACGCCGGTGTAGCGGTCGCGGGTGCCGGGGATGGGGGTGGAGCGAAGCCTCAGGTTACTCATATCGCCGGGAAGTCTACGCCAGCGGTTGGCCGATCTTGTCGTCGATCCACTGGTAGATCAACGCCTCCACCCGCGACACCTGTGCATTATCCGCGGCGCCGGCGTGCCCGCCTGCGGTGTTCTCGAAATAGTCCACCGGCTGGCCCGCCCGCCACAGCGCGAGGGCGAAGGTGCGGGCGTGGGCGGGGTGGACGCGGTCGTCGCGCGTGGAGGTGGTCACCAGCGCCGGGGGATACGCCACGTCCTCGCGCGGGCGGACGTTGTGCAGCGGCGACCAGGTTGCAATCGCTGCGCGCTCATCGACGTTGTCCGGGTCGCCGTACTCCGCCATCCACGACGCGCCGGCGGACAGGGTGTGGTAGCGCAGCATGTCCGTAAGCGGCACCTGGATCACGGCCGCGCCGAAGCACTCCGGGTACTGCACCAGCGCGCCGGAGGTGAGCAGCCCGCCGTTGGAGCCGCCGCGGATGGCAATCTGCGCAGGTTCGGCGTAGCCGCGGGCGACGACGTCCTCGAGCACCGCCTTGTGGTCCTCCCACACCTTGTGGCGGTTGGTTTTGACCACCTGCGAGTGCCACTCGGGCCCGAACTCGCCGCCGCCGCGCAGGTTGGGCTGGACGTAGAAGTTGCCCTGTTCCAACCATGCGATGCCGCGCACGTTGGAAAACGCGGGCATGAGCGAGACCTCGAAGCCGCCGTAGCCGCCCACCAGCGTCGGACGCGCACCAAGAGAGAAATCGCCGGTGATGAAGTACGGCAGCCGGGTGCCATCGGCGGAGGTCACCCAGTGCTGGCGGGTTTCCAGCCCTGCCGTGTCGAAGTGGGCAGGCGCGCGCTTGGCCTCGGTGAGTGCGCCGGAGGCGTCGCCGCGCAGCAGCGTTGTCGGCGTGGTGAAGGAGGAGGCGGCGACCCAGAACTCGTCGCCGGCCAGCGGGCTGGAGGCAACGACGTGCGCGCTCGCGGCCTCCGGCAGCGCGAGCTCGGTGCGCTCCCAGGTGCCCAGCGCGATGCGGGAGATGCTGGTGGCCACGTCCACCAGGCAGGTCAAAAGCAGCGCGTTTTCAGTGAACGCGATCGCTTCCACGGTCGCGTCCTGCTCCAGCACGGCGAACTCTCGGCCGCCCTGCTGGAACGCTTCGAGCTCGATCACGCCGAGCGCGCCCGCGGGCACCCCCGCGAACTCGGTGCGCGGCTGGATGAACAGCCACTTGCGGTGGGGGATGGCGTCGCAATCGTCGGGCACGTCCACAAACTCGCCGTCGACCCACGTTCGCGAGGTGTAGAAATCGAGCGCCCGCGTGACGACGGTCCTCCGGTCCACCACGTCGTAGCCCGACCACACGCCGACGTCGTTAGGCTCGCCGGTGAAGATGACGGTCTTGCCGCCGTCGCGGGTCCAGCGCGCCACCTGCATGGGGTAGCCGGAGTTGGTCACCGTGCCCGGGCCTTCGTCGGTGCCCACCAGGATGGTGTCGCGGTCCACCCAGTCGACGGAGGTTTTCGCCTCGTCGATGGCGAAGCCGCCGTCGGCCGCGTCGACGAAAGCGCGCGAGGTGAGGTCGAATTCGCGTACTACCACCGCGTCCGCCCCGCCTCGCGACAGGCGGATCAGCGCCCGGTCCCAGCTCACCGGCAAAACGGTCGCGCCTTTATACACCCAGTCCTCGTCCTCTTCTTCGGCGAGCGTGTCGACGTCGAGGAGGACCTCCCAGTCATCCTGGTCGGCGAGGTATGCATCGAGCGTCGTGCCGCGCCAGAGTCCGCGCTGGTGCTCGCCGTCGCGCCAGAAGTTGTACAGGTACTCGCCGCGCCGGGTGACAAACGGGATCCGGTCGTCCGAATCCAAGGCGGCGCGGATCCGCTCGCGCAGCGCGGACGAATCGAGCCGCGCTTCTGTTGCGTCGGACCACTCCCGGGCCCATTCCAGGGCGGGGGCGCCCGTGAGGTCGTCGAGAAGCTTGGGCTCGATGTCGCGCACGCTAGACCCCCAGGGCAGGCTTGATGGTGGTGTTCCAGGCGCGGTCCATGTCCTCGGTCCAGTACGGCCAGGAGTGGGTGCCCACGTTGCGCAGCTCGTAGTGGGCCGGGATGCCCAGGCCGTCCAGCTTGGCCTTCAGGTCGTGGGTGCACTTGTTCACCGCGGCCTCAATCACGCCGCCTTCGACCTGCAGCACGGCTGCACCGGCTTGCGCCGCCGGCATCGGTGCGCCCTTGCCCAGCAGGTAGCTGACCTGGTCCGGGTGCCCCGCAAGGCCCGAGCCGGAGGAGATGTACAGGCGGGTGCCCCGCAAATTCTCCGCGCCCAGAAGCGCGTCGTTGTAGCGGTTGTACGGCCCGTTCATCGGACCCCACATCATCTCCGGGGTGACCGTCTGGAAGTTCGGGGTGCCCGCGCGGTTGACGGTCAAGCGCGCGAAGTTGTAGCCGTGCGGCGAGGACGTGGACGCGCAGCCGGAAAACGCCGCCGCGGCCTGGTACATCCCCGGGTTGTGCTGCGCGAACAGCAGGGCAGAGGTGGCGGACATGGACACACCCGTCACGGCGCGGCGGCCGTTGGCGCCCACCACGCGCTCGATCGGGCCGGGCAGCTCCTTGGTCAAAAACGTCTCCCACTTCTGCGGTCCGTTGACGTAGTCGGAGGCAACGTCGTCTTTCACCCAGTCCGTGTAGTAGGAAAACGCGCCAGCCTGCGGCACCACCACGTTCACACCCTTGCCGGCGAAGTAGTCCTTCACCGGGTAGAGCTTCAGCCAGTCCTGGTTCTGCTCCGCGCCGCCGGCGCCGTTGAGCAGGTACAACGTCGGCGCGTTGCGCACGCGGTTGCCTGCGGCGTCGGTGGCCGGGACGACCGCGACCGGGATGTCGCGGCGCATGGAGGGGGAATACACGTTGTAGGACAGCACCGTTTTGTGGTCCACCTGATTGACCCACTCCTGCGCCTTGCCGGTGCGGGTGATGAGCGGCGGGTTCGTTCGCGCGTCCCACGCCTTTACAATGCCCTCCTGGCCGGCCGGCTGGGCGGACACCGCCGGAGCGCCGGTGCATGCGAGGGAGACTGCGGTGAGGGCGGCAAGCGCCGCCGCCTTGATCTTCTTCATCTGTGTATCCAGTCCTGGGGGAGGGGGTTAAACTGACAGGCGATTATTGCGCCATTCTATGGGACATTCGTTACTGTAGTGGCCAGCGTTACGCGTGTGGCGTGTTGCGCCTCCCGCAAGGAAACCCCGAAAGGACCCCAACATGAACCCCATCGAAACCTTCCAGGTGCAGATCAACCAGATTCTCGGCGAGCTCGTGCACGCAGGCTCGTCCATGTCCTCCACCATCGCCTACGGCATGGGCATGTTCTAAAACGCGCCTTCTCGCACAAACCAAAAACGGCGCCTCCCGGCTCGAAGCGGGGAGGCACCTTTGGTTCGTCGACAAGCAGGTGCCTACTGCTCCAGACCGAGCGCCTCCTTGAACACCTTGTCAAAGGAAAGCTTCACATCGTCGCGCCAGGACGCCCAGCTGTGGGTGCCCACATTGCGCAGCTCAGCGTGGGTGACCTCCACGTCGTTGGCGCGCATCTTCACCAACAGATCGTGGGTGCAGGCGTTCATCGCAGCCTCGATCACACCGCCCTCAACCTGCAGGGTCATCGCGTTGGACAGCGCGCGGGCCGAAGCCGAGTCCGGGTCCACGCCGTACTGATTGATCAAGCGGTCCTTCAGGTAGCCCGGCATATCGCTCTCGCCCGCCAGGCCGGTGCCGGTGGACAGGTACACCGCGGTGCCCTTGAGATCCGCCGCGTTGACCAGCGCGTCGTAGTGGCGGTTGTAGTCCGAGCCGCGTTCGCCAAAGATGTACTCCGGCGACATCACATTCGGCGCGCCGCGGCTGACCGTCAGATTCAGAAACTCCCAGGGGATCGGCGTGGACGTCGCCGCGCAGCCGGAGAAGGAGCCCACAGCGTCGTAGAAACCCGGGTTGTGCTCCGCCAAAAGCAGCACGGAGGTCGCGGCCATGGACAGGCCAGCCGCCGCGCGGTGCTCCTCGTCGGCGTTCATGTACGGCTCAACCGCCTGCGGCAGCTCCTGAGCCAGGAAGGTCGACCACATCTGCTTGCCGTGGAAGAACGGGTTCGTGTCCGTGTCCACCGGCGGCTCGGCGGCCCAGTCCACGTAGTAGGAGAACGCGCCCTCCATCGGGATGACAACGTTCGCGCCGGAGTCCTTGTAGGTCTTTTCCAGCTCGTCGTAGGCCTGCGCGACCCAGTCGGTGTCCTGCTCGGAACCGCCGGCGCCGTTGAGCAGGTAGACCGTCGGGGCGTTCTCCTTGCGCTCGCCGTTTTCGTCGGTGGCGTAGAAGATCGCCACCGGAATGTCGCGCTCCATGGACTCGGAGTGCACGCGGATCGCCTCGTTGTCCCAGTTTTTGCGGTTGCCTGCGAGGATGCGCACCCACCTCTGGTCCTTGCCGTTGTAGGTCTTCGGGGCCTCACCCAGCGGCTTGATGTTCGGGTGCTCGTCCGTCGGCTCCGCCTCTGCGGTGGTGGCCGCGGTCGAGATCAAGCTTGTCGACGGCGTCTCCGGCACCACCGTCGTCTCCACAACCTTCGGCGTCTCCTGGGGCGACGTCGGCGTGCTCGTGGCCGGGCTCGTGGTCGCGCTGGTGGTCGTGCTCGTAGTCGGGCTGGTGGTTTCGCTGGAAGTCGGGGTCTCAAGCGAGGTCTGCACTGTCGTCGCCGCCGGGGACAGGGTGGTGACCGGCTTGTCGGCATCGCCCTCCGCGAAGTGCTGGACGGCGGGCACGGAGCCTGCGGCGATAAGGGCGGCGGCGCCCAGGGCTACCGCCGTGCGAGTGAACTTCACAGTGAATCGCTCACTTTCATTCAAGGAAGAAACTAGATGCTCCGCAACATTTTGCCAGACGGGCACGTACGATATGCAGCGTGAGTAAAGAACATTTTGACGTTGTTGTCCTCGGCGCTGGCCCCGGTGGCTACGTCGCCGCCATCCGTGCAGCTCAGCTGGGTAAAAAAGTAGCTGTCATTGAGAAGCAGTACTGGGGCGGTGTCTGCCTCAACGTGGGCTGCATCCCCTCCAAGGCCCTGATCAAGAACGCTGAAGTGGCTGAGATCTTCAACCACGATGCGAAAACTTTCGGCATCAAGGGCGACGTGGAGTTCGACTACACCGACGCCCAAAAGCGCTCCCGCAAGGTCTCCGAGAAGATCGTCGGCGGCGTGCACTACCTGATGAAGAAGAACAAGATCCAGGAGATCAACGGCCTGGGCTCGTTCAAGGACGCGAACACCATCGAGATCACCGACGGCGACGACAAGGGTATGACCGTCACCTTCGACGACTGCATCATCGCCACCGGCGCTGTGGTGCGTACCCTGCCGGGCATCGAGCTGTCCGAGAACGTGGTCTCCTACGAGGAGCAGATCCTCAACCCGGAGGCTCCGGAAAAGATGGTCATCGTCGGTGCAGGCGCGATCGGCATGGAGTTCGCCTACGTGCTGTCCAACTACGGCGTGGATGTCACCGTCATCGAGTACCAGGACCGCGTCTTGCCCAACGAGGACAAGGACGTGTCCAAGGAGATCGCGAAGGCCTACAAGAAGCTCGGCGTGAAGCTGCTGACCGGCCACGCCACCACCGAGGTGCGCGACAACGGCGATTCCGTCGAGGTGGACGTGAAGAAGAACGGCTCCGACGACGTGGAGACGCTCACCGCGGACCGCGTGATGATCTCCGTCGGCTTCGCCCCGCGCACCGAGGGCTACGGCCTGGAGAACACCGGCGTCGAGCTCACCGAGCGTGGCGCGATTGCTATCGACGAGCGCATGCGCACCAACGTCGACAACATCTACGCCATCGGCGACGTCACCGCGAAGCTGCAGCTCGCCCACGTCGCTGAGGCGCAGGGCATCATCGCCGCCGAGACCATCGCGGGCGCGGAGACCCTCGAGATCGAGGACTACATGATGACCCCGCGCGCCACCTTCTGTAACCCGCAGGTCGCCTCCATGGGCTACACCGAGGAGCAGGCCAAGGAGAAGTGGCCGGACCGCGACATCAAGGTTGCCACCTTCCCGTTCTCCGCGAACGGCAAGGCAGTGGGCTTGGCGGAGACCGCTGGCTTTGGCAAGCTCGTCGCGGACGCCGAGTTCGGCGAGATCTTGGGCTGCCACCTCGTCGGCGCAAACGTCTCCGAGCTCATACCGGAGGTCGTCCTCGCGCAGCGCTTCGACCTCACCGCAGGCGAGATCGCGCGCTCCATCCACATCCACCCGACTCTGCCGGAGGTGATCAAGGAGATCGCGCACGGCATCGAAGGCCACATGATCAACCTGTAAGCCTTCGCTTTACGACGCACCAAAGGCGGGCCCCGCTTCCCGGCAGGGCCCGCCTTTTTGCGTGCCGTGGCAGCCGCCCGCGTGAATCCGCGGATCGTCTAGCGGCGCGCGCGAGCGTGCTAGACGATCAGCAATCCCCGATTGTATTTCCCCAGTTCGTAATGAAGTTGATGTTCATTACCAGCGTGACCGTCTAGCAGCGCTTCGACACCGCTAGACGATCAGCGCAGGGCCGGAGTGGGACCAGCCCCGGCGGCGAGGGTGGCACGGCTGGGCTGCTTCAGCGGTAGTTTTGCTAGTTCCCCGCGCCGCCGTCCTCCGAGCAACTAGCAGATCAGGCTCGTAGTGAAAGTCGTTGCCGATACCACCTGCGGAAACAGAAAGTTGGACAGTTGATCTGCTAGTTCGCGATTTTGGGGAACTAGCAGATCAACTGTCCAACTTTCTGTTTCCGCAGGTGGTATC
>ERZ1031329.120-NODE-120-length-22088-cov-25.276540_pt1 | contig 22088 bp, 18 predicted proteins | sample MGYA00518053_ERZ1031329 | MGnify/ENA primary metagenome ERZ1031329 (study PRJEB33718, sample SAMN03159840) | human skin metagenome | collected 2014-02-25 | study: EMG produced TPA metagenomics assembly of the PRJNA266117 data set (Human skin bacterial metagenome... | reverse complement strand
TGCTCCTCGGTCGGCTTCTCTTCCGGAGCCGGCTTCTGCTCCTCGGTCGGCTTCTCTTCCGGAGCCGGCTTTTCAGCCTCGGCAACAGTTACCGGCAAGGACACCTTGGTGCCTTTGTCGGTGGTGATCTCCAGGGTCTGCTCGCCGGACACGCCCGCCGGGATCTCCAGCTCAATCTTTGCGCGGCCCTGCTCGCCTAAGCCCTTGTCGGCGTCGGTGACCGCGTTGTCGACGTCGGCGGTAGCCGTTGCCTCGCCCACCTTCGCGGTGACGGTCTCAGCCTGCGCCTCGCCCTCGGAGGAGTAGCTCAGGGAGGTCAGCTCGATGGTGTTCTTCTGGCCAGCCTTCAGACCGCCCTCCGGGAGCACCACGCCGACGTCCTTTTGGCCCTCACGGACCTGGGCGTCGCCGGTCTGCAGGTAGTCCACAAATGCCTGCAGATCGTTGTAGCCCACATCGTTGCGGTCGCGGACTTCGTCAGCGTTGATCAGGGCGTCGCCACCGTCGAGCAGGAAGGTCGACGCTGCAACGGTGTAGTCCTTCTCCGGATCCACGGACTCGCCGTTGATCTGGATGTCCAGGATGCGGTTGCCACGCTCAGCGTTCGGGTTGTACGTGTAGGACACGTTGTCGGACAGGCCCATGTCCAGACGCGGGCGACCCGACTTTGCTGCAACCTCCGGGGTCTGCCACTGATTCTCCAACGCTTCCTTGATGGCGGCGCCGGACAGCTTGGCAACAGCGATGTTGTTGCCGAACGGCTGGACGGTGGCGGCCTGTTCGTAGGTCACATCGCCCTTGGTCAGGTCCGCACGAACACCGCCGGCGTTCATCACACCGAAGTCGATCTCGGTGTCGAGGAATGCGGAAAGCGCAGCGACGGCGGACTGCGCCAGCATGTTGTTCGCGGTGGACTCGGTGCCGCGGTTGGAGCCTGGCTTATCCTCCGGATTGGAGCCACGCTTGAAGTCGGCGGCGATGTTGGCGACGACCTTCTGGCCGAGCTCGCTGGCAATCTTGTCTGCCTCTGCAACGATCTTCTCAACCTCGGCATCAGGGGTGATGCCGAGCTCCTCAAGCTGGGAAGCGTCGATCTGCTTGCCGTCGACCTTCACGACCTTCTTCTCGGCCTTGTCGTAGGTCAACGCAATGTCGGTGACAACCTTGCCGTACTCGTGGGACTGCGCGTACGGAACCTTGCCGTCGCGGTCGAGCTCCAGGCGCTTGATGTGGTCATCGCCACCGAATACGAAATCGACGTACTTCGCGTCGAGCTTCGGTGCGCTGGTGTGGGCCGGATCGTGAATCAGAGCGATGACGAGGTCAGCCTTGCCGGACTCCTTGAGCTTCTTGGCCTCGACGTTGACCTGCTCGGCGGAATCCGTGAACTTCACACCCGCAACGTTGGCCGGGCTGGACTTTTCCGGGGTGAGGTTGGAGGTCGTGCCCACCAGGGCAACCTTCACGCCCTCCTTCTCCACGATGGTGTACGGCTTCACCGGTTGCTCGCCATCAACGAAGATGTTCGCGCCGAGCTGCTTGTCATTGGTGCCCGGAACGATGCGGTCGATCAGGTCCTGGTAGCCCTTATCGAACTCGTGGTTGCCCACAGCGGAGCCGTCGGTGCCGATGGCTTTGATGAAGTCCATCGTGTACTTGTCGTCGGAGATGAAGGAAACGAACGCCGAGCCACCCTGGTTGTCACCGGAGGTGGTGACGATGGTGTTCGGGTTCTGCTCACGCAGGTAGTTCATGATGCCCGCGACATTGGCGGCACCCATCTCGTCGCCGGCCTTCGGGGTGATTTCCTTGACTTCCTTGCCATTCTCGTCGAGGACCGGGTTGCCTGCGGCGTCCTTCACCGTGGTCGTGGACGGGTTGTACTTCAGGCGACCGTGGAAGTCGGTGATGTTGGCAACGTTGATGGTGACCTGGTCAGCCTCAGCTGCTGCAGCGAACGGTGCTGCGGTGAGCACCACAGCGGTCGTGGTGGTTGCGGCGATCAGGGCGCCAGCGCGACGGAAATCAAACACGGGAGACTCCTCGGTGTCGGGGGATGGTGTCCTTCCCTTTTATCCCTGATTCCTCCACTCCGCAGCGCAACTTCCCGCCACTCGCCGGTCTGCGCTGGGAAAATAACCTCGCGTCCACCAACATTTCATCTATTGGACACCTTAAGGTCGGCTCAGAGGAGGGCGTGGGCAACCGTTGGACGTCGTTAGGCAGTCACGCGATAGACGTCGAAGACTCCCTCAATGTTGCGGATCTGGTTCATGATGGAACCGAGCTGCTTGATGTCGGAGACCTCGATGGTCAAACGGATCGTGGCGATGCGGTCGTCGCCCGCCTGGGACGACATTGCCAAAATTGGCAGTTTCGCCTCCGAGAGCACCCCGGTGGTCTCGGTGAGCAGGCCGTTGCGGTCCAGCGCCTCCAGCTGGATGGTGGCTCGCGACGCGCTCTTGTGCGAGCGTTGGTTCGCCCACTCGACGTCCACCAGGCGCTCCGGCTCGTCCTTGAGCTTGTTGGCGTTCGTGCAATCCGTCCGGTGCACCGACACTCCCCCGCCGCGGGTGACAAAACCGAAGATGGCGTCGCCGGGCACCGGCTGGCAGCACTTGGCCAGCTTCGCCATCACATCCGGGCTGCCCTCCACCAGAATCGCGGGGCCGTCGCCGCTGGCCTGCGGGCGCACCAGCGCCGACATCGGGGTGCGCGCGGTGAGCGCATCGACGGCATCGTCATCGCCGCCGAACATGTCCATGAGCAGGTGCGCGACGTGCTGGGAGGAAACATTGCCAGCACCGATAGCGGTGTACAGCGCGTCCACGTCCTGGTAGTGCAGCCGCGTGGCCACCTGCCGCATCGACTCGTTGGTGAACAGGCGGTGCATGGGCAGCCCGCCGCGCTGCACTTCTGCGGCGAGCGCGTCGCGGCCTGCCTCAAGCTGTTCTTCGCGGCGCTCCTTGGCAAACCACTGGCGGATCTTCGCTTTTGCGCGCGGGGAGACAACGAAGTCCTGCCAGTCGCGCGACGGGCCCGCGTTCTGGTCCTTGGAGGTGAAAATCTCCACCCGGTCGCCGGACTTGAGCTCGGTTTCCAGCGTGACCAGCTTGCCGTTGACTTTGGCGCCGATGCAGCGGTGGCCGACCTCGGTGTGCACCGCATACGCGAAGTCCACCGGCGTGGACCCCGCAGGCAGGTCCACCACGTCGCCCTTCGGGGTGAAGGCGAAGATCTGCTGGCTGGTCAGGTCGTAGCGCAGAGAATCCAGAAACTCGTTCGGGTCCGCGGCTTCCTTCTGCCAGTCCAGCAGCTGGCGCATCCACGCCATCTGGTCCACCTCGGACTGGTCGCCCTTGTGCGAGCCCTTCGTCTCCTTGTAGCGCCAGTGCGCCGCAACACCGAACTCAGCGTTGTAGTGCATCTCGTGGGTGCGCACCTGCACCTCGAGCGGGCGGCCCGTCTGCGTCATCACAGTCGTGTGCAGCGACTGGTACACACCGAAACGCGGGTTGGAGATGTAGTCCTTGAACCGGCCCGGCATCACGGAGTACAGGGAGTGGACCACGCCGATGGCCGCGTAGCAATCGTTGACGGTGTCCACCAGCACGCGCATGCCCACGAGATCGAAGATCTCGTTGAAGTCGTGGCCCCGCACGGACATCTTCTGGTAGATGGACCAGTAGTGCTTCGGGCGGCCCATCACCTCGGCTGTGATGCCGTTGGATGCGAGCTCGCGCTGCAGCACCTCGGTGATCTCCCGCAGCGCCCTGTCGCGCGACGGCGCATGGTCCGCAACCATGCGAACGATCTCCTCGTACTTCTTCGGCTGCAGGATGGCAAAGGCCAAGTCTTCCAGTTCCCACTTCACGCTGGCCATGCCCAAGCGGTGCGCCAGCGGGGCGATGACGTCAAGTGTTTCCTGCGCCTTTTTCGCCTGTTTCTCCGGCGGCAAAAAGCGCATCGTGCGCATGTTGTGCAGGCGGTCCGCCACCTTGATCACCAGCACGCGCGGATCTTCCGCCATGGCGACGATCATCTTGCGGATCGTCTCCGCCTCGGCCGCCGCACCGAGGGCGACCTTGTCCAGCTTGGTTACGCCGTTGACCAGCTTGGCTACCTCGGGCCCGAAGTCGCGGGTGAGGTCGTCCAACGAGTAATCGGTGTCCTCCACCGTGTCGTGTAAAAGCGCCGCCACCAGCGTGGTGGTGTCCATGCCAATTTCGGCACAGATGGTCGCAACCGCCAGCGGGTGCGTGATGTACGGATCGCCCGACTTGCGGAACACGCCCTCGTGCAGGCGCTCCGCGGTGGAGTAGGCGCGGTCGAGCAGCTCCGCGTCCGCCTTCGGGTGGAACTTGCGGTGAAGCGACAGCAGCGGGTCTAGCACTGGGTTTGTCTTGGAGCGGCTGTTGCCCGTCAACGAGCGCGCTAGCCGGGCAGACATGCTGCGCACGGAGGGGCCTGTCCTCTTCACCGGCTTGTCAGTCATTCCCAGCCTCCGATTCCAGAACTACTCCAGCGACTAAAAAGGTAATCCTACGCCTTCTCGGGGTGCTCTTCGCCGAGGACCACCAGCGGAGCGTCGCCAAGCTTGCTGCGCCCGCCGAGGCCCGCCACCTCAAGAACGACCACATAGCCTGCGACGGTGCCGCCGGCGCGCTCTATCAGGTCGCGGGCGGCGACGAGGGTGCCGCCGGTGGCCAGCACGTCGTCCACAAGCACGATGCTCTTGCCGCTGATGTCCACGCCGTCCGCCGGAATCTCCAGTGCGGCCGAGCTGTATTCGGTGGTGTACTCCTGCGTGATCACCGGCGGCGGCAGCTTGCCCTTCTTGCGGATGGCCAAGATGCCGGTGCCGAGCTCATACGCCACAGCAGAGCCGAGCAGGAACCCGCGCGCGTCCAAACCGCCGACGAGGTCCGCGCCAAGCTTGCGGCTGGCGGTGGCCATTTCCGCGATGACGATGTTCAGCGCCGCCGGGTCCGCGAGCACCGGGGTGAGATCCTCAAACAGCACGCCCTTCTCCGGGAAGTCCTGCACTTGGCGGATCTTGTCCTTCAGCGCGTCTCGGGCGGTGGCGTAGCGGTTGCCGTCGATAGGTGTGGGGGCCATTGGTTGAATTCTCCTGTTAGTTTTCGGCCGGGGTTGTCTCTGAATTCAGCTGCCACCGGTCCATGTTCCAGCCGATGCCGGCAAGACCCGTGTACGGCACCACGTTACGCACTGCACCGTCCACCGCGAAGGTGCGGGGCTGTGCGGCCAGCGGAATGGACGGCAGCTGCTTCCATAGGTGACCTTCCTGCGCGCGCAGGGCGCCGAGTTCCTGGGCGCGGTTGTTCGCGGACGGGAACTCCCGCATCGGGTCCGTGGCGTGCAAGATCACATCGGCGGCACCGTCGGTCCAGGTCTCGGTGCCCCATTCGTCGTACTCCGCCCGAGGCAAGTCCGCAAGCGTTTTACCGCCCTCGGTCACGTCAGTGACCGTGATACCGGCGGGCTCGCAGGTGCGGCGGATGGACTCCACCATGGCGGCGAACCGCGCATCCGGGTAGGGGTAGCCGATGCGAATCTCTGTGCCCGAAAGCGCAGACGCGGCTTCGATGTCCACGTCGAGATTGGGGGCTGCGACGTCGTTGAGGCGCGCCGCCAGTGGGTCAGCGTGCTGCAGCACGTGCAGCGGTGCGACGGGCACGTCGAGGCCGGCGACACCGCTGGATGCCTTAGCGACGGCACGCGGGTCCACGCACTTGGCAAACGCCTGGCGGTTCTCGGGGATCGCCCACATGCCGATCTCCGGGAACGTCAACGCCTCAGTCAGCTCGCCGATCTGGGTGTCAACGCTGAGCCGGTTGCCTTCGGCGTTGACGTTGTGCCATGCCGGGGAGGTCTCGCGCAGATCGCCGATGCGCAGCGCCTCGTCCGCCGCCAGTTCTCCGGAGTCAGCGGACCCGGGCCAGACAACCATTTCTGAAGTCTGCGGCGCGTCGCCGTAATAGTGCTCGTTGGCGACTAGCGTCACCTCACCGCGCTCTCCTACCTCAGCGATCTTGAAGGGGCCGAAGGACACCTGCAGATCGGGGTCGAACTCGGAGAGGCTGAAGCCGTGGCGCCACACATTGGCAATTGGTTTGAGCAGGGAGAAATCGCCAGACTGCAAGTCGTGGTCCAGTTCCTCAACGCTCTTGTCCAGCTTCGCGGCCACGGCGTGGGCTGGCAGCACCGTGCCGGCGTCGAACAATCCGCGCCAGCGTGCGCCCCGCTTCTCCTTGAACGTCAAAGTGAATTCTTTGGCGCCTGGGGTGCACGACAGCGCTTCCGTGTCGTCGAAAAGCGGCATGTGCGATCCGAACATGCCCGGATAATGCCCGGCTGTGAACGTGAGCAAGTAGTCGGAACAAGTCACCGGCGTGCCGTCGGAAAAGACCGCGGCGTCGGACAAGGTGTAGATCACCTTGCGCTGATCGCTCGGCAGCACCTGGGTGGTGACCAAATCCGTGTTCGGGATCATCTGCCCGCTCGGGCCCGGCACGTACACACCCGGGTACAGACGACCAGAGAGCACCTCAGCCATGTCGGTGGCGCCCTCGAGCGTGCCGGCGTTGGTGGTGCGCAGTTCACCGAGCACCTGGTAGCCGAACAGCTTCTTCGACTGGTTGTCGTCGTTGTCTGCCGTGCCGCACGCTGCGAGCGAGGCACAACCGATCGCCGCGGCGGCAACCGCGGCTAGTCCCCGTATGAAACGTCCTGCCATGTGCGTGCCGCCGTCTACCGCCCGGGACGCCAGGTTGTGGATCCGGCGGCACCGTCAGTTGCGGCCTCGGTGCGCCGCACTGGCGTGGCCACCTGGCGCTTCTCGTGGGCGACCTCCTCGGTCGTCTCCTCCTCCAGCTCGCTGGTTCCGCGGGCGCGGTAGCGCTCCACTGCGGCGTTGTGCTCCTTGTACTTCTTCTTCCGGTTCACCAGGCTCACCAGCAACGGCGTAGCCAGGAACAGCGAGGAGAAGATGCCCTCGATCACGCCGATGAGCTGGATCAGCGCCAGATCCTTCAGCGTGCCCACGCCAAGCATCCACACCGCCACGACCATCAGCGCCACGATCGGCAGCGCCGAGATCACGGAGGTGGAGATGGAACGCATCACCGTCTGGTTCACGGCCAGGTTTGCCTCTTCGGCGTAGGTGGAGCGCCGCGAATCAAGCACACCCGAGGTGTTCTCGCGCACCTTGTCAAACACGATGACGGTGTCGTACAGGGAGAAGGTCAGCACCGTGAGCAGGCCGATGATCATGGCCGGCGTGACTTCAAGGCCGAACAGAGCGTAGAAGCCGGCGATCAGGACACCGTCCACGACGAGCGCGGCCATGGCGGCGGCTGCCATTTCACGCTGCAGGCGGACAGCCACGTACACGGCAGCGGCGACCATGAACACCGCCATCGCCAACAGCATGCGGTTCGTGATGGTCGAACCCCAAGACTCCGAAACCGTGGAGTCGCCGATGGCGTCGGCGCTGGGCTCGCCGGTGTGGTCTTCAACCTGGTATTCGTCGAAGATTGCCTGGCGTGCGGCGTCGATCTGTTCCTGGCTGAGGTGCTCGGAGTTGATCTCCAGGGTGCGTGTGTCGCCGGCGCCCACGATCTGGGTCAGTTCCGGAGTTACGCCAGTGGCGTCGACGAAGGTCTCCTCCACTTGCTCGGCGACGAGGTCGCCGGCCGGCATGGTCATCTTGGTGCCGCCTTCGAAGTCGATGCCCATGTTGAATCCGCGCAGCAGCATTGCCAGCAGCGAAATCACCACGAGCACGAACGTGATGCCGTACCAGAGCTTGCGGCGTCCCACGAAGTCGATGGCGCCGGAGCCGTCGTAGAGCGTCTCCGCGGAGCGCTTCGCCTTCACGGGGGCGGCGGTGCCCGCCGCGCCAGTGGAGGTGTGTGTCGATGTTGCCTTGGTGCTCGACATGTCTAGATCTCCTCATTCGTTGCGGCCGGTTCGAGCTCATGCTTTTCGACGCCATCCTGCTCCCCGACGCCACGGGTTTCCGCACGCCGTGCTTCTGCAGTCTTGAACGCCTTGCCCATGCCGTTGACGGACGGCTTGGACCAGAACTTGCTGCGCGACGCGATGATTAGCAGCGGCGCGGTGACAAGGAAGGTCACAACCAGGTCGAAGACGGTGGTCAGACCCATGGTGAAGGCGAAGCCCTTCACGTCGCCGACAGCCAGGAAGTAGATGATGACCGCGGCGATCAATGTGACCATGTTGCCGGTGACGACCGTGTCCTTCGCGCGCTGCCAACCGGATGCGGAGGCGGAGCGGAACGTCTTGCCCTTGCGCACCTCATCCTTAATGCGCTCGTAGATGACGATGAACGAGTCGGCGGTTGCGCCGATGCCGATGACAAGGCCGGCGATGCCGGACAGGTCCAGCGAGTAGCCGATCCAGCGGCCCAGCAGCACCAGCGTGCCGTAGACGAGCGCGCCTGAGGCAACCAGCGAGGCCAGCGAAATCAGGCCGTAGAGGCGGTAGTAGGCGAAGACAAACAGTGCGACCAGGATCAGGCCCACCAGGCCGGCGTAGAGGCCGGCCTTCAGGGACGCCTGGCCCAGTGACGGCGGCACGGAAAGCGCGGTGCCGCCGGGCTCTCCGTTCTCGCCGGCAAAGGACAGCGGCAGCGCACCGTAGCGCAGGTTGTTTGCCAAGCCCTCAGCTTCCTCCTGAGTAAAGTTGCCCGTGATAGAGGTAGCGGAGCCCACCGGGGTGGGGCCCTGGATCACCGGAGCAGAGATCACCTGGGAGTCCAAGGTGATGGCGATCTGCTTCTGCAGCATTTCGCTGGTCAGGTGCGCCCACGTCTCGGAGCCGTTGGGCTCGCCCGCCTGGCTGAAGGCGAAGCTGATTTCCATCTGGCTGGACTGCGGGTTGAAGCCGCCGGTGATCGCGCGGTTGGTGTCGATCTGCTCGCCGGTCAGGCGCGGTCCGTCCGGATCGGTGACACCGTCGAGCAAGGGAACCTCGTCGAGAAGCAGCGCCTGGCCCGAAGTCGGGTCACAGGAAACGAGCGGAAGGTCCGCCTTGTCGGAACCGGCGAGCGGGTCGGTGATCTGGCCCATGCAGCGCGCGGACATGAGTGTCAGGGCCGCGAACTGCTCCGTCGGATCAGTGGACTGGCGGGTGCGGCGCAGCATGTCCGTCGTTTCCTGGCGGCGCTCCGCCGCCTCCACCGGGCCGTCCGGCTCCGGCAGCGGCTCGGCGCTCAGCTGCGGGACGTCCTTCGGCGCGGCAGGCTCTTCCTCTTCCTTCGGCGCGGCGTCCTTGCCCTCACCGTTTGGATCCTGCGGATTTTCGGCAGCCTTTTCGTTCTCCTTCTCCGCCGCCTCCTTGCGGGCCGCGATCTGGGTGAGCACTGCCTGGCCCTCTTGCGGGGTGAAAATGCCGTACTCGACCCACTCGTTGGTCATGTCCAGGATGACATCGTCGACCTTTGTGCTGTCCGCCGCGGGCGGGTCGAGCACCGGACGGAAGAACAGCTGGGAAGTCTGACCGATGTTGCGGATCTCGGCGGTGTCGTCGCCGGCTGCCTCGATGACAATCGTGTTGCCGTCCACGACCACGGACGCGCCGGAGACACCCATGCCGTTGACACGGTTTTCAAGGATGTTGCGGGCGTCCTGCAACTGCTCGTTGGTCGGTTCCTCGCCCTGCGGAACAAGGGTCACGCGCGTGCCGCCCTGCAGGTCGATGCCGAGCTTCGGCTCAGCGGATTTGCTTCCGGTGAAAAAGACTAGGGCGTAGACGCCGATGACAATGAGGGCGAAAAGCGCGAGTAGCCGGGCAGGCCAGCGCTTCTTCCCCTTCACTTCGCGGGACCGCCGAGTGCTGTTGGACACTGAGCTGACTCCTCTGCTTTCCGAGCTCCAATTTTTCTCCTCCACCTGGCCCCAAAACACCCATGAAGCGGCATGAGTGAACAGCGTGCCGGTGAAGACACAACGGAACATGCTACGGCATAGCCCCGCAAAACCAGCAGTCCGGTCGGTGTCAGCCTTAATAGAGCGACATTTGGCCCGGTGCGTCCGGCGGCGCCTGCAGCCCCAGGTGCTCCCACGCCGCCGCCGTGGCCACCCGCCCACGCCCGGTGCGCGACATCAGGCCGGCGCGCACGAGGTAGGGCTCGCACACCTCTTCAATAGTGCCCGACTCTTCACCGACCGCGATGGCGAGCGTGCCCACTCCCACCGGTCCCCCGCCGTGGCCGCGGATCAGCGCGCCCAGCACCGCCCTATCCAGCCGGTCAAGGCCGAGCTCGTCCACGTCGAACACGCTCAGCGCCGAGCGCGCGGCACCAAGGTCGACGTGTCCGTCGCCGTGCACATCCGCGAAATCGCGCACGCGCCGCAGCAGACGGTTAGCGATGCGCGGGGTGCCGCGGGAGCGCGAGGCAATCTCCACCGCGGCGTCGGTGTCAATGCCGACCCCCAAGATTTGCGCGGCGCGGCTGACCACCTTGGTCAGGTCCTCCACGTCGTAGAACTCCATTTGCGCGGTAAAGCCGAAGCGGTCACGCAACGGACCGGTGAGCATGCCGGCGCGGGTGGTGGCGCCGACGAGGGTAAACGGCGGGATCTCCAGCGGGATCGACGTCGCACCGGGGCCTTTGCCGACGATGACGTCGATGCGGAAATCCTCCATCGCCATGTAGAGCATTTCCTCAGCCGGGCGGGCGATGCGGTGGATTTCGTCGATGAAAAGCACGTCGCCTTCCATCAGATTGGACAGCATTGCCGCGAGGTCACCCGCGCGCTCGAGGGCCGGGCCAGATGTCATCCGCAGGGAGGTGCCCAGCTCTTGCGCGACGATCATGGCCATGGTCGTCTTGCCCAGGCCGGGCGGGCCGGACAGCAGGATGTGGTCCGGGGTCACACCGCGGCTTCGCGCGCCCGCGAGCACGAGGTTGAGCTGCTCGCGCACCTTCGGTTGGCCGATAAATTCGTTGATCGACTTTGGGCGCAGCGAACGCTCAATGTCGTGCTCGTCTGCTTGCGCATGCGCGTCTACTGGCGACGGCGGCTTCGCCGCGAACCCGTCCGGCAGTTCAAACTCTGTCTTTTCCACGTCGGACACGGCTGCCTCCCTACTTCTTGCCCAGCTGGCTCAGCGCCTGGCGCAGCAACGCGGACGCGTCTTCGTCCGGGTTCTCCTGCACCAGCGCATCCACCACCGGCCTTGCCGATCGCTCCTGGAAGCCCAGCCCGACGAGAGCCTCGACCACCTGCTCGGAGACCAGCGAAGTGCCCTTTGCGGCAGTGGCGGGTCTGCCGGCAGCTGCAGCGTCGCCCGCCGGCACGAAAGCCTCCACCTTGTCCTTGAGCTCTAGGGCAATGCGCTCCGCCATCTTCTTGCCCACACCGGGGATGGATTGAATCGCCTTCACGTCCCCGGACGCGATATGGGAGGACAACTCCCCCGGTTCGAAGACAGAAAGGGCGGCAAGTGCGAGCTTGGGGCCCAGCCCGGAGACGGTCTGCAGCTTGTGGAACATCTCGCGGGTGTCCGTGTCGCCGAAGCCGTAGAGGGTCACGCCGTCGTCCTTGACCACCATGGACGTCATCACCCGGCATGTCTCGCCCCGGGTGAGACGGCCCAGCGTCTGGGGTGCGGCCAAGAAGCGGTAGCCCACGCCGGAGCATTCGATCACTGCGTGGTCGAGCCCGATGGTGAGCACTTCGCCGTTGAGAGAATCAATCATTGGTTCGCCGCTTTCATGGTCAACTGGTTGGTTCGTGCGATCAAGGGGGCGCGCCAGCAGTGGCACACCGCGATGGCCAGCGCGTCTGCCGCATCCGCGGGTTTCGGTGCCTCGGACAGTCCGAGAATGCGGGTGATCATCGCAGTCATCTGTTTCTTGTCCGCCCTGCCGTTGCCGGAGATGGCTTTCTTCACCTCGGACGGGGTGTACATGTGCACCGGGATCCCGCGCTCCGCGGCGGCGAGCACCATCACGCCCACAGCGTGGGCGGTGTGCATGACCGTGGAGACGTTCCCCCGCTCGAAAATGCGCTCCATGGCGATGACGTCTGGCTGGTAGTCGTCGATCCACTCGCCTACGGCGCGGGAGAGGCGCAAAAGACGCTCCGCGAGTTCCGCGGTAGACGGGGTGCGCACGACGCCGACGGCGACGGGGATGATTTGGCGGCCGCGTCCCGCCTGCACCACGGAAAGACCGCACCGCGTCAAGCCAGGGTCGATGCCCATGACCCGCAGACCCTCCAGCGACATTGCCTCTCCCTTCCGCACATGTGACACATATGTTCTACCACAGTAGACACAGCAAACGCCCGCGCCACAGTCAGCGGCACGGGCGTTTACGCGAATCGGATCTAGTCCTCGAGCTGCGCGGCCACTTCGTCGGAGATGCTCATGTTGGTGTAGACATTCTGCACATCGTCGGAGTCCTCGAGGGCGTCGATGATGCGCATCATCTTCTTCGCGCCCTCAGCATCAACCTCGACCTCGACGTCGGCACGGAACTCCTGCCCGGCGTCTTCGATCTCAATGCCCTCGCCGCCGAGCGCCTCGCGCACCGCCGGCAGGTCGGTCGGCTTGCAGGTGATCTCGAATTCATCGCCGAGGTCGTTGACTTCCTCAGCTCCGGCGTCGAGCACCGCCATGAGCACGTCGTCCTCGCTGAGCTCACCCTTCTGGATGGTCACCACACCAGTGCGCTCGAACATGTAGCCGACGGAGCCGGACTCGCCCAGGTTGCCGCCGTTCTTGGTCATAGCGGTGCGCACCTCAGTGGCCGCGCGGTTGCGGTTGTCCGTTAGGCACTCGATGAGCACGGCGACGCCGTTGACGCCGTACCCCTCGTACATCACGGTCTCCCAGTTCGCGCCGCCGGCTTCCTCACCGGAGCCGCGCTTGCGGGCGCGCTCGATGTTGTCGCCCGGCACCGAGGCCTTCTTGGCCTTGCGGATCATGTCGTCCAAGGTGGGGTTCGCGGCCGGGTCGCCGCCGCCGGTTCGTGCTGCGACCTCGATGTCCTTAATCATCTTCGCCCACAACTTCGACCGCTTCGCGTCGTTTGCGGCCTTCTTGTGCTTCGTGGTTGCCCACTTTGAGTGGCCCGACATAACGCACCCCTTTTCCTCGGTTGACGTGTAACAGACGGCATTATACGCACCGCCTCAATCAAGCTCTTACCGGTCACCTCGCGCAAACTGTGGCAATGCCGCCGTGCCTCCGAGGCGCAAGATGCTTACCGACGGCCGAAGGCGCAACGCACGCGTATCCGCCACAGCGTCGTCGTAGAACCGCGTCGCCAGCTCAACCCGGATGTCCGCGTCACTGAGCGCGCCCGGCGCCTCCTTGCCTGCGATCCGCTCGCCCACCTGGGCCGAGAGTTGCTCCTCCTGCGTAAGACGTGTGTGTATGTCCTGCGGTGTCATCCTGACGTGCTCCGCATCTTCCACGGCGGAACGAAGCTCGGGGTAAATGGCAGCGATGACAGCGCAGCGCCGGTCCAGCGCCGCCTGCAAGGCGTCGCGCGAACGGTCGAGCCGGATGTGCAGCCGGTTGAGCCGCTGCGCCGTGTTGTAGGCCCACGCAGCCAGCAGCGTCACCACCACCGCCACGGCGATCCACACCAAAGTCATAGCCATCCTTCCACCCCGACCTTCTCCCCGATCGACACAGCCTCGTACACCGCCAGCACCTGACGTGCCACAACGGACCAGTCGAAGTCTCCGGCCCGCCTCACGCCGCGGGTGGCGAGGTCGGCGCGGAGCGGGGCGTCGTCGATAAGCAACTGCAACTGCTGCGCGAGCGCCGACGCATCGCCGGGAGGAAACAACACCCCCGAACCCTCGCCGCAGACCGCGGCGAACGCCGGAATGTCGCTGGCCACGACGGCGCAGCCGGCGGCCATCGCCTCCACGAGCACGATCCCGAAGGATTCACCGCCGAGGTTCGGCGCGACGAATATGTCCGCGCGACCGAGGATCTCCGCCTTCTCCGCCTCGGAGACCAGGCCCGTAAATTCGACGCCCTCGACCTCGCGGGGCGCGCCAGCTCCAATAACCGTGACCCGGGGCTTTTGCGGAAGCTGGTCCACAGCCTGCAAAAACACCTCCAGGCCCTTGCGGGGCTCGTCCAATCGCCCCAGGAAGACCACTTCTGGCCTTGCCTGGTTTCCCGAAACGCGCCGCGCCGCCGCAAACCGGGCGGTGTCCACGCCGTTGGGGATGATCACGGGGTCGGTGCCCACCTGCTGCGACTGCCAGCGCCACGCCTCCTCGCTGACCGCAATACCGGCTCGGATCTTTTCCAGACTGCCGCGCAGCGCGGGCAACGCAAGTTTGAGTGCGTACGAGGAATCCGCCGAGGCGTGGTACGTGGCCACGATCGGGCCGGTGGCCATGCGCAGCGCGGCCATGGAGTAGCTCGGCGAGTTCGGCTCATGCACGTGCAGGATGTCGAAGTTTCCGCGCTCGACGAACTGGCGCGTGGTGCGGCGCACCTGAGGGCCGAAGGACAGCCGCGCGACCGAGCCGTTGTAGCGCACCGGCACGGCGATACCGCCGCGGGTCACCCACTCCGGAAGGTCGACGCTGTCGGAGGCCGGTCCGAGTACCTCGGTGTGGTGGCCCATTGTGCGCAGCTGGGCGGCAAGGTCAAGCACGTGGGCTTGAACGCCGCCCGGCACGTTGAAGGAATACGGGCACACCAGACCAATCCGCACCTCGGCTACCTCCTCCGTTTGGGATGCTCGCGCGACCGCCGCTCCAGCTCCCTGCGACGGCTCGGCTGCGGCCTGTCTGAGGGCCATAACGGCTGCAGCATATGCCAGTCCGTCGGATGGGCGGCGATGTTTTCTGCAAACTGGTCGGCCACCCGCTGCGCCGTGTCCTCGAGCGTTGCCGCCTCCACCGGGGCGGAGATACTGAAGCCCCAGCCGGGATTGCGCCACGTGCCCGTGAACCAGGAGTGGGCCACAAGCAGCGTCGCGCCGGTGTCCCGCGCTAGCTTGGCCGGGCCCGCCGGAAAAGTCGTTTCCTCGCCGAAGAACGTCACCGGCACCCCGTGGCGCGAGAAGTCCCGCTCCCCCAGCAGGCACACGATCCCGCCGTCTAACAGCACTTCCTTCAGCCGCTCGAACGGGGGCTGCTCGCCCCCTGTCAGCGGCACCACCTCGAAGCCGAGCGACTCCCGGAACTTAACGAAGGCGTCAAACAGCGCTTCGGGCTCGAGCCGTTCGGCGACGGTGGTGAACCCTCCATAGTTTTCAGCCAGCCACGTTCCCGCCATGTCCCAGTTGCCGGTGTGCGGCAGCGTGAGCACGACGCCTTTGACGCGCGCCACGGCGGCGTCGAGGTGTTCGCGGCCGACCACCCCGGCAGAAAGCGCAGCGTTCAACCCCGGGTCGCCCACCATTCGCGGCAGGCGGAAGGCCTCCAGCCAGTAGCGCGCGTAGGAGCGCGTAGCGTCGCGCACCAACTCCCGCGTGACGTTTTCCGGCCCCACCACGCGGGTGAGGTTGCGCCGCAGCATCTCCATGCCCGCGCCGTCGCCAGAGGCCCGGTCAGCGGCCCACTGCGCGGCCCGCGCGGTCAGTCGCTGCGGAAGCGCGCCGACGATTATCCAGCCGGCGATGTAGCCCGCGGCGACAATTCGCTCCCGCACGGAAGCCATTTATGCTCCCGCCGGCGGCGCAATCTTCGCGTCCGCTCCCCTGTCGCGCCCGGCGAACATCAGGCGCTGGACCACAGTGATCACGGACCCGATCAGCAGGATCCACAGCGAAACCACCACGGCGTTTGGCACGCCGAAGCCTTCTAGCGCGATGCCGCCGAGGCCCAGGATCAACCGTTCAGGGCGTTCGATCAGGCCGCCGACGATCTTCAACCCGCCGGCCTCGCCGCGCGCCTTGATGTAGCTGATCGTCTGCGAGAGCACGATGACCGCCAGGCACACCGCCACGTTGACGGGCGCGGCGTCCGCGACGTAGATCAGCCACATCGCGATCGCGCCGAACAGCGCGCCGTCGGTAAGCCTGTCGCAGCTCGCGTCTAGCGTCGCGCCGAATGCGGTGCCCCCGCCGCGCAGTCTGGCCATCGTGCCGTCGACCATGTCGAAGGCGGCGAAGAGCAGGCTAAGCACCGCCGCCCACACCAGGTGGCCGGTGGGGATGAGCACCATCGCTGTCAGCATGGTCAGCACGGTGCCCGCAACAGTTGTTGCGTTCGGCGTCAGTCCGATCTTCAGCAGCCCCTTCGCCACCGGCTCAACCACCACAGCGGCGGGTTTGCGTCCATGCACGCTAAGCATCGCGTTCACCTGCTTCCATCTCGTGGACTTCGCGCCAGCCTTCGGCAAGCAGCGCCCGTGTTTCCCGCAGCAGTTGCGGCAGCACCTTGGTGCCGCCGATGACGGTCATGAAGTTCGCGTCGCCCGCCCAGCGCGGCACCACGTGCAGGTGCAGGTGGTCGCCCACCGACCCGCCCGAGGCCTTGCCCAGGTTGAGCCCGACGTTGATCGCCTCCGGCTTAGACACTCGCTTGAGTGTTTTCACCGCATGCTTCGCAAACGCCATCAGCTCGGCTGTCTCCGCGTCGGTGAGCGCTTCAAGCTCGGCGACCTTGCGGTACGGCACCACCATCAGGTGGCCGGCGTTGTACGGGTACAGGTTGCACACCGCGTACACCGTCTCCCCGCGCGCGACGATCAATCCGTCCTCGTCGCTCATCTCCGGGATGTCGAGGAAGGGATCGCCTGTGCTTCTCGACGATCCTTCGGCCTCCCCCGTCTCCTCCCCCGCCGGCATCTGGGTGATGTAGCTGGAGCGGTACGGCGCCCACAGACGGGCAAGACGGTCCGGGTCGCCCACGCCGGTATCGACGTAGGTCTCCCCGTTAGTTGCCGGCTGCAACGGTGTCCTCGCTCGGTTGGTCGTTGCGCTTGGCGGTGATCCAGTCCGTGATCAGCTCGACCGCGCGATCGACCGGCACGCCGTTGATCTGGCTGCCGTCGAGGAAGCGGAAGCTCACCGCGTTCGCCTCCACGTCGCGCTCGCCGGCGAGGAGCATGAACGGCACCTTGGAGGTGGTGTGGGTGCGGATCTTCTTCTGCATGCGGTCGTCCGAGTGGTCCACCTCGGCGCGGATGCCGCGCTCGCGCAGAGCACCGATGACACCGTCGAGGTGGTCCGCAAACGCGTCGGCCACCGGAATGCCCACCACCTGGTGCGGCGCCAGCCAGGCCGGGAAAGCGCCGGCGTAGTGCTCGAGCAGCACGCCGAAGAATCGCTCGATGGAGCCGAAGAGTGCGCGGTGGATCATCACCGGGCGCTTCTTCGAGCCGTCCGAGGCGGTGTACGTCAGGTCGAAGCGCTCGGGCAGGTTGAAGTCTAGCTGCACCGTGGACATCTGCCAGGTGCGGCCGATGGCGTCGCGCGCCTGCACGGAAATCTTCGGGCCGTAGAACGCGGCGCCCGCCGGGTCCGGAACGAGCTCCAGGCCGGACTTCTTCGCCACGGATTCCAGGATGCTGGTGGAGCGCTCCCAGATCTCGTCGTCGCCGATGTACTTGTTCGGGTCCTTGGTGGAAAGCTCCAGGTAGAAGTCGTCCAGTCCGTAGTCCTGCAGCAGGGAGATGATGAACTCCAGCACGCTGGTCAGCTCTTCTTCGAGCTGCTCCTCGGTGCAGTAAATGTGGGCGTCGTCCTGCGTGAAGCCGCGGGCGCGGGTCAGGCCGTGGACCACACCGGACTTCTCGTAGCGGTAGACGGTGCCGAACTCGAACAGGCGCAGCGGCAGCTCGCGGTAAGAACGCCCGCGCGAGTCGAAGATGAGGTTGTGCATCGGGCAGTTCATCGGCTTGGTGTAGTAGTCCACCGGCTGCTTGGTCACGTTGCCGTCTTCGTCGACCTCGCCATCGAGCTTCATCGGCGGGAACATGCCGTCGGCGTACCAGTCCAGGTGGCCCGACTTCTTAAACAGGTCGCCCTTGGTCACGTGGGGGGTGTTGACAAAGGAGTAGCCGGCGGCGACGTGGCGCTCGCGCGAGTGCTGCTCCATGGTCATGCGCACGATGCCGCCGTCCGGGTGGAACACCGGCAGGCCGGAGCCGACCTCGTCCGGGAAAGAGAACAGGTCCAACTCGTTGCCCAGGCGGCGGTGGTCGCGCTTTTCCGCCTCCTCGAGCATGGTCATGTACTCTTCGAGCTTTTCCTTGGACTCCCAGGCGGTGCCGTAGACGCGCTGCAGGCCGGCGTTGTTCTGGTCGCCGCGCCAGTAGGCGGCGGACGAGCGGGTCAGCGCGAACGCCGGGATGTACTTGGTGGTGGGCACGTGCGGGCCGCGGCACAGGTCGTGCCACTCCACCTCGTTCGTGCGCGGGTTGACGTTGTCGTAGTGCGTCAGCTCGCCGGCGCCGACCTCGGTGGCCTCATCGGAGTCCGGGTCGACGTTGCCCTTGTCGTTGATCAGCTCGAGCTTGTACGGCTCGTCCTTCAGATCTTCGGCCGCCTCTTCCTGCGAGGCGTAGACGCCACGGACGAACTTCTGGCCCTGTTTGATGATCTTCTTCATGCGCTTTTCCAGCGTCTTCAGATCCTCAGGGGTAAACGGCTCAGCAACGTCGAAGTCGTAGTAGAAACCGTCCTCGATGGCCGGGCCGATGCCCAGCTTGGTGCCGGGGAACTCGGCCTGCACGGCCTGGGCGAGCACGTGGGCGCAGGAGTGGCGGATCACGGAGCGGCCGAGCTCAGTGTTTGCCGGCACCGGCATAAACGTCGCGGTGGCCTCGGGGACGTGCGAGAGGTCCTTCAGCTCGCCCGCTTCGTCCTGGACGCACACGACGGCGTCCTCCCCCTTGTTCGGCAGGTTCAGCTCCCGCATGGCCGCACCGACGGCGGTGCCGGCGGGAACCTCGAACGGTGCGAACTCGACTGCTGCTTCGGTAGACATATCTGTCGTGCGCTCCTTTGCGCGTCACTGGGCTGCGTCATACCTGGACGCCGCCCATCTTCTACGTTCTCTCCCGACGGCGCAGATGGCGCGCCGGACGCCAGGGATTCTACCCCCGGGCGCCAGAAAGTACTGTTTCGCCCCAGTACGCGTCGCCACTTGCCTCACCACCGGGCTTACGTGTGCCCGGCGGGATCCAGTACACCGCTGACCCGATGTGCGTGGTCCATTCGTTGAGGCGGTCCACCTCCAAAAGCCGTTGCAGCACAGGAGTGAACTGGACATCCGGGTCCTTTTGGTAGGCCAAGAAGACCAGGCCCGCGTCAGACAGCTCGCCGGGCGCCGGCGGCAGCGAGTAGTTGTACGGCCTGCGCAAAAACTTCTGCTCCGGGTGGTCCGCGGGCGGCATGGCGCGCGCCATGTGGGAGTTCTTGTCGATCACGGGCAGCCCGTACTCGTCCAGCGCCTCCATGTCCGGCGCATCAAACTCGTCCTCGCCGGTCAGCGGGGCGCCGTCGGAAAGCTTTCGCCCCACCGCCACCTCGCGTGAGGTGCGGTCCAGCCGCTCCCAATCGTCGAGGTCCATTGCGATGCGGCGCACCACCAGCGACGACGAGCCGTCGTCCGCGAAGACCTGCTCGGCGTAGTCCTCGTCCGAGCGCGGGTTGACGGTGCCGTCCACCTGGCCGAAGAGGTTGCGCGGCGTCTGGCCTTTGGGGATGGAGCCGAACGCGTTCACAAACCCCTGCTGCAGCCAGGCGGTCTCCACGTAATCCATGCCGGCGCGCGTCATGTGGCGCAGCGCCCAGGCGCACATCACCGGGTCGTCGGAGCAGATCTGCAGCACAAGGTCGGTCTGGCCCCACTCCGGCCGCAGCTCTTCGCGCGGCATCGCGGGGATGTCGTGCAGCCACACCGGCTTTTGATCCGGCGCCGCAATATCGAAAACGCGCTCACCGAACCCGCAGGTGATGGTGAGGTTGGCGGGCCACTTCACCATCTCCGGCTCCAGGCTGGACAGCGGGTTGCGGCCGGCGGTCAGCTCGCGGGCGTCTTCGGTCCACAGGCGCATCAGCCTGACGACGCCAGCAGCGTCCACCCCGTCCTTGAGGTTGAACCCGGCCAGGTTGAGCGACGCCTGCGTCGGCGTCTGGATGCCAGCCTGGTGGGCACCGTCGAAGGCGACGGACGCCTCCGTCAACGGTTCAGTGTTCGGCTCGGAGTTGCTCGGCTCGTTATCGCACGCCGCCAGCAGCATGCCTGTCGACGCCACCCCGGCCACACCAGCCGTCCCCGCCAAAAACCCCCGCCGGCTCACACCCGGCATGACGCATCCTCCTCTAGTGCTTGTGTTCAGCGTGGTCGGCATGCTCGGCGTGGTCGGCGTGCTCGCCGAGGTCGCCGTAGCTTTCGTCGCCAGACAGCATGGTGCGCACGGCAACATCGGACACGGTCGCGGTCGCGCCGCCTTCCAGCAGCAGGGTCACATCGATGGTGTCGCCTGCCTCGATGGCCGGCGCGTAGCCCATCACCATGAAGTGGTCGCCGCCCGGTGCCAGCTCGTGGGTGCCGCCCGCGGGGATGTCGAAACCGCCGTCCTTTTGACGCATCATCCCGTCGACAACCTCGTGGATCTGGTAGTCCGCCTCGCCGAGCGAGGTGGTGAATCCCACCACAGTGATGTCTTTGTCAGTGTTGTTGTGCAGGGTGCCGAAGATAGAGGTCATGTCGCTGCCATCTGCGGCATCCTTCGCGGCTTTAGCCCGGACAGCTCCGCTTTCCAACGTGACCGCGTTACCCGTCAGGTCCGCGGCCGGGGCAGTGCTCGCGGAATTGCCGGTGGGATCCTCCGAGGCAGCTTCGTCGCTGCAGCCGGCAAGCACCAGAGCGGCCGCCGCGGTGAGGGCGGCAATTCGCTTGTTCACGGGCATCGCCTACTTCTGCGTATCCGGGTCGGCTTCGGAGATTCGGCGGCTCTTGGCCAGCGCACCGAAGCCGGCACCGGCGACGACCAGCACGCCCGCCAGCGCGAGCAGCACCTTCATGGTGGTGCTCATGCCGTCTGCCGCGTCAACGACCGGATCCTTGCTCGCGTCCGCGGTCGCCTCGCCAGACGGGTTGAAGCTGAACGAGGTCATCCCCTTCGTCGAGTGACCGTCGGAGGACACGATCTGGTAGCCGACCTTGTAGTCGCCCGCCTGCGCATCCAGGTCTGCCGGAAGGTCGAGGGTGACAAACCGGCCGTCGATCTCTGGCTCGCCCGAGTAGACAACCTCGGACTGCCCGTTGACCTCGCGGGAAAGCGCCACAGTGTTGAAGCCATCCTGGATCTCTCCGGAAAACTCGAGGGTCAGAGCATCGGGGAACTCGGCTACCACACTTTTGTCTTCAGGGTCCGAGCCAATCACGGAATCGTGTGCGAAAGCCGGAGCGGCCGCGACCAACGTCGCTGTGGCTGCTGCGGCTGCGACCGCGCCACCTCGTGTGAATGCTGCCGGGATGAGCATGGTGCCTCCTCAAGTAGAACCAACGCGCCGACTGGCGCTAAGAGCACTAGTCGTATCCAGATCCACGTTAGTTCCCGTCACACCCGCCCCAAAACTATGAACCGGGCAACCCAACCCAAACGACGATATCGGCGTTTACCGTCGAGGCCGAGACGCGACCTAGGCTTTTCCACGGGCCGGACCCGCAAATGCCGATATCGTCGTTTAGTGGGCAAACGCAAAGCGCCCCAGGCTGTTTCCAACCTGGGGCTTTCTCTGTGGTCCTAGCTGGGATCGAACCAGCGACCTTTCCGGTGTGAACGGAACGCTCTTCCACTGAGCCATAGGACCGAACGAGGAATGAGATTACACGCCGCACCCGAAAGTACCGAATCGGCTGGTCATTGGCGGTAACAGGGATTGCCGACAGCGGGGGCGTCGACAAGCGAATGCACCGCGGGCCAAATTGCACCAACGTAATTCACGCTTATCCCCCTCAAAATGGCCGTGACATGGCGATTTGTAACAGCGGGCGGTATGCGGATAAGGTTTGTTCTCGCGTTCAACGCGGACAGCGCGGAACGCATGCGGATGTAGCGCAGTTGGTAGCGCATCACCTTGCCAAGGTGAGGGTCGC
>ERZ1031329.116-NODE-116-length-22706-cov-24.410048_pt1 | contig 22706 bp, 24 predicted proteins | sample MGYA00518053_ERZ1031329 | MGnify/ENA primary metagenome ERZ1031329 (study PRJEB33718, sample SAMN03159840) | human skin metagenome | collected 2014-02-25 | study: EMG produced TPA metagenomics assembly of the PRJNA266117 data set (Human skin bacterial metagenome... | reverse complement strand
ACCGCTCCGGAGCAGGTCAGATGGGTCGGCGCTGCAAATCCTGTCAGTCCGACAAATTTTTCTTCTGGGGGTTCGGGGGTTTCTCTTTCGGGTACGTTGCTAGTCGATAGGTGCCACGCGGATCTGGTTCCCGTCGGGATCGGCGACCACAAACGTCGTTCCGAACACGTCCTGGTGGGGTTCTTTGATGACGTTGACCCCCTTGTCAGTCCAAGCCTGGAACATGTCCATGACTTCTTCGCCATTGACGTTGAGGCACACTTCGGTGGTGCGTGCCGGAGCGTCGGCAAGTGCATCCGAGTTCCCAGTCCACAGTGCGAGAGCCACACCGTCCGCCAAAGCGAACGTCACATAGCGGGGTGAAGCAAACTCGGTTTCCAGCTCCAGGAGGTCTGAGTAGAACTCGACTGATCTCTCAATGTCGGTCACGTAAACGATGAAGACAATCTCGCGGTTCATTTGGGCACTCACTTCCTTCAGAATGAATTGGAGTCCCACAGACTACTCAAATATGAACGAATTTGGGCTTAAGTACGTCACATATGGGTAGCCGTCGAACCCCCGCGCGGTCGAAGGCGGGCTCATCGAGATCGGCGAAGATCTGCAGCGCTGGCGTCGCCTCAACCGTCTCACCATCGAGCAGGCTGCGTACCGCGCCGACGTGAGCGTGTCCACGTTGCGGCGCTTGGAACAAGGCCACGGCGCGACGCTGGAAATCTTTCTCCGAGTGTGCCGCGCGTTCCAACTACTCGACCGTGTAGAAGCTGCGGTTGATCCGATGGAGCACGATCGCGGCCGGGCCTTGATTGAGCAAATGCTCTAAGAAACGATCTTGCCGTTCGCGTCGTAGGTGTAGAAGCCCTGCCCAGCTTCCAGGCCGGTCCTACCTTCTGCGACCATCGGCTTCAACGTCGACTCAACGAAGTCCTTCTGCCACTGCGGGGCGTTGTCGTTGGACTCGATCACGGCGACCAAGGTGCGCACGCCGACGAGGTCCATGATCTCAATCGGCCCGCGCGGGGACCCGGTGGAGTTGCACCAGTCGCGGTCGATGTCGACGGGGTCAGCGATGTCGTGGTGCAGCAGGTACATGCCGGCACTGAGCAGCGGCACCAGCAGGGTGTTCAGCACGTAGCCGGGCTGCTCGCGCTTGAGCGGGACCGGCACCATGTTGATCTGCTCCGCAAACTCCACAAGCTGGTCCACATACTTCGGGTCAGTGCCCTCGTGCGGCATGATCTCGGCGGTGTTCTGGATCCAGATGTGGTTGGCAAAGTGCAACGCCAAGAAACGCTCCGGCGCGCCCGTCGCGTCTGCGAACTTGCTCGGCATGAGCGTGGAGGTGTTGGTGGCAAACACCGCGGTATCCGGGGCGTACTCCCCCACCTCAGCCCAGACCTTGCGCTTCAGCTCGAGGTTCTCCGGGATCGCCTCGATAACTAGGTCCGCGTTCGCTACCGCTTCTTTCAGGTCCGAAGTCTGCGTTAGGTTCGCGTGCGCTGCCGCGACGGTCTCGTCGTTGGCGGATTCGAGCTCCGCCTTCATCTGTTCGCCGATAGCGTCGAAACGCTTCTTGCCGGCCGCGAGGGCCTCCTCGTTGATGTCGTAGGACACAACCTTCTTGCCCGCGAACGCGGAGCAAAAAGCGATCTGCGCGCCCAGGACACCTGCACCAAGTACTGTTACGTTATTGGATGTCATACTCGTCACGTTACGCCTCATTGCGTGACTTTGACGACAATTTCACTGTGAACTTTTACGCAAGCGAGTCTCGCTCCACCGGCACCAAACCAGTCGCCGCCCGCCGGCCCAGCTCCACGTAGTACGCCGCGTGGCGCAACCTGGCCTCGAAGGTGTCCGGCTCGAGCGTGCGCTTCACTTTGGCGGGCACGCCGGCCGCCAGAGAGAACTCCGGCAGCTCTTGGCCTTCGAGCACCACTGCCCCGCCGCCGACGATGCTGCCCTTGCCCATGCGCGAGCGCGACAGCACGGTCGCGCTCATGCCGATCAGGCAGCCGGGCTCGATGTGGCAGCCGTGCACCATGGCCAGGTGGCCGATGGTGACGTCATCTTCCAGCACGGTCTCCCCGTCCGTGTCCACGTGCAGCACGGAGCCGTCCTGGACGTTGACGCGGTTGCCGATTCGGATCGCGCCCACGTCGCCGCGGATGACCACGCCGGGCCAGATGTTCGCGTCTTCGCCGATGGTCACGTTGCCGATAATGGTGGCCTCGTCGGAGATAAACGCCGAGGGGTGGATCTGCGGGGTTGCGCCTTCAAAGCTGTAGATCATGGCCACCATTGTGCCTGCGCTGCTACTCGACGGCACGCGGCGCTCAGCACACCACCCGCAGGGTGCCCGGCATCACGTCGAAGGTCACGGCGCTGACCGCGCCGGCGGCGTCGCCGTCGAGCTCAAGCTGCTCGGGCTCGGCGAACTCCAGGGTGATACGGCGTCCCTCGAGGTACTCCATGCTCGGCGGCAGGGACGCCGGCGGGCGCGGCTGCACCTCGCTCGGCAGCAGCGCGTTAATGCCGCCGCGCACGGTGTCCAGCGCGAGTTTGCCGCCGATGCCCGCCCAGTCGGCGACGTCCTCGGCGCGCAGTACGACGGCGTCGAGTACGCCGTCGTCAGGCAGCGCGTCCGGCAACAACGGGATCCCGCCGACGAGGTCGCTGCAGTTGCCGACGATGCAGGTGTGCACGGACGTGGCCACCGCAGGGTCGCTATCGAGCGTGATGTCCACGTCCACACTGTTGCCGCCGCCGAGCGATTGGAACACAGCCGGCACATATGCGAGTGGCCCGACCGCGGCTTTGAGGCTTTCGCGGGTGCGGTGGATCATGCCCGCGTCCACGCCGACGCCGGCCATGACCGCGAAGCCGGAATGCTCGGTGCGGCCATCCGGGTAGACCATTTCGGCGCGGCAGAGGTCGATGAGCCGGTCGGTGCCGGAAAACGCCCGATGCACCGCCGCCTCCAGCAAAAGCGGCACGCCGAGGTTGCGCGCGAGCATGTTGCCGGTGCCCGCCGGCACAATCGCCATCGGTGTCTTCGAACCTGACACAGCTAGCGCGACCATGCGCACCGTGCCGTCGCCGCCGGCAGCGATGATCAAGTCCGCACCCTGCTCGAGCGCGCGGACAGCCTGGGAAAACCCGGGTCCCTCGGTGGTCGTTGCCGCCCACTCGATGTCCGTGCCCTCCCAGGCGTAGCGTTCTACCGCCCGGCGCAGCCGTTCCAGGTGGACTTTCACGGGGTTGTACACCACCGTCACCCGGGGCTTAGACGCGTCACTCACGCGCCTTATGGTAGCGGTGACGGCGCTCGACCGCGGCGCACCGCGCGGCTAGGACATGCCGACGCCGAAGAATTCCAGCAGCGTGCGGGTGGCAAACCCCTTGGACACCAGGCCTGTGTTGTCTGAGGTGCCACCGGGCCACACGTGCGGCCCGCCCTCAATCCGGTAGTGCGACAGCGCAGCGTCGCAGTCGTCCCAACTCAGCATTGTCACCGTGTGCGACATCTCGACGTCTTCCCTGCGCCCCGCGCAGTGGTTGCGCACCGCTGCCTCCTCGAGCATCTCCGGTGTGGAGTTGTACACCGTCTCGTGGCGTTCACCGCCGCCGTAGGAGATGACCGGGTCGGCCGTGCCGTGAAAGTCGACGTGCTTCATCGGGATGCTCGAGCACCCTTCTGCGACGCGCTGGTAAAACGCGCCCGCCACCGTGGCGATGCCGCTGAACGCCTGCGGGCGCTGGCAACCTACAAAGGCCGCAAGCCCGCCGCCGTTTGAGAACCCGGCGGCGAAAATCCGGGTGCGGTCGATGGAGTACTCGCCCTCGAGCTGTGAGAGCACGTCGTCCACGAACGCGAGGTCCTGCTCCCCGCTCGTCACCGCGTACGGGGCGGGCGCCCACGCTTCGCCGACGCCGTCCATGAACGCCACAACGGCGTCCGCCTTATCCATCTGGGAGTGCTGCATGATCCGGTCCGCGTCCTCCTTGTAGCCGTGGAACACCAGGATCAGCGGCAGCCGTTCGCGCTGCTTCGCGCCCCGCGGCACCGAAAGGATGTAGTCGCGCTTCAGCCCGGCCGAGGTCGTCTGCCTGCGTTCAATTGCTGGATCCGTCCACGGCTCCACCTCCCGGACAATGTCCTCGGGCGCATCCGGCTGCGTGGTGATCGCGGTGCGCAGCCGCGCCGCGTCACCCGCGCACCCCGCGACGGTGAAGCAGGTTGCGGCTAAGCCAATGGCGGCCGCGGCGCGGATCACTGGGCGGTAAAACACGCAAGGTAGATTAGACCATTGTGCACGCGAGCGGAACACAGCCAGGCCCCAGCAGGAAAGCGGGACCGAGGTTCAGAAACTCCGCGCACCGCAGCGGCGCGGCCGAGGCGTTCACCCGCGACGCAACCCGCTACGACGCCGCACGCCCCACCTACCCAGCCTCACTCGGAGAGCTCGTCGGCCCCGGCACCGTCTGCGACGTCGGTGCAGGCACCGGCAAGTTCACACAATTGCTTGACGACGGCTCACGTTCCGTGTTCGCCTGCGACCCCAGCGGCGACATGACCCGGGTCTTCCACACGGTGCTGCCCGCAGTACCCGTGTGGCGCGCCACCGCGGAAGCGACCGGACTCGCAGACGACTCCGTCGACGCGCTGACGTGCGCGCAGACCTGGCACTGGGTGGATGTGCCCGCCGCAAGCCGAGAGGCAGACCGCGTGATCCAACCCGGCGGCCGCCTGGTGCTGTGCTGGAACACGCTGGCCGTACGCCACCCCTGGGTTTTACGGCTCAGCCGCATCATGCACTCCGGCGACGTGCAGCGCGAGGGCTTCTACCCGGAGGTTTCCGCCCCCTGGCGGCTCACTGACGAGCTGCGCCAGGAATGGTTGCACCCCATCGCCGTGGAAGACTGCTTCGAGCTCATGGCCACCCGCTCCTACTGGCTGAAAGCGAACGAGCGCACCCGCGCAAAGATGGAGGCGAATCTGACCTGGTACCTCTACGAGCGCCTCGGCTTCGACCGCGGCGACACCATCCCGCTGCCGTACCGCACCGACGCGTTCGTCTACGAACGCGCCTAGCCGGCGCGGCTGTACTCGACCCCGAAAAACTCCAGAATCGCTTGAGTGGCGTCCACGCCGCGCCGGGCTGCCCGCGGGCCGGTGGGCCACTCGTGCCCCATGCCCTCCACCGAGATCAGTTCCGCGCGGGCGCGGCCGCTGTTGCGGCGCTGAAACGCCGCCACCACGTCGGGCGCGCCAAAAGTGGTGTCGTCTTCTGCCCCGCTGTACGGGGAGCGCTGCTCGCCGGCAAACGGCACTACATCGTCGAAAGTGCCGTGGATGTACAGGTAATCCACCGGTTGTCGGGCGTCGGCGATCTCGTCCGGTGTTGCGCGCACCGCGGCGGCCACGGTGGCCACCCCTGCGAGCTCGAGACCGGTCAGGCTCAGGTGCACCGCGAGTCCCCCGCCATTGGAAAAGCCGACCAGGTAGGTGTTGGTGGTGGCGAAGGTGGACCGGAGGTCGTCGAGAAGCGCACGCACAAACGCTTGATCCTCGCCGAAGGTGGTGCGGGCGTACGGCGCCGGCGACCAGGCAAGGCCCGCGCCCGTGGGTGCTGCGACGATGGCACGCGCCCGGTGCAGCCCAGTGCCGGCGAGGAAGTCGCGGCCGTTATCGCCCTTGCCGTGCAGCGCGACGATCACCGGCAGCGCGCCGGTGTGACCCGCGGGAACGCAGACGTGGTAGCTGCGCTCAACGCCGTCGACTTCCACCGTGCGCTGCCGCATATGCCCTAGGCCTTCTTCCCGCGGCGCTCGCGCACGCGCACCGCGATGCGCACGGGGGTGCCGTGGTAGCCGAACTGCTCGCGGAACTTGCGCTCTAGGTAGCGGCGGTAACCGGCGTCCAAGAACCCGGTGGTGAACAGCACGATTGTCGGCGGGCGGGTGCTGGCCATGGTGGCGAACAGTAGCTTGGGCAGGCGGTTGTTCTTCATCGGCGGCGGGTTCGCCGCGATCGCGTCGCGCAGCCAGTTGTTCAGCTGGCCGGTGGAGATGCGCTTGTCCCAGTTTTCCAGCGCCTCCTTCATCGCCGGCTCCAGGCGGTGCAGGCCGCGGCCGGTGTCGGCGGAGATGTTCAGCTTGGTCACCCACTTGAGCTGGCCCATCGTCTCGTCGAACTCGCGGTCGAAGTCGTAGCGGCGGTCCTCGTCCATGAGGTCCCACTTGTTAAAGCAGATGACCATGGCCTTGCCGGCCTCCAGCACCATGGAGATCACGCGCTGGTCCTGCTCGGAGATTTCCTCCGAGGCGTCGATGAGCACGACGCACACCTCGGCGGCCTCGATGGTGCCGCGGGTGCGAAGCGACGCGTAGTACTCGTGGCCCTGGGCGTTCTTCACCTTCTTGCGCAGGCCGGCGGTGTCGATGAAGGTCCACAAGTCCTCGTCCAGCTGCACGAGCTCGTCCACCGGGTCCACGGTGGTGCCGGCCACGTTGTCCACCACAGAACGGTCCGACCTGGTCAGCTTGTTCAGCAGGCTGGACTTGCCCACGTTCGGCCGGCCCACCAGCGCCACGCGGCGCGGGCCGCCGGTGATGGATTCCTTTACGCGCGGCTCGTCCGGGAACAGACGCAGAATCTCGTCCAACACGTCCGCGCCGCCGCGGCCGTGCAGGGCGGAGACAGGCCACGGGTCGCCCAGGCCCAGCGAGTAAAACTCGGCCACGTCGCCCCACTGGCTGTCGGACTCGAACTTGTTCGCCACCAGGATCACGGGAACCTCGGAGCGCTGCAGGTTGCGGGCCATCACCGCGTCCGTTTCAGTGATGGCGGTTTTCGAGTCCACCACCATGACGATGACATCGGAGGTGGCCATCGCGGCCTCCGCCTGGCGGGCAATCGCGGCGTGGATGCCCTTCGCGTCCGGATCCCAGCCGCCAGTGTCCTGCACCCAGAAGCGGCGCCCGCCCCAGTCGGTGATGTAGCTGACGCGGTCGCGCGTGACACCCGGGTGGTCCTCCACCACGGCCTCGCGGCGGCCGATGAAGCGGTTCACCAGCGAGGACTTGCCCACGTTCGGGCGGCCCACGATTGAAACCGTCGGCAGCGCCTCGGTGACCACGTCGGGCTGGGCGATGCCGTACTCGGCCTCGAGCTCTGCCCACTCCTCCTCGGTCAGCTCGTCGTCGGAGTCGTAGCCCTCGCCGAAGTCGGCCTCGCCGAACTCGGACTCGTCGATGCCGGCTTCCTCGAAGCCCTGCAGGTCCTCCTCGGCGTTGAAGTTCTTGTTCTCGTAGTACTCAGCGCTGTCGGCGCCGACCACGTACGCATCCATGTCGGTGTAGCCGGACCGGTCGATGCCGGGCTGGATAAACTGCGTTTCCGGCTCGAGGTGCTCGCCTTTGTTGTTGCGCTCGCTCATCGCGCGCTCCTTTCCACGACCTCAGTCAGTGCCGCCAGGACCTCGTCCGGCGTCATCTCGGAGGTGTCCACCAGCACCGCGTCGTCCGCGGGCTTGAGCGGGCTGGTCGCGCGGGAGGAATCTGCCTCGTCGCGGCGCTGCACGTCCGCAAGCACTGCGTCAAAGTCTGCCTCGCGCCCCGCCGCGACGTCCTGGTCATAACGGCGCTTCGCGCGCACCTCGGCGCTTGCGGTCATGAACACCTTCGCGGGTGCGTCCGGCAGCACTACCGTGCCGATGTCGCGGCCTTCCACGATCGCGCGTCCGGCCTCGCGGGCGAGCTTGCGCTGCAGCTCCACCAAGTTCACGCGCACCTCGGGGATGGCGGAGACGGCGGAGACGTGCTTGGTTACCTCGGCGCCGCGGATTTCTCCCTTGACGTCCTCACCGGCAAAGAGCACCTCGGTGGAATCCGGGTCGTCGGAGACCTCCAGCGGCAGGTCCGCGGTCGCTTCAATCACCTTCGCCGTGTCCGCCGGGTCCACGCCCGCGCGCAGCACGGCCAAGGTGGCCACGCGGTACATCGCACCGGTGTCCACGTATTTCGCGTCCAGGCGCTTCGCCAACGCGCGGCACATGGTGGACTTGCCGGTACCCGAAGGCCCGTCCACAGCCACGATGAGCCCGCCGTTTTCCATGTTGGAAAGTGTGTCAGCCATTTACATCCCCACCGCCTTGTACAGCGACGCCAGCTCGGAAGAGTTCAGCGCGCGCATCGAGCCCGGCTTCATGTCGCCGAGCTGCACCGTGTGGAACTTCGTGCGCACCAGGCGCTGCACCGGGTACCCGGCCTGTTTCAGCATGCGGCGCACAATGTGCTTGCGTCCCTCGTGCAGCTCCACGCGGATGATGGATTGGCCGTTGTGCACGTCCACCACCTGCGCGTAATCCACCTTCGCGGGGCCGTCGTCAAGCTCGATGCCCTCTTTGAGCTGCTTGACCACCGCGTTGTTCGCCTCGCCGAGCACCGTGGCCAAGTAGGTCTTGGCCACCTCGTACTTCGGGTGGGTCAGGCGGTTGGCCATCTCGCCGTCGTTGGTGAGCAGCAGCAAGCCTTCTGTGTCCGCATCTAGGCGGCCGACATGGAACAGGCGCTGGCCAGACGCGGTGCGCTCGGCCAGGTAAGAGCCCACGGAGACGCGGTCCATCTCGTCTTTCATGGTCGAGTGCACGCCGCGCGGCTTGTTGAACACGAAGTACTCGTGATCTTCGTTGACGTTGATGCGGGCGCCGTCGACGCGGATGATGTCCACGTTCGGGTTCACGCGCATCCCCTGGCGCGTCACGATTTCACCGTTGACCTCGACGCGGCCCTGCTCGATCATCGCCTCCGCGTGACGACGGGAAGCGACACCGGCCTGCGCGAGCACCTTTTGCAGGCGGACACCCTCAGCCGCCGCTTTCGCTGCGGTCGGGTCTTCGTCCCACCAGTTATCATCCAGCGGGTTCGGTTGGTTCTTCGCGGCGTTCTGGCGCCTCTTGTCTAGGCGGACATGCTGTTTCTTAGCCGGCTTGGCGTAGGAGATGTAGAACGTATCGTCCTTCCCACGCTTTTCCGGTGTGCCATCTCGGCGAGCGGGTGGTGTCATGCCCCGGGAGTTTACCAGGCATCCTCGATGGAATCGATGTCCGGAAGCAGCGGCGCAAGCTCCGGCAGCCGCTCGAGAGAATCGATGCCGAGCAGCTCCAAAAACAGCTCGGTGGTGACGTAGCGGTGCGCGCCATGATCAGGGACCTCTTCCCCGGCCTCAGCCGGGTCCACCTCCGCAATGAGACCGCGAAGCGCGAGCGTGCGCATCACGCCGTCGACGTTGACTCCGCGCACGCCCGCGACCTGCGCGCGGGTGACCGGCTGGCGGTAGGCCACCACCGCGAGAGTTTCCATCGCCGCGCGCGACAGCTTTTTCTGCGTGCCATCCAGGAGGAACGCCTCCACCGCGTCGGCGTTTTCGGTGCGGGTGTACAGGCGCCAGCCCTCCGCCGTTTCGCGCAGGTCGATGCCGGAGCCGCGCTCGTCCAGCTCCCGTGCAAACTCGCGTAGCTGGTCTGACACCTCTTCGTTGGTCGCGCCGAGCGCACTTGCCAGTTCTTCCACGGCGACGGGCGCGTCGATGACCAGCAGCACCGACTCTATGCGCGAGCGCAACTGGGAGACCATGGGCAAGCTATCCATGCTTCGGCAGTGTATCGGGTGCCGCGTGCCGGTCCGGCGCTTACGTCCAGTTCGAGGCGGCGACCACCGCTGGGTCCACCTCGAGCCCGGTCCAGGACACGTCCAAGCGCCCGAGCGCTTCCGGCTGCTCCGTTTCCACGGCCTTGGCTTTATACAGCTCCAGCAGCGCGAGGAAACGGCCCATCACTTCCATGGAGCGGGTGCAGTCGCGCGTGAGCGCAGCGAACGTCAGCCACGACCCGGTGCCGGCGAGCTTCAGGGTGTCCAGGATCTTGCCGGCTTGCTCCGGCACGGACACCGCCTGCGCATGCAGGTGGTCGGTGCGCACCTCCTCCGGCGGGCGGGGGCGGAACACGCTGGCCGCCAGTTCGGCAAAACTTGCCGGGGTGTGCCCCAGGTCCACCGGGGGCAACAGGTCCACAAACCGCGGCTCCATGGACACCGCCCGCGGGTAGCGCCGCAGCGCGTGTTTCTGCCACTCCGCGAACTGGTCGGCCACACGCTGGTAGGCGCGGTACTGCAACAGGCGTGCGAACAGCAGGTCGCGCGCTTCCAGCAACTCCAGGTCCTCGATGTCCTCGCCGTCGTTGCCCGGCAGCAGCCGCGCGGTTTTCAGGTCCAGCAGCGTCGCCGCCACCACGAGGAACTCGGTGACCTCGTCGAGCGCCTCGGTCTCACCGAGCGCACGGGTGTAGGCGATGAACTCGTCGGTCACCTCGGCCAGCGCCACCTCTGTCACGTCCAGTTTCTTCGACTGGATCAGGGTGAGCAGCAGGTCGAACGGCCCCTCGAAGTTTTGCAGAGCCAGGGTGAACCCGGTGATCTCAGGCTGGGGGTACTGCTCGGGCGCGGCCGCTGCCACTAGCTGGTGCGCTCCAGTACTTCGAGCGCCAGGTTGCGGTACTGGTCCGCGCCTTGAGAGTTCGGCGCCCAAGTGATGATTGGCTCACCGGCCACAGATGTCTCCGGGAAGCGGACCGTGCGGGTGATCACGGTGTCGAAGACACGCTCGCCGAAGACCTCCACCACCCTGTCCATCACTTCGCGGGCGTGGGTGGTGCGGCGGTCGAACATGGTCACCAGGATGCCCACGATGTCCAGGTCGAAGTTGATGCGGTCGCGCACCTTCTCCACCGTGTCCGTCAGCAGCGCCAGGCCGCGCAGGGAGAAGTACTCGCACTCCATCGGGATGATCACGCCGTGCGAGCACGCCAGCGCGTTGACGGTGAGCAGGCCGAGGGAGGGCCCGCAGTCGAGGATGATGAAGTCGTACTCGTTGCGCACCGGGCGCAGCGCGCGCGCCAGGGTGTGCTCGCGGCCGACCTCGTTGACCAGCTGGATCTCCGCCGCCGACAGGTCGATGTTTGCGGGGACCACGTCCAAGCCGGAGACATTGGTCGTGTTGATCGCGGCGTGGATGCTGGCGGTGTTGTCGAACAGCAGGTCGTAAACCGTGACCTGGTCCTCCTCGTAGGACACGCCCAGGCCAGCGGAAAGCGCGCCCTGCGGGTCCAGGTCCACCAGCAGGACCTTGCGGCCCTGCTCGGCCAGGCACGCGCCGAGGTTGATCGTGGAGGTAGTTTTGCCCACCCCGCCCTTCTGGTTGACCATGGAGATCACCGTTGCGGGACCGTGCTTGTCCAGCTCCTTCGGCTTGGCGAACTCGCGCCACGGCCGCCCGGTCAGAAACGTCTTCTGGTCCGCAGCGTCAAACAGCGCCTCGTCCGCCATGGCCGGTCCTTCCCTCAATCACGTCCAAACCCTTGACTTCCGTCATCTTACAACGTTGTCATTACGCCCGCCCGCGCCTCCGGCGAAGGAACACAATCAACAGCGCGATCGCGGCCAGCAACGCAGCTCCAGCGATTGCGAGGGGCACTACATCGCTTATCGACGACCCTTCGTCAACGCCTCGTCCTTGACCATCCTGGTTCGCGTAGTTGCCGTACTGGTTGTCGTCGTTGTTGTCGCCGGCTTTTTCGACCGGCACGTTGGTGGAGGTGATCACCGCGACGAAATCCGCCTTGCCGTCGCGCACGACTTCCATGATGAACGGGTTGTCCGGTGTTTCGCCTTCCGGGTAGGTCAGGGTGATCGTGCGGCTGGTTTTGTCCACCTTGCGCTCGACGCCTTCGATCACCTGTCCGTTGACGTCCAAGTAGCGCAGGGTCGCGCCCTCGGTGTCGTAGCTGGCGTACTTCATCAGGTCCTTGACGCGGCTCAGCGGCACCTTCACCACGATTTTGTTGTCCTGGATCTCACCGTCGAAGTACAGCTTCGTCGCGGCGGCATCGTCGGCGGGCTCCGCTTTGGAGCGCGACGGGTGCGCCGCTGCCGGGGCGCCGCCACCGGCGTTGCCCGCGCTGTCTGCACCGCCTGCACTGCCCGCCTTGCCGGTCTCGTCGGCCTCGCTCGCCGGGGCATCATGACTGTCTTTGGACCCGCTTCCGCTGCCTGATGCCTCCGAGCCGCCGTCAGTTTCACTATCCGCGGTCCCACCGCCGGCAGCCGCGCCGCCTGCTCCCCCTTCAGCGCCACCGGGCTGACCGGACTCGCCTGCGTTTCCGCCGACGTCCGCGGAGCCGTCGCCGACGGCGACCAAGTTGACCGTCGCCGAATAGCCGCCGGCGCTTGCCGGCACCGCGGCGGTCGCGCCCGGCTGGTCCGGGGCGCTCACGGTCACGGACGTGCCTGACGACGTCACCGTCCACCCGCCCGAGGAGTAGTTCACGTCCACCGGCACACCCACGTCTACGGTCGTGCTTTCACCGGCTGGCACGGAGATCTCGCCGGGGATCATGGACTGCACCTCCTCCGGGCTCATTCCGCCCGGAAGCTGCGCGTCGGCCAGCGGTGCCATCGGCGCCGCAAGCAGCATTGCGGCGGGCACGGCAAGCAGCGCGGAGCCGCGCTTACCGTGCAGAGTTCGGGATGCGGGTCGCATGGACCATCCTCTCGTTGCTCAAAAGATCAATCAAGCAGCCGAGTCTACGCACGCGGGTGCGTGCTGCGCCAAACTTCACGCAGGTTATCGGCTGTGATGTGCGTGTAAATCTGCGTGGTGGTCACTGAGGCGTGCCCGAGTAGTTCCTGAACGCTGCGCACGTCCGCCCCGCCCTCCAGCAGGTGCGTGGCAAAGGAGTGGCGCAGCGTGTGCGGCGAGATGTCCTTCTCAATGCCCGCCCGTGCCGCCGCTGCCTTGATCGCATTCCACGCGCTTTGGCGGGACAACGCCCCGCCTCGCTTGTTCAACAGCAGCGCGTGCGAGGTCCCGTTGGCAAACGCCGGCCGGCCGCGCACCAAATACGCCTCCAGCGCCTCCTGCGCCTTCGACCCCAGCGGCACCAGACGCTGCTTATTGCCCTTACCGGTTACCGCCAGCACGCCGCCGTACTCGCTGTCTAAAGCAGCGTTTGCATCGTCGACGCTTAAGCCCAGCACCTCCGAGACGCGGGCGCCGGTTGCGTATAGCGTCTCCAGCAGTGCTTTGTCGCGCAGGCCGGAGGGGGTCTCGGTCGGGCACGCGTCGAGAAGCTTTGCCACCTCATCGATGCTCAAGGTGTCCGGGAGCCGCTCGCCGGTCTGCGGCGGAGAGACCTCTGCCGCCGCATCCGCCGGCAGCTCGCCCTCTTCCACCCCGAACTTGTGCAGGCCGCGCGCAACGGTCAGCGCCCGGCCGGCCGACGATGCCGCCAGAGGCTTCGCCCCGTCCACCCCGCGGCGCAGATCCGCCACGTAGGCCTCGATGTCGGTGGCGGTGACCTGGCGCAAATCCGTCTTGCCCGCGGCCGCCAGCCACGTGGTATAGCGGTTCACGTCGCGGGTGTAATTGCTCAGCGTGTGGGGTGAGACTCCCCTCTCAACGGCAAGATGGGTCAGCCAGCGCTGCGCCAGCGCCTCCGCGTCCACCTGCTAAATCCGCTTCATGTCCGGCACGACGCCCTGCTCTGCGCGGCGGTTGGCCAAGGATGTCGGGCGCAGGCGGAACGGCTCGTCGATAGGCCGGGGCGCATCACCCCGCGCCACCAGGCGCGCGGCCGCGAGGATGCCGGAGACCGCAATCGAGTTGACCACCTCGCGGCGCAGCGCCTTATCCGCGGCCTCCTCCAGGTCCACCCACGAAAAGCCCATGTCGGCCTCCTCGTTTTCGGCCTCGGGACGTTCCACCTCGTGCAGGCCGCGGGCGATGAACACCCGCACCGCCTCCTCTGCGAACCCCGGGGAGGTGACCAGATCCACCAGCACACCCCACTCGTCGGCGGCCAGGCCCGCCTCCTCCTGCAGCTCCCGCTTCGCACAGGTCAGTTCGTCTTCGGCGTGCATGTCTAGCAGCCCTGCGGGAAGCTCGAGCAGACGCTCACCCACGCTGTGCCGGTACTGCTCCACCAGCGCCACACGTCCCTGATCATCCAGCGCGACCACCGCGACGGCGCCGAAGTGCTCGACGATCTCGCGGGCGGCCTCGGTACCTCCCGGCATGACCACTTGGTCGCGGCGCACCGCGATGATCGGCGCGTCGAGGACGACTTCGGATCCAGTGACAGTGAATTCGTGGCTCATGGGCCCAAGCCTACGAGCCTTAAGCCTCGCCGCCACCACTAGACACCGCGAGCACGGACTTGATGCGCCCGGCCTCGTAGCTCACGCCGCCGACAGTCTTCACCCCGCTGATGGCGTCGGGCTCAGCGCCCTGGGACGCCAGCGCTGTCTTGCCTTCCGCTCCGAGCGCCTTGGCAAAGTCGCCGACGACCTTGGCGCCGAAGTCGCTGCCTCGCGACGGCCCGTCCACGATGACCACCGCGCCAGCCGGCACGATGGAACCGTTGAACTCAATGAACCCGGCCTGCTGCAGCGTTTCCAGCACCAAGGTGCGGTCCGCCGGCAAGGTTTTGGACTCGCCGTTAGTGCCGTCGTCGAAAAGCACGGTCGCGAGAGATTCGCCCGCATGAAGCCCTGGGGAGCGATCCTCCACCGACAGTTTCGCGCCCGAAGGCAGCGTGTTGGCGACAATGCTGGACAGCTCGTCTGCGCCCGCCTGGTCGGTGAAGCGCTCCGTCAAGGTCAGCTCGCCGGAGTCGGAGGCGCCAGCGGCGTTGAGCAACCAGCGCACGGACTCCACATCGTCAGCGTCCGCCGTGGCGGTGCGCACAATGGTCACCGGCACGTCCTTCAGGGCACCGGAGACGATGGAGCCGGACTCCTGGGCCAACAAGTCGTTCGCTTCCTCCGCGCGCGCCTCCGCCTCAGTGAGTTCGGAGTCGTCCGCGTCCGGCTTGGCCGGAGCGTCGGCCTTGAATTCGGAAAAGCCAAGGTCAACCTCGCCCGGCATCGCCGGAACCAGCACGAGAGCGCCCAGCGCAATACCCAGCGCTGCGCCCCAACCCAAACCGGCCGCAATCAGCCCGGCCCTGCCTTTAGTCTTCGCCATCTGCCGCTGCCCTCCTAGCTGGTCCAGCCGTCGAACCAGCCGCGCACCGTCAGCGCGATGGTGTTCCAGGTGTCTACGAGGTTGTCGGCGAAGTTGCCGTCACCGCCGAGGCCGGCGATCAGGATCACCACCGCGGCGGCAACGAGCACGCCGAGGATCGCCCACGCCCACGCCACACCCGCACCGGACTCGACGGCGTAGAGGTTGGTAATCACGGTGGAATCCACGATCTTGCGCCCCGCCTTCAGGCGCGCGAGCAGCGCCGCCGGTTCCGTTGCCGGGGTGCCCGCGGTGGTAGCCGAATCCGCAAAGATGCGGTCCAGCTCCACCGGCTGGCCGACGGTGACAATCATCTCGGCGTCATGAAATGTGGCCAGCAAAATGGCCAGGTCCGTCGGCGAATCCGTCGCCGCCGGGAAGGTCATCGCGCCCACTCCGAGATCCTGAATGCGCTCCAACCCGGGCGCGTATCCGTCCGGCTCCGCCGGCAGGATCACCTTCGCGTCGGAGCGCAGGTTCTCCGAGGCCACGTCCTTCGGGTCCCCCACGATGACGTCCGGCGCGTACCCCATAGACGCCAGCGTGTCCGCCGCGGAGCCGACGCCGATGACCACCGGCGTGTACTCCTGCATGAAGTTCTTCAGCTCCTCCAGACGCTGACGCGTGTCGGGAGCCGGCGAGACCACCAGCACCTTGCGCTCAGCCATGATGTCACCGAGCTCGGGTGCGCCGACGCCGTCAATGAGCAGCGCCGCCTCCGAGTAGATGAACTCGATGGTGTTGCCGAAGTAGGCCTCCATGTTCTCCACCAAACCTCGTTGGGCCTGGGCGAACGTGGCGTCCACTTCAGTGCGGGTCACCGGCTGCGCCTGGCCGGCAACCTTGCGCCCCACGGTGATTTGGCCGGTCGGCGAGACCACGGCCTTCTTGCCGTCGCGGATCTTTCCGCGCATGTCTGTGCCTGCCGCCTCGAACAGCGGAACGCCTGCGTCGAGAAGCAAATGCGGCCCGAACGTGGGAAGCGTGCCGGTGGAGTACGGAGCGAGGTTGACCACCGCGGCCGGGCGCCGCGCAATGATTTGCTCCGCCAAACGGCGCTGCATGTCGGGGGCGTCCACGAACACGATGTCGCCCTCGCTGAGCCTGCCAAGGCCCTTGCCCTGCGGGGTGCAGTCGCGCAAGGTGCCGCGCAGCTCGGCCGCGGGCGGTTCCTTCGTGGGGTCTTGGGTGGAGGGTGCAGCAGTCATGCGCACCATTGTGCAACGGTGACCTGCCTGAACCGGGGAGGCGCGCGGGGAGTTATCCGCGCAACTGCTCCACCTCACCCTGCGCGCGCTCGAAGAGTTCCGCGGCGTGGGCGCGGCCGGTGTCCGAATCGTCCATGCCCGCCATCATTCGGGCCAGCTCCTCGATGCGCTCCTCCGGTTGCAGCGCCGCAACACCAGAGGTCACAGCCACGTCACCGATGTCCTTGGACACGTGCAGGTGCGTGTCGGCGTACGCCGCGACCTGCGGCAGGTGCGTGACCACAATGACCTGGTTGCCGCGCGCCAGCCGCGCGAGGCGCCGGCCGATCTCCACCGCCGCGCGCCCGCCCACGCCTGCGTCCACCTCGTCGAACACCAGCGTCGCGCCGCTGGAGGATTCGGACAAGATCACTTCGAGCGCGAGCATCACGCGCGACAGCTCGCCGCCGGACGCGCTCGTGGCCAGCGGCTTCGGCTCAAGCGCGCTATTCGGCGCGAGCAGGATCTCCACCGCGTCGGCCCCGTCGCGTCCGTACTGCGCCTTCGCGACGTTGACCGTGAGCTGCGCCTTCGGCATCGCCAGCCCGTGCAGCTCCTCGGTCACCGCCTTGCCCAACTTGCCCGCGGCCTTGGTGCGCGCCTTCGTCAACGCGGCGGCGTGCCTTGTCATCGCCTGCTCCAGCTCCGCAACCTTCGCCTTCAGCTTTTCGACGGCACCCTCCGACGTATCGATCTTCGCCAACCGTGCCCCAGCTTTGTCGCGCCACGCCACCACCCCTGCCGCGTCCGGGGCGTACTTGCGGGTCAGACCTTTGATCTCCTGCTGGCGCTGCAGGAGCCGCTCCAACTCCTCCGGGTCGGACGGCAGGCTGCCGGTGTAGCTGCCCAGCTCCGCGGAAACGTCCGAAAGCACGCCGGCGACCTCGCCCAGCCTGGCCCCCAGATCACGCAGCTCCTGGTCGCTGGCTCCCTCTAGCGCCGCCTGCGCGCGCCCGATCAGGTCGGAAGCGGGTTCCTCTTCCCCGCCGACACCGCCGACGGCGTCCGCGCCGTCGATAGCCATAAGCGCAGTCTCGGCGGCCTCGCGCAACGCGTCCACATCCTGGAGACGGTTGATGGTGGCAACCAGCTCCTCGTCCTCGCCAGCCTGCGGGGCCACCGCATCGATCTCGTCGATGGCGAACTGGAGGCGGTCTACCTCCTGCGCCAGCTCCAAGCGCTTTTCGGTGCGCTCCTTCAAATCCTTCGCCGCCGCTCGCCACGCGGTGTACGCCTCGCGGTACGCATCCAGCTTTGCTTGGATGGCCGGGTCGAACCTGTCGAGGGCGGCCAACTGCTGTTCCGGCGCCATCAGGCGCAACTGGTCGTTCTGGCCGTGGATCGTCAGCAGGTGGCCCGCCAGCTCGCTCAGCGTCGCCGCCGGCACCTTGCGCCCGCCCAGGTGCGCGCTGGAGCGCCCCGAGGCCTTCACCGAGCGCGAGACCAAATACTCGCCGTTTTCATCAGCTTCTGCTCCAGCGCCCGCGGCTATCGCGCCGACGGCTTCGCGCACCTCCTCCGGCAGCTCTTCGGTGCCGAACGCGCCTTCCACCACCGCGCCGTCCGCGCCGGTGCGCACGCGTGAGGCATCCGCCCGGCCACCGGTGAGCAGGCGCAGGCCCGTGACCACCATCGTCTTACCAGCGCCCGTCTCGCCAGTGAGCACGGTCAGCCCCGGCGAAAGCTCAGCCGAGGCATGGCGGATCACACCAAGGTTGGAGATAGCAATCTCAGCGAGCAAAAACGTGCCTCCCTGTCAGATTCAAGCCCCGCGCGGGCCGCGCCACCCGGAAACCGGGAGTTGGAATTTGTCCACGAGCCTGTCCGTGAACGGCCTGTCGTCCAAGCGTACCCAGCGCACCCCGCGCTCGCCCCGCGCCACTTCCACGCGGGAACCGGCGGGCACCGTCAGGCGGCGCTGCCCGTCCATCACCGCCACGGCCTGCGTGGTCTGCTGCTCCGACTCCACCGCCACAGTCGACGTCGGCGCCACCACCAGCGGCTTGGCAAACAGCGCGTGCGCGTTATTCGGCACCACCAGGATCGCATCGAGCTGCGGCCACATCACGGGCCCGCCCGCGGAAAACGCGTACGCTGTCGAGCCTGTCGGCGTGGAGATCAGCACACCGTCGCAGCCGAAGGAGGACACCGGCCGGAAGTCCACCTCCAGCGTCGCGTCCAACACGCGGGTGCGGTCGGAGTTTTCAATGCTGCACTCGTTGAGCGCCCAGCTGCGGCCCAGCACCTCCCCGCCCTCGCCGATCACCGACACGTCCAGCGTCATGCGCTCAACCACGCGGTAGGAACGGTCAATCACCTGGCCGATGACTTTTTCCAGGCTCGATGCTTCCCCTTCCGCGAGGAAGCCCACGTGACCTAAGTTGATGCCAAGGACCGGGATGTCCTGCGCCCGCGCGTAGCTCGCCGCACGCAGGAACGTCCCGTCGCCGCCGAGCACAAGCACCAGCTCGCAGCCCGCGGCAGCGGAATCGTCCGCCTTCGCGCGCGTCAGTCCGCACAGCACAGGGTTGGTCTCGATGACGTCCATCTGCTCCTGCTCGAGCAGGCGGACCTCAATGCCCGCCTGCTGCAAAAGCTGCGCCGCCCGCGCCGCCGAATCAATGTTGGAGGCCCTGAACAGGTGCGGCACCAGCAGGATCTCGCGGCGTGTCGTCTCACCCATCTACTTCGGTCCTTCCTCGATCGCGCGGTTGACCAGCGCGGCCAGTGCGTCGTCGTCGTCAAGCTTGTGCTTGCCCCCGTCTTTGACCAGCCACAGAAAGTATTCCACGTTGCCGCTCGGACCCGGCAGCGGGGACGCCGTCGCCCCGCGCACGGACAAGCCCAGCGACTGCGCAAAACGCGCGACGTCCAGCGTGACCTCCGCACGCAGCTCCGGCGAGCGCACCACGCCGCCGCTGCCGAGGCGGTCCTTACCTACCTCGAACTGTGGCTTGACCATGGGCAGCATGTCCGCGCCGTCGACCATGCACTCCGCAAGCGCCGGCAGCACCAGTTTCAGCGAGATAAACGACAGGTCGCCGACCATCAGATCCGCCGGCCCGTCCATCATCTCCGGGGTGAGGTTGCGGATGTTGGTGCGATCCAGCACCCGCACCCGCTCGTCGTTCTGCAGCCGCCACACCAGCTGGCCGTAGCCCACATCCACCGCGACGACCTCGCTCGCGCCTCGCGACAGCAGCACATCGGTAAACCCGCCGGTGGAGGCTCCAGCGTCCAACGCCTTTCGCTTCTCGACGACCAGCCCGTCCCCGCCAAACACCTCAAGCGCGCCGAGCAGCTTGTGCGCACCGCGCGACGCCCAATTGTCCACGTCGTCGGTGTTGACCTTGATGGACGCCTCCGGCTCCACCACCGTCGCCGGCTTGGTGGCGGTGAAGCCGCCGACCTGGACACGGCCCTCCTTGATCCAGGTCTGCGCCTGCTCTCGCGAGCGCGCGATCTTCCGGCGGACCAGCTCCGCGTCGAGCCGGGTGCGTTTCGGTGCCACGGTAGCGGCCCCCTTTCTTAACTAGCTATCGGACAGCGCCTCGTGCAGCACCGCGTGCGCCCGAGTCAGCGCGTCCACCTCTTCCGCGAGGCCGTCCGTCGGCTCCGCCAGAATCGACTCGACGCGCTCGGTGACCTCGTCGGCGCTGACCTTCGGTGCCCGCGGGTCGCGGGGAATCGGAGCGGGGCTCATCTTGGTCACCACCACTCGGCGAGTGCCGCGTCAGCGGCGTCGGACTCTTCGCGCACATCGGCCGGCGGCTCGGGCTGCCGCCACGCCACGTCGAGGGCAGTCCGAAGCGCAGCCAAGCTGGAGGCGCCGGGGTTGCCGCCGGAAAGGACGATGGCGGAGCCGTCGATACGCGCCTCGAAGCCCTCCTGCGCGCCCGGGGCGAGTGCCTCCGTCGGCTCGCTCAGTCCGCGCATGTCCGCGGCGATGTACGTCGGCCGGTGTTCGGGCGGCGCCTGCAGCAGCGCGTACGGGCCAGAAACCCCGGTCAGCACATGCAGCGCGGGCATGCCAGCGGCGACGCCACCTGCAATATCGGTGTCCAGCCTGTCGCCCACAGCGAGCGGTGTCTGCATGCCCCGCGACTTCGCCGCCTGGGTGAACATCGCCGGCTCCGGCTTACCCGCCGCTTCCGGAACAACCCCGGTCGCCGAGGTGACAGCAGCCACCATGGACCCGTTGCCCACCATGAAGCCGCGCTCCATCGGCAGCGACGTATCCAGGTTCGTGGCCAGGTACTTCGCGCCGCGCTGCAGGCTCAGCGCCGCCTCCGACAGCTCGCGCCACCCCGTGTCGGGGTTGTGTCCGTGCAGCACCACCTTGGGCGCATCATCGGCGCTGTCCACGACCCGGTAGCCGGAGTCCTGGACCAGCTGTCGCAGCGACGGCGCACCCACGACGTAGACCGCGTCCCCCTTCTCGAGGTAGCGCTCCGCCATGTTCACCGCCGCCATCGCGGACGTGAGCACGTCCTCCTCACCCGCATGCAAGTCAATGGCACGGAGCATCTCCGCGACATCCTTGGCACTGCGCGAAGCGTTGTTGGTCACGTACATCGCCGGCAGCCCGGAGGCGTTAATCGCCTCGACCGCGTGCTCAATCGCCACACCGCCAGACCAGACAGTGCCGTCGAGGTCCAGCAGCAGGCCGTCATGGTTCGACGCAAGCGTCATCGCTCTAGCCCAGCTCCGCCACACGCTCGGACGCGTCGGTCATGCCGTCCACGTCAATCTTGGCGACGTGCTCAAACCACCGCTTCGCCTCCGCCTTCTCGCCGGTGGCCAAGAGCGCATCTGCGTAGGCGTAGCTCAGCCGCGCCTGTTCAAAACCCTGGGAATCCAGCGACGGGTTCAGTCGCTGCAACTGCGCCACCGCCGAGTCGTGCTGCCCAAGGTCGTGGCGCGCACCAGCCAGAACGATGGCCAGCTCAATCTGGCCCTCCTCGTCCAACTCGCGCGCCTCCGGGCTGCGACCGAGCTCCAATGCCTTCTCCGGCCTCCCAAGACCGCGTTCCGCGTCCGCCATCACGGCAAGCAGGCCGGGACCGCCGGAAATTCGGCGCGCGGCACGAAGCTCAGACAGCGCTTCCTTCCACTCGCCGGCGTGGTACGCCACCACACCGTTGGTTTCGCGCACCACGCCCACGCGTCCCGCGCGGTTCTTCGCGGCACGGGCGTGCTGCAGCGCAAGCTGTGGGTCGTCGTACAGCAGGTCGGTCGCCATGAGCATATGCTTTGCGACGCGCTCCGCATTATCCTTCGACAGCACCTTCAAATCCTGCAGCACCGACGGGTCCAAGCCGGAGATTTCCAGGCCCTGCGGCAGATCGGGCTCCAACTCCTTCTGCGCCATGCGGTCCTCGCGGAAGCCTTCGCGGCGCGGGTTGGAACGGTCGTGGCGCACACCACCGCGACCCCGGCGGCGGTCACCGTCGCGTCCACGACGCTCGCCACGGCGGCCGTCGCCCCGACGCTCGCCGCGCCGTCCGTCACGGCCCTCGCCCCGGCGCTCTCCGCGATCGGAGTCGTTTCCGCGAGCCCCGCGCTGACCATCGCGGTTGCGGGCGTCACGACCACCGCGCTCCCTACGCGGGCGGTCCTCGCGACCGTTGTCACCGAAAGAGCGCTCCTGCCCTCTTCCTTCGTCCACATCTGCCATTGGGGACCTCCGTTTCTAATCTCGACCATTATAGGAAAGCCAAACACTCGGGCACATCTGGCTCCAGCCACCTGCGCCTTCCGCCGCGCGCTCCCACCCTCGCTGCCCACGAAACCAGAACCTACCTGCGGTCTGCCCTGGTGAATTCCCGATTGGGGAGGATGTTACTTCGGTGGGTGTGGGCTAATGATGGCTGCAGGTGTCATTGTCGGCAATGCGGAGTCGGGCCGGGCCCAGGGTTTTTGTGTGGGTGCGTTGTTGGTCGAGTAGTGGAGGTCGAGTTCATCGGTGTACACGGGCGTACTCGACGTCCGCTACTCGACTTTCGCCCCGCAGTAGGCGTCAACGTGGCAGCGCGTGCTGCCCCCGCGACCTATTCGGCCCCCAGTGAATGAGTCACGCCCCGCCGGTGGCTACGCCCGGTTGCCCGCAATGTGGGGTCACGCCCGGTGACGGAACTGGTGGGTGTGCACCCATTGTTGGTGTGGGTGTTGTTGTCCGCAGCGTGGAAGCACACACGCGGGCGGGTACGCCGGCCAAGTCGTGGGTATGCGAAAAGGCACCCGCCGCACAAACAAGGGGTGTTTGTGTGGCGGGTGCAGTTTATGTGAAGTTGTTGGGTCGGCGGTAACCTACTCTCCCACTCCCTCCCGGGGGCAGT
>ERZ1031329.115-NODE-115-length-22774-cov-30.790176_pt1 | contig 22774 bp, 19 predicted proteins | sample MGYA00518053_ERZ1031329 | MGnify/ENA primary metagenome ERZ1031329 (study PRJEB33718, sample SAMN03159840) | human skin metagenome | collected 2014-02-25 | study: EMG produced TPA metagenomics assembly of the PRJNA266117 data set (Human skin bacterial metagenome... | reverse complement strand
TGATCTCACCAGTGTTCTCATCAACCGTCACACCATCCGGAGCACCCTCACCCGGGGTGAACGTCGTGCCCTCAGGCGCCTCGGTCGGGTTGCCGTCCTTGTCCTCGAACTCCGGTGCAGGAACCGTCACATCCTCGCCCGGCTTACCAGAACCATCCTCATACTCAGGCTCGAAGTCCAGGTTCTGGTTCGGAGCCTTCGGGTTGGTGCCGTCTTCCTTCTCCTGGTCATCCGGAATGCCGTCACCGTCATCGTCGGTGTCTTCATTATCCGGTTTGCCGTCACCATCGGTGTCCAGCTTGAACTTCGCTTTAACCTCTTTGTCCGTGGAACCATCCGGGTACGTCACCGTCACCGGGACATCGAACTCCTCAACGGTATCCGCGTTCAGCTTGGACTTATTCGGGAACGTCACCGTGATCTCGCCGGTGTTCTCATCAATCGCGACCTCGTAGCCCTCCGGAGCCTTAAAGTCCCCCGGAATCGCGAACTTCGAACCCTCAGGAGCCTCGACCTTTTCTTCAGTCGGGTTACCTTCCTCGTCCACCTTGGTGAAAATCGGCGTGGACTTCGTCTCCTCACCCGGGACAACAAGCTTGTCCTCGTACGCAGGCGTGTATTCGTCCGAGTCCTTGGTGACCAGGACGGTCCACGCGGAAACGTCGTTGCCACCAGAAACCAGGACTACGTTGAAGTAATCGCCCTTTTCTGCATCCTCCGGGATGTCAAAGGTACAAGCTGCAACTTGAGCCTTAATGCCCTTGGACTGGTCAAGCTCGCAGGTCTTAAGAACCTTGCCCTGCTGGTCACGCCACTCAACCTGCGAGGGCAGCGTAGAGAGGTCACCACTGAACTCTGGGGTCACCGTAGTGCCCGGTGCCGCCGGCTTATCAGTGGCGTTGTAGTCAGCAACGATCGAAACCGGGGTGTACGGCATGAGTGCGTAGTTGACGTTGTAGATCGAATTGACCTGCTTGCCGTAGCGTGGCTTCCCCTGGTCTTCAACCCGGGAAGTAACAGTTCTGTTCCTGGCCGGGATTGCCGATGCACGGAAGTTTCCACCATCGTTGTACTTCTGGAAGACAGGAGTGTGGAAACCGGTGTAGCCGTTCTGAACCACACCATCCTCGTTCTCCACCCACACGAACACGTTGTCCTTGTTGAGGGAATCTTCGTTGGTCTGATTTGCATCAGTCAGCTCCCCGAACCGCAGCGAGTAGTACCCGTCTGGATCGGTCTTGCCGTAGACGGTCTTGAGGATGTACTCAGGGTTATCCTCAAGCATCTTCTTGGTCGCATCCGCCAGCTCGTTCGGGTCGTCCTTGAACTGCTCGTGCAGTTTCTGGTTTGCTGCGGCGCCGTCCTTGGTCAGCGTCGATGCGTACACCGTGTAACCGTCAGCGGGTTCGTCGATGGAGTTCATCGCAGGGCCAGTTGCCACAATGCCCTTATCCGGGCCACCAGTTTCAAGCCAAACACGGCCGGAAAGCACGTTGGATTCATTCAGCTGCGTAGCCGGTGCGTCGATCGGACCCTCCGGATCCTCAACGAGCTTGTCACCCTTGGCTGCCATCCAGCTGGTTTCGTGGTTCGGCGGAACCTCTTGGTAGAACGCGGCCGTCAACTGGATGTTGCCATCCGCAGCGGCGAACGAACCAAGGGGACCTTCAACGAGACCATTGAAGGAACCCGGGACGAAGCCGTTTGCCTGACGGAACATTACGACCTTGTTTCCACGGTCGTTGGTGTACGGCTCAACCCAGATGCGGTGCTTTTGATCCGTACGAGCAGCCCATGTGTGCTCAACGCCCAGCTTGTCGGTCCAAGTAATGCCCTTATCCTCGGTTCCGAAAGCGAACGTGCCTTTACCGCCGTTACCACCGACCACATTTGGCAGGGTGTGGGTCTTAGCGGAGAAAATCGGCGAGTAGGAGCCATCCTTGTCCTGGAACTGCGCGTAGACCGTGACACCATCGAGCGGAATGTTGCCGTTGTCAATGGTCGATCCCGGATTACCCTTCGGCCCCGTCATATACACGTGGCCCGAGATAAGCCCCTTACCGACGCCCTGCGCATCAGTAAGGTTTGCTGCCTTAGTAACACGCCCGCTTGCGATGGCGTCAGCATCAATAGTTTCGCTCTGATCGGCTGCTGAGGAAGCGCCGGCAGTCTGGTCAGCAACAGCAGCAGGAGTTTCCTGAGCAACAGCCACCGACTGCGCAAACGGCGCAACCAACGCAAACGACAGTGCCGCTGCAGCCACGGAGGTTCCACGGCGACGAGCGATGTAGTTCTTCTTCATAAAAGTCCCTTTCGAGGAATCTCTGAAACAACAGAACGCTGAGCCCGAGACATGTGTACAGCTAGGCAACTGTCCATAAGGAGCCAACATGGGCAAGCGTACGGACGCTCCAAGGACACTGCAATGACGTTTTTATGCATGTTTACGCATGTCAACCCACGTCCGCGGTTGACTAAATTGACATATGTCGAGCACAGCCCAACCAAATGTCGACGGTCACCCCGACGAAAAAATCAAAGCATTACAAGTTGGTCAACGTCCGGAAAACGCCGTTCTTAACAGACTGCTGAGGGGCGGCAATGGCGCATATATCCCGTCCGACCAAGCCGGGCAAACCCTCCACACATACAGAACCGCAGCTAGAAAGTTCGGGACACAAAACTTCCTGGAAGGCAACTGTGCGCGCGCAGATCCTGGAGGCACTTGCAGGTGATGCGGAACGAGACGGTTCTTAATTTCGAGTAAGAATGTGACGCAGCGCTGCGTTTTTCACCCTTATGGGGGTGGCCGGAGGGGCGTCGATAGGCAAAGGCCCCCACCCTCCCTCGCGGGAGCGCGGGGGCCAACCTGGGCTTAGCCGAGGCTACTTCTTCTCAGAAGAACCCTGCTTCGCCGCCTTCTCCTCCTTCTTGGAGGAACCGGCGTAGGTCTTGCCGGAGGAACCCTCGAGGCGCAGCTCGTTCACGGAGCTCTGGGAGCCCTCCGGAGCACACGCGTCGTAGATGATCGTGCCAGCGAGGATGCCAGCCGCGATCAGAGCCAGTGCGCCAGCGACGGTACCGAGATCGGTGCCGTACTGAGCCAGCTGCTGGTTAATCACATCCACCTGGACTGCAACCTCCGGGTTGAACAGGCCGATCTGCTGCTGCAGCTGGGCGTTGACGTCGCCAACCATGCTGGACAGACCCGGAAGCTCGACTCCAAGGAGTTGCTGAGACTTTTGCAACTACCGCCAACGGCGCTGAACCCCGCTACCGCTCCATCACGTCGTGTCGCACGATGGTCTGGTCGCGGCCCGGTCCGACGCCGATGTAGGAGATCGGCGCACCGGAGAGCTCCTCCAGGCGCAGCACGTAGTCCTGCGCCTTCTGGGGAAGATCCGAGAACTCCCGACACACGGTGATGTCCTCGTCCCAGGCCGGCATGGTCTCGTAGATCGGCTCGGCGTGGTGGAAGTCGGTCTGCGTCAGCGGCATCTCATCGAAACGCTCGCCGTCCACGTCGTAGGCCACGCAAATCGGGATCTCGCCGATGCCGGTGAGCACGTCCAGCTTGGTCAAAAACAGGTCCGTGAAGCCGTTGACGCGGGAGGCGTAGCGGGCGATCACGCTGTCGTACCAGCCGGTGCGGCGCACGCGGCCCGTGTTCACGCCCACCTCGCCGCCGGTGACCTGGAGGAACTCGCCCCACTTATCAAACAGCTCCGTGGGGAAGGGGCCTGCGCCCACGCGGGTGGTGTACGCCTTAATAATGCCCAGCACGCCGGTGATGCGGGTCGGGCCGATGCCGGAGCCGACGCAGGCGCCGCCGGCGGTGGGGTTGGAGGACGTGACAAACGGGTAGGTGCCGTGGTCCACATCCAGCATCGTGGCCTGGCCGCCTTCCATGAGGACGTGCTCGCCGCGTGAGAGGGCGTCGTTTAGCACCCGCTCCGCATCCACCACCATGGGCGCGAGACGCTCGGCGTAGCGGCCGAAGTAGTCCATGGTCTCCTCCACGGAGATCGCGCGGCGGTTGTACATCTTCACCAGCATCTGGTTCTTCACGTCCAGGGCAGACTCGATCTTCTGGCGCAGGATGGACTCGTCAAAGACGTCCTGCACGCGCAGGCCCACGCGCGCGACCTTGTCGGCGTAGGTGGGGCCGATGCCGCGGCCGGTGGTGCCAATGGCGCGCTTGCCCAGGAAGCGCTCCTGCACGCGGTCCAGCTGCTGGTGGTACGGGGCCACCAGGTGCGCGTTGGCGGAGACCTTCAGGCGGGACGCGTTGGCGCCGCGGGCCTCCAGGCCGTCGATCTCCTCGAACAGCGCCTCCAGGTTCACCACCACGCCGTTGCCCAGGATCGGGGTGGCGTTCTCACTGAGCACACCGGCGGGCAACAGCTTCAGCTCGTACTTCTCCCCGCCCACCACGACGGTGTGGCCCGCGTTGTTGCCGCCGTTGGGTTTAACCACGTAATCGACCTTGCCGCCGAGGATGTCGGTCGCTTTGCCTTTGCCCTCGTCGCCCCACTGGGCGCCCACAATGATGATGGCGGACATCGCACACTCCTTATATATGGCGCAATAACGGCCATATTGTAGCGTGAGCGCCATGCGGCTCATCCACTGCGCGTGCGGCGACGCGCCAGTCATCCCCGGCGCCCAGCGCTTCGACCTTCCGCAGCACCCCAGCCAGCGGGACCTGAAGTTTCTGGTGGAAATCGCGCGCGAGGTGTTGCCGGAAGATCCCACGCCGTCCCTGGACGAGATTCAGGCCAGCCCGAACGTGTCCCACCTCGGCGAGCCGACGTTTGCACCCCAGCGCCCCGCAGAAGCAGTGCGCGTGGTGGTCTCCGGCGACGACCGCGCCCTGGGGCTCGTGCTCACCCGCCTGATGCGCGCGGATGTGATGTGGGTGGAGGTCGGGTACGTGCCCGTCGATAGGCAATCGCCCGCAGCGGTGATGTGGGGCGCCGGCGATACGGCGCTCGCGGTCGAGGGGGTGGTGCGGCCGATGCCCTGCATACGCACGGACTTCGGCGAGGTGGTCGCGGGTTCCGCCGAGCTGTTTGCTGGCGACGGCTCCGCGCCGTACGTAGGCGAAGTTGTGGTGGACTCCGAGGTACTCGTCGGCGGCGACGAGTTTGGGGCGCGGCTCGTGCCCACCGTCGACGCGCCCGGGCTGGTCGCGGTGCCATTTGTCAGCCCGCTTGTGCCTACGCGCCGCTTCCTGCGGCGACAGCCCGTGCGCCGCACCGACGCCTCCCGGGTCCTCGCGGGCCGCGCGCTGCAATCAGGAGGCGAGGAAATCGCCGTGCTTATCGACGGCATCCGTCGCCCCCGCCCAGTCTCCCGCGTCACGTTCTACCGCCATCTGCGCGACATCCAAAGCGTGCGCGAGGGCTAAATTCCAGAATGTGATTTATCTCACAGTGGGAATTTTGTGACGTTTGGTTAGCGTTTCGTTACCTCGCCGCTATTGGGCCTTGTTGTGGGTTTCGACGGTTTGCGTGGCGTCGATAGGCAAAGGCCCACGTCAAAGGGGTGCGACGGGGACTACATGAATTGAGCGTGTTTGTCGCTCGAACCTTTGTTCCAATCGGTGTTTTGAACGGACGTCCAAACGCGCCGTGGAACTCTTCCCTACATTCGTTTTTGTTCCCGCAAGGACCGCTCCAGACGGAAACCGCGGTAGCAAAATAAATTTACTAGCCAAAACCTTTAAGGAGAAATCATGGCTGACTTCAACCGCATCGAGGACCTCGCAAACGCAACCGCATACGACGTCGACGGCGACAAGGTTGGCGGCGTCAAGGACGTTTACGTCAACGACACCACCGGCCAGCCGGACTTCGTTTCCGTCAACCACGGTCTCTTCGGTGGTGGCGACTCCATCGTCCCGCTGCGCGGCCACAGCCTGCGCGACGGCGAGCTGCACCTCGCATTCCCGAAGGAGCGCATCGAGGACGCACCGGACCTGGACGAGAACGGCCACCTCACCACCGAGGACCAGGACGCGTTCTACCGCCACTACGGCCTGGAGAACACCCAGGACGTCACCACCTACGAGACCGACAACCGCTTCGCACAGGCTGGTGCCGCAGGCGCTGCCGGTGCAGGTGCCGCAGGTGCTGGTTACGCAGCTGGCGAGCGCAACGTCGAGACCGATGTTGACACCGAGCGCCGCGACGTTGCCGACGCTGACCGCCGCGACGTCGCAGACAACGGCGAGATCATCCGCTCCGAGGAGCAGCTGAACGTCTCCAAGGACCGTGTCGAGACCGGCCAGGTCCGCCTGCGCAAGTACGTCGTGAACGAGACCGAGACCGTCGAGGTCCCGGTTGAGCGCGAAGAGGTCCGCGTCGTCCGCGAGCCGATCACCGACGCTGACCGCGCCAACTACGACGGCAACATCGGCGAGCAGGAAGCATCCGTCACCCTCTCCGAGGACCGCGTGAACGTTTCCAAGGAGTCCGTCCCGGTGGAGAAGGTTTCCCTGGAGAAGGACACCGTCCGCGACACCGAGCGTGTCTCCGAGGAGGTCCGCAAGGAGCGCTTCGAGACCGACGGCGTTGTCGAGGGCGACGTCGAGGGCGACATCAACAAGCGCTAAACACTACGCGCTAGGCGCCACAAACCCCGGCTGGGATATCCTCCCAGCCGGGGTTTTCGCTATGCGGGTTGGTTTGGGCTGCCAAACCCGACGCCCGCTAGTCGAAGTCGAAGGTTTCCGGTTCGACCTTCGGCGTCTGCGAGGTGGGTGCAAGCGCCGCGAGCGCCGACTCGTGGGACATGCCGCACACCATCAGCAGGTCCACGATCAGTGAGCGTGTCTGCGCCAGGATGGCGTACGCGGACAGCACGCCGTTCTCCGGGATGACGTCCATGCCGGCCTCCTGGGCGGCCTGGCGCAGCTCGTTGACGCACTGCGGGATCACGGTGGCCTGTGCGACGCGGGAGTTGACGTCGTAGACCTCGGAAAGCTCCAGGCAGACCTGGGAAAGGGTGTCCAGGAGCTCGATTTGGGCGGGGGTGGCGGAATCGTTGTCGTCTGCAAGCACGCCCGCCCTGCGCGCCAGCACGCGAGTCGTGCGCACCGCATTGTCGACGGGCGGGATCACGCGCGCGAGCGAGTTAATGTAGCGGCGCGTCCCCCACAGAAACGGCGAGACCAGCGATGTTTCCTGGCCGGCCTTGATGGCGGCGGCGAGGTCGTCGATGCCGGTCTGGGTGCCACGGATGAGGTCGAGAGCTTCGTCGATGCTCGCGGGGTCGTTCTCGCGCAGTCCGTCCGAGACGTCGTCGAGCACCGACGACATAATGCCCAGCACCTTGGACACCTCGGCGCGGGCCGATTGCATCGGCGCCTGCGGGATCAGCGCGATCGTGGCCATGGCGACCAGACAGCCGATGATCGCGTCCACAGTGCGGTCGATACCGGTGACCTCCGCGCCCGGCGGCATGATCGTGGCAATCAGGATGGCGCCGATCGCGGCCTGGTTGTTCACCAGGATCGAGCTGGAGAAGAAGGACGCAATGAGCAGCGAGCCCGCGACGATCACGGCGATCTGCCAGCCGCCGTCGCCGAGCCTGTAGAAGATGAGGTCGCCGACCAGCACGCCGAGGATGCAGCCGAGCGCCATATCCACTGACTTAGAGACGCGATCTCCGCCCGTCATACCGATAATGATGACCACACTGATCGGGGCGAAGAACGGCCGCGGGTGCCCGGCGACGTCGCGGGCCAGGAAGTAAGCCAGGCCGGCGGCGAGGCCGATCTGCATAATCGGGAGCAAACGCTTGCGCACACGTTTCAGGCGCGCCTGCACCGATTTGTCCACCAGCTGAAGACGCTCCCGCGTACCCATCCTCTGCTTCGCCATGGTTAGACAGTCTAGGCGTGGCCGCGGCAGAGGGCGGAGTGGACCGAAACAGGGAAAAGGAAAACCTCCGGGGATGGCCGGAGGTTCGTCGAGAAGCAATTGCTTACTTGGACACGGACTTGCCCACGGAGTGGAGGTCCTGGCACGCCTCGATGACGCGCTCGGACATGGCCTGCTCGGCCTTCTTCAAGTAGGAGCGCGGATCGTAGGTCTTCTTGTTGCCCACCTCGCCGTCGATCTTGAGCACACCGTCGTAGTTGGAGAACATGTGGGCCGCAACCGGGCGGGTGAACGCGTACTGGGTGTCGGTGTCCACGTTCATCTTGATCACGCCGTAGCGCAGGGCCTCCTCGATCTTCTCCTTCTCGGAGCCGGAGCCGCCGTGGAAGACGAAGTCGAACGGCTGGGCGCCCTCGTCCAGGCCGAGCTTGCGGGCGGCGACCTTCTGGCCCATGTCCAGGACCTCCGGGCGCAGCTTCACGTTGCCCGGCTTGTACACGCCGTGGACGTTGCCGAAGGTGGCGGCCAGCAGGTAGCGGCCGTTCTCGCCGGTGCCGAGGGCGTCGATGGTCTTCTCAAAATCAGCCTCGTTGGTGTAGAGGTTCGCGCCGGCCTTCGCCTCAACGCCGTCCTCTTCGCCGCCGACGACACCGATCTCCACCTCGAGGATGATGTTCGCGGCCTTCGCCTTCGCCAGCAGCTCCTGGGCGATCTCCAGGTTCTCGTCGATCGGCACCGCGGAGCCGTCCCACATGTGGGACTGGAACAGCGGCAGCTCGCCGCGGTCCACGCGCTCCTGGGAAAGGGCGATGAGCGGACGCACGTACTCGTCCAGCACTTCCTTTTGGCAGTGGTCAGTGTGCAGCGCGATGTTGACGTCGTAGTGCTGCGCCACCTCGTGCGCGAACGCCGCCAGCGCCTTTGCGCCCGCAACCTTGTTCTTCACTCCCAGGCCGGAACCGAACTCAGCGCCGCCGGTGGAGAACTGGATGATGCCGTCAGACTCCGCCTCGGCGAAACCCTTGATTGCCGCGTTGATGGTCTCCGACGAGGTGCAGTTGATCGCCGGGAAAGCGAAGCCGCCCTTCTTGGCGGTGTCCAGCATCTGGTTGTAGACCTCGGGGGTTGCGATAGGCATGGAAATCCTCCTGCTAGGGGTTGCAGTTACGTCCCCAGTATGCCCGTTTTACGCCTGCGCTGCAGCCACCCTCGCCGCCGCCTCCAGCAGCATCCAGCCGGAAAGTTGGACGGACAGGTCGCGCTCGTCGATACGCACGAGCCCCACCGCCTCGCTTATCGACGAAGGCCCGAGCCCGTAGTTGTGCGGCAACTTCGCATCCTGGGTCCACTCCGCGGCAAACACCGGCAGGCCGTCGACCTCCAGGCGGTGCGACCAGAGCGACTCCGCCGACTGCATGACCAGCCGCGCCGCGATCTTGCGCGTGGCGACGTTTTCCTTCGAATCCTCCGGCAGCCGAAGGGCGACCTCCGCCAGGTAGCGCGCGAGGATGCCCTTGAACAGGCCGCCGTCGCCCTCCCCGGACTCCTCCGGCGGGCTCAGCAGCACGCCCTGCGGGGTGGCCAGGTGCAGCGCAATCGCCTGCACAATCGCGCGGATGTGGGTGATGTAGAACATCGACGCGTCCGCGCGCTCCGAGTAGACGAAGGAGTCGATCTGCTCGTCGTGCGCCAGGCCGACGTCTTCACGCAGCGCGAGTGCGATCTCGAGGCTCGCGCCGAGGGCGGTGCCCTGGTTGTAGGTGTACACCTTATCGACGACCTCCGGTCCGCTCATGCGCATCCGGATGCCGTCGTCAAGCAGACCGTCCTCACGCACCAGGTTGTCGAAGATCCAGTCCACAATCTCGCGCGCCTTATCCAGGCGGCCGGTGCGGGCGAAAAGCAGCGCCGCGGTGGCGTTCGACGGCACGTTGTAGAACGTCTCGCCGCTTCGCCACGGCAGCACGCCCGTCACCGGGTCGATGCCCGCGAGCAGGTCAAACTCCAGGTCGTCCAAGTGGCGGTTGCGTTTGATCCCGCCAATGCGGGTCGCGCGGTTCCACGCCAGGGCCAGCCACGCCTTGTCGTCGTAGTGGACGTTGGTGAGCAGCTTGCCCCGGTTGCGGCGCTGCACCCCACGCAGCGTGTCCGCGATCCGGCGGCGGCGAGCCTTGGTCTCGCGGCGGGTGGCGGCGTCGACCTGGCAGTCCAGGTACTGGGCCTGCCACCAGTAGTGCCAGTGCCAAAACAGGCGGTCCTTCGGGCCCGGCGGCCACGCGACCACCGCCAGGTTCGTCTTGGGCAGGCCCCAAAGCTTTTGCGCGTGGCGTTCATTTACGGCAGATTCAGCCAGGTCGGCGCGGTGCGCCCACGTTTCCGGCACAGGGGGACTCCTCAAGTTCAAACGGTTCGTACCTATATTGCCAGAGTGGCCGGATTCGTTTCACCGGTTCTGGCGGGTTTTAGGGGGTTCGGTTGGGTCTGGCGGCGGGTCTGGTAGCGGGCCTGGCGGCGGGCCAGCTAAACGAAACATGCACAAATCGACAATTGGGACGGTTGTTCAATTTCGAACGTGCAGGTCAGAAGATTATAAGTTTTGGTGCATGTAAATTCGTACAAAACCGGGGCCGGCCGCCCCTCGGCTACCACGCCTGGGAGAGGTCCGCGTGCTGACGGACCCAGGCGTGCATCGCGATGCCGGCCGCCACACCAGCGTTGATGGAGCGGGTGGATCCGAACTGGGCGATCGAGCAGGTCATCACCGACGCCTCCTGGGCAGCCTCGGTCACGCCGGGGCCCTCCTGGCCGAACAGCAGGACGCACTCGCGGGGCAGCTCGGCGGTCTCCAACGGAACGGAGCCGGGGGTGTTGTCGATGGCAACGACCGGGATGCCCTCCGCAGCGGCCCATTCCATGAGGTCAGCGACCTTTTCGTGGTGGCGGATGTGCTGGTAACGGTCCGTGACCATCGCGCCGCGCCGGTTCCACCGCTTCCGCCCGACGATGTGCACCTCGCGGGCCAAAAACGCGTTGGCGGTGCGCACCACGGTGCCGATGTTCATGTCGTTTTCGAAGTTCTCGATGGCCACGTGGAACGGGTGCCGGCGCTGGTCAAGGTCCTCCACCACGGCGTCAAGTGACCAGTAGCGGTACGCGTCGACAACGTTGCGGCGATCCCCGTCGCGGAGGAACTCCGGGTCCAAGCGGGGGTCGTCGGGCCACTGCCCTTCCCAGGGGCCGACGCCGTGGCGGCCTTCGTTCCATTCGGTGGGGCCGCGGAGTTCCCCGTCAGACGAGTTAGGCAAGGCCGAGGTCTTCGAGTCCGAGGAGGAAGCGGTACTCCAGGCCAGCGTCGTGGAGCACCTTATCGGCGCCGGTCGCGCGGTCGACGACGGTGGCCACGGCGACCACCTCGGCTCCCTCCTCACGGCAGGCTTCGACGGCGGTCAGCGGCGAGTTGCCGGTGGTGGTCGTGTCCTCGACCACCAGCACGCGCTTGCCCTTGATGGACGGGCCCTCGATGCGGCGCTGCATGCCGTGCTTCTTCGCCTCCTTGCGCACCACGAAGGAGTCGATCGGGCGGCCGGGGGCATGCATGATCGAGGTGGCCACCGGGTCGGCGCCCAGGGTGAGGCCGCCGACGGCGTCGAAGTCCAGGTCGTCGGTGAGCTCGCGCAGCAGCTGGCCGATCAGCGGGCTGGCCTCGTGGTGCAGCGTCGCGCGGCGCAGATCCACGTAGTAGTCCGCCTCCTTGCCCGAGGACAGGGTCACTTTGCCGTGCACCACTGCCAGCTCTTTGACCAGCTCAGCGAGTTTTTCCTTCATCGTTTTACTCCTTGTCGTCGAAAATTGAGCTCGGGCCCTGCATGCGGCGCACCCGGGTCAGGTCCACCACGCGGCGCTCGTCGCCGGCGATGGCTTCCACGTCGTCGCCGCCGATGGTGTGGTCGGCCACCTCGCCGCGCTCGCCGCCGGTGGTGCGGGTGGGCAGCTCCACGGGGTCCTCGGGGCGCTGCATCACCGGCTCATCCTCGGCCTCAGGCTCTGCCGCGGGGGCCTGGCCCGGGATGTCGCGGGTGGGGAATGGGAGGGTGAGCGGAGCATCGTCGAGAGGCGGGAGCGTCCGGGCCGCGTCCGCGAGCAGCGCCAGGGGCGCAAGGGTGGCGTCCCAGTCCTGCGGGGTGGCGTCGCGGCTCAGCTGCGCGATCGCCCACGCGCCCTCGAACCAGACGGCCTGCACGGCGGCGGGCAGTTGTTCGAGTGCGGTGAGCACTCGCCTATCGACGAACCTCCGGCCCGCCCCCGCCTGCGTAGCAAAACACGTGAACCCATGGTGCGTGTCCAGCTCCACCAGGTCGTCGGAGCCTTCCGCCGCGAAATCGGTGCGGCGGAAGTCCACCACCGCGTTGGTTTCCGCGCCGGTGCCCATGGCGATGACGGTGGCCTCGCCCAGATCCGCCACGTGCGCGTCGTGCCCGTAGGCGGCGCCTGTGGCCACGTTTCGGGCGGAGGCTCCCCCGGCGGCGGCGCCGCGGGACCACTCGCTGGCCAGCATGTCGTCGCTGGACGCGAAGGCGTAGCCGTGCTCGCGGGCCCAGGCGCGGCGGGCGCGCTTGCTGGGCTTGGCCGGTTTAGCGGGCTTTTCAGGCTTTTCGGGTTGTGTGCTGCGCTCGCGGGCGTCGGATGCGAACAGCGCCACGGCGGCGAGCAGCGCCGCGAGTGCGAGAACGAACAGCAGGATGACCATCGCGGACTATGCTACCGCGCGGCCCGACACTAAATGTCCGTCGCCACCGGGTTGTCGCGGTTCGCGCTCCACTGGGACCAGCCGCCCACGTAATGCGTCAGCAGTGGCAGGCCGGCGTGCTCCATCGCGGCCAGCAGCAGAGCGGAGTGGTTGCCTGAGCCGGAGTAGGTGATCACGCTGGCCGGGTCCGTGTTCTGGGTAACGCCCAGCTGGGAGAAGCGGTCGCGGATCTCGTCGGTGTCCTTCACCTTGTGGGTCTCCGGATCGAACAGGTCGTTCACCGGCAGGTTGCGGGCACCCGGGATGTGCCCGGCGCGCAGATCCAGGATCTCGCGGAGGCCCTGGAAACGGCGGGCACCTCTGGCGTCGATAAGCAATCCCTCAAATGCCCTGACGTCCTCCATGGTTGCGGACGGCAAGCTGCCCTCGGTGAGTTTGACGTCGCGCGGGACGACGATGCCGCCCGGGCCCGCGACTGTGGGGAAGCCTCCGCCGTCCCAGGTGGCGAAGCCGCCGTCGAGGATGTGCACGTCCGTGACCCCGGCCCAGCGCAGGATCCACCACGCGCGGGCGGCGAACAGTCCGTTGCCTCCGTCGTAAATGTACACCGGGCGGCCGTCCTCAATGCCCCAGCTCGCGGCGGCTTTACGCACCACGTCGATGCTGGGCAGCGGGTTGCGGCCAGCCGAGCGGCCGGGCATGCCGGCGAGCTGCACCGACGGGTCGCAGTACAGCGCCGTCGGGATGTGCTCAGATTGGAATTTGGACCACGCTTTGCCTGCTTTCGGCTCCCACAGCGCGGCGATGATGGTCTGTTTTTGGCCAGTCTGGATTCGCTCGTTGAGTTCAGCGGCGGAGACAAAGACGCTCATGGCCGCAAGTGTAACGGTGTTTTACGCCATGTACCCGGGAGCGAGCTGGATCGTGCCCTGCTCCTCCAAGCCGCTGAGCCACTCGGTGATCCCCTCGCGCGGGCAATCCGCGCCGATGCTCGCCGCGAGCATGCCGCCCGGGCCGAGCTCCACCCGGCACCCGAACGCCAGCAGCGTGCCGGCGATCTCGTCCGGGTCCAGGCCCTCGGGGTCTTCCGGCAGCACGCGCACCGTCGACGCGCCGCCGCGCACCACCACGCGATCCACGTGGAACGCGCCGCCCACCGTCACGCACTCCACGATGTCGCCCATCGCGAGCGTCGTATCCACGAACGGAACGCTCGCCACCACAAAATGATTCTGCCCAATCTGGTGCGCCTGCAGCTGCTCGCTCTCAACGCCCGGGATTGCAACGCGGGTGAGGATCGTGGTGGTTGCCTGCATGCAGGGCAGTCTAGTACTTGATCGACATACGGCCAGCAATCTTGCCGTTGCGCATGTTCTCAAACACCTCGTTGACATCATCCAGCTCACAAGCGGTCACGTGCGGCTTGACCTCGCCGCGCGCGTAGAAGTCCAGCGCTTCCGCCATATCCTGGCGGGTGCCCACCAGGGAGCCGCGGATGGTGATGCCGCGCAGGACAATGTCGAAAATCGGCGCCGGGAACTCCCCCGGCGGCAGGCCGTTGAAGACGATGGCGCCGTTGGAGCGGCACATCGCAATCGCCTGTCCGAACGCGTCCGGGTGCACTGCGGTGACCAGCACGCCGTGGGCGCCACCCTCGGTGTACTCCTGCACCGCCTCGCCTGGGTCCGTGGTCTTTGCGTTCACCGCGAACTCGGCACCCAGCTGCTTGGCCAGCTCAAGCTTGTCGTCCGCAATATCTACCGCGATGACTCGCATGCCCATTGCCACGCCATACTGCACCGCCAGATGACCCAGACCGCCGACACCGGAGATCACCATGAACTGGCCCGGCTTAGTCTCGGCTTCCTTCAGTCCCTTATAGACGGTCACGCCAGCACACAAGATCGGTGCGACCTCAACTGGGTCAGCGCCATCCGGGATTCGAGGAGCATAGCGGGTGTCCACCAGCATGTATTCACCGAACGAACCGTTCTGGGTGTATCCGCCGTACTCCGCCTGCTTGCAGTACGTCTCACGCCCCGTCCGGCAGAACTCGCACTCACCGCACGCGGACCACAGCCACGCGTTGCCGACAATGTCACCCACTTTCACCGAATGCTCTCCTGGCCCGAGCTCCACAACTTCGCCCACGCCCTCGTGCCCCGGCACGAACGGTGGCTGCGGCTTGACCGGCCAGTCCCCCTCGACAGCATGGAGGTCGGTGTGACAGATTCCGGAAGCGCGAAGCTTCACCAGTGCTTGAAACGGGCCCGGCTTGGGCAAATCGATCTCTTTGACATTGACGCTGGGACCGAACTGTTCAGCCACTGCCGCGCGCATTGCGGTTGGGGTGGACATTGGGACTCCTTTCCGACGAAATGCAGTTACATGTCATATGGTACAGATCACATAGAATTGCGAGTAGAGCCGCAGATAACATTTTGGTATTCGACCGGGCTATAGAAGTGTCGGCCTAGACTGCATGCGTGACTGGATACCTTGCCCCCACCAAGAAAGTGCGCGTGGCGGACTTCGCGCGCAAGAAGGCCGACGGCGAGAAGTGGGCGATGCTCACCGCGTACGACTACGCCACCGCCCGCGTCTTCGCCGAAGCCGGCATCGAGTGTCTCCTGGTCGGCGATTCCGCTGCCAACGTGGTCTACGGCTACGACACCACCAGCCAGGTCTCCGTGGACGAGATGGCGTTCCTCGGCGCGGCCGTCGTGCGCGGCGCTGGGAATGCGCTGGTGATCATGGACCTGCCGTTCGGGAGCTACGAGGCGAGCGACGAGCAATGCGTCCGCACCGCCACCGACCTGGTGCGCCGCACCGGCGCCCACATGGTGAAGCTGGAGGGCGGCGTGCGGATCGCCCCGCGCATCCGGGCGCTGAAAAACGCAGGTCTTGCGGTATGCGCCCACGTGGGGTTCACCCCGCAGTCCGTGGACAACTTGAGCGGGTTCAAGGTCCAAGGCCGCGACGCTGGAGCGGAGCAATTGCGTGACGACGTCCACGCAGTCGTCCAAGCCGGCGCCGACATGGTGGTCTTCGAAATGGTGCCCGCGGATTTGGCGGCGGAACTTACCGCCTCGTGCCCGGTCCCGACCGTCGGCATCGGCGCGGGTGCAGGCACCGACGCCCAGGTGCTGGTCTGGCACGACATGGCGGACATGCCCGCCGGCAACCACCGCGCGAAATTCGTGCGCCGTTTCGGAACCGTCGGCGCGGACCTGGCTGCCGCGGCCGCGGACTACAAGCGCGCCGTGCACACCGGGGAGTTCCCGGCCGACGAGCACACGTTCTAGGAGGGCGCGGGTCGCTTGCAGCGCTAGAGCTCGATCGGGGCGTTGTCCAGCAGACGGGTCGCGCCGACCTTCGCCGCCACGAGCAGACGCGCCGGACCCGTGTACCCCTCCGGCAGATCTGACATGTCGGGGGCGGTGGCGACGAGGTAGTCGAGGTGGAGGCCTTTGGTGGCGTCGAGAAGCGACTGCGCTTCGGTGAGACTACCGGTGGCCAGCGCCCGCGGGATGGCAAGGGCAATCTCGCGCTCCTCGGCGGAGAGGTAGCGGTTGCGCGAGGATAGCGCGAGGCCGTCGGTGTCGCGCACGATCGGGCAGCCGTGGATGCGCACGGGTAGGTGCAGGTCATCCACCATTTGCCGGATCAACGCGAGCTGCTGATAGTCCTTCTCGCCGAAGAACGCGTCCGCGGCAGAAGTCAGCGCGAACAGCTTCGCCACCACCGTGAGCACGCCCGCGAAATGCGTCGGCCTCGTCGCGCCCTCCAGCACCGCGCCGAGCGGGCCGGGCTGGATCGTCGTGCGCGGTCCGTGCGGGTACATCGTCTCCGGCGCCGGCGCGAAAACGGCGTCGACGCCGAGAGCCTCAAGCTTCTCGACGTCCTCAGCCAACGTCCGCGGATACTTCTCTAAATCCTCGCCCGGCGCGAACTGCAGCGGGTTGACGAAGATGCTCACTACCACGGGGTTGCCCAGTGCCTTGGCTGAGCGGACGAGGGCGAGGTGGCCGCTATGCAGCGCGCCCATGGTGGGGACGAGTGAGACGGGGCCGTCCGGAAGCGCTCTGTCCAGCGCTTCCGGGGTGTGCACGAGTTGAGTCATGCACCCATTATCTACCTCTGCATATCCACTCAAACGAATAGAGGACCCTGCAAGCATTCAATCTGCTTCAACAGAGTCCTCACCGCCGAAGACAAGGTCGTTCGACGGTCTGGCTGTTAAAGTATCAGCTCATTGGGGACACTGCAATCGACTGGCAAACGGGGACCAGCGGGTCAAGAAAGTTGCGGCGGCGACGCGCTACGGCCTCGGCAACGGATACGACACGGGCGGCCGCTACGTCATCTACCTCCTCAGCCCGAAAGATGACCTCCGGACGCACAAAACCCCGACCGAGATTCTTCACCTCGGTTCGGGGCAGTGGCCGTCAGGCTGGCCTTTCATCAAATACGCCCGACTTGATCTGGTTAGCCGCGCCAGGCAGACAACCGACTTGATCTAGCACAGTAGGTCTGGACTACCTCGCGGTGACGTCCAGGCCCTCGCCACCGTCGGCGACGTCCACGTGGACCGTGTCGCCGTCGACGATCTCACCCGCCAGCAGCTTCTTGGCCAGGCGGTCGCCGATGGCCTGCTGGATTAGGCGGCGCAGCGGGCGGGCGCCGTAGGCCGGGTCGTAGCCGCGCTCGGCCAACCAGGACTTCGCGGAATCCGACACGTCGAGGGTCAGGCGACGGGCGGCGAGGCGCTCGGCCAGGCCGTCGAGCTGGATGTCCACGATGCCGACGAGCTGGTCCTGGCTCAGCGGGTCGAAGACCACCACGTCGTCGAGGCGGTTGATGAACTCCGGCTTGAAGTGGTGCTTCACCGCGTCCATGATCTGCTCGCGGTTGCCACCGGCGCCCAGGTTGGAGGTGAGGATGACCACGGTGTTGCGGAAATCCACCGTCCTACCCTGGCCGTCGGTGAGGCGACCTTCATCCAGGACCTGCAGAAGCACGTCGAAGACATCCGGGTGCGCCTTCTCGACCTCGTCGAAAAGCACGAGCGAGTACGGACGACGGCGCACGGCCTCGGTGAGCTGACCGCCGGCGTCGAAGCCGACGTATCCCGGAGGGGCGCCGACCAGGCGGGCGACGGAGTGCTTCTCGCCGTACTCGGACATGTCGATGCGGATCATGGCCGATTCGTCGTCGAAGAGGAACTCCGACAGCGCCTTGGCCAGCTCCGTCTTACCCACGCCGGTGGGTCCGAGGAAGAGGAAGGAACCGATCGGGCGGTTCGGATCCGCCACGCCCGCGCGGGAGCGGCGCACCGCATCGGAGACCGCGACCACGGCTTCCTTCTGGCCCACGACGCGCTCGCCGAGCACGGACTCCATGTTCAGCAGCTTCTCCGTCTCGCCCTGCATCATCTTGCCCGCCGGGATACCAGTCCAGGAGGATACGACGTCCGCGATGATGTCCGGGGTGACCTCCTCTTCCAGCATGGTCTTGTTGCTGGCCTCGGATTCCACCTTGGCAACCTCAGCCTCGAGCTCCGGGATGCGGCCGTAGCGCAGCTCAGAAACCTTGGCGTAGTCGCCCTCGCGCTCCGCGATCTCGGACTCGTTGCGCAGACGCTCGAGCTCCTCCTTCGCGGACTGGACCTTGTTCACCTCCGCCTTCTCGTTCTCCCAGCGCGCCTTCATCTCGCCGAGGCGCTCACGCTGGTCCGCGAGCTCTTCGCGCAGGTGCTCCAGGCGCTGCGCGGAGGCGGCGTCGGACTCCTTCTGCAGGGCGATCTCCTCGATCTCCAGGCGGCGCACGATGCGCTCGAGCTCGTCGATCTCCTGCGGGGAGGAGTCGATCTGCATGCGCAGGCGCGAGCCGGCCTCGTCGACCAGGTCGATGGCCTTGTCCGGCAGGAAGCGGTTGGTGATGTAGCGGTTGGACAGCTCCGCCGCCGACACCAGCGCCGAGTCCTGGATGCGCACGCCGTGGTGCACCTCGTAGCGCTCCTTCAGGCCGCGCAGGATGCCGATGGTGTCCTCCACCGTCGGCTCGCCCACGTAGACCTGCTGGAAGCGGCGCTCCAGGGCGGCGTCCTTCTCGATGTACTGGCGGTACTCGTCCAGCGTGGTCGCGCCGACCAGGCGCAGCTCACCGCGGGCGAGCAGCGGCTTGATCATGTTGCCGGCGTCCATCGCGGAGTCCCCGGAGGCACCGGCGCCAACGATGGTGTGCAGCTCGTCGATAAAGGTGATGATCTGCCCGTTGGACTCCTTGATCTCGTCCAGCACAGCCTTGAGACGTTCCTCGAACTCGCCCCGGTACTTCGCGCCCGCGACCATGGAGCCCAGATCCAGCGAGATCAGCGTCTTGCCCTTGAGCGATTCCGGCACGTCGCCAGCCACGATGCGGCGGGCCAGGCCCTCCACAATCGCAGTCTTACCGACGCCCGGCTCACCGATGAGCACCGGGTTGTTCTTCGTGCGACGGGAAAGCACCTGCACCACGCGGCGGATCTCCGAATCGCGCCCGATCACCGGGTCGATCTTGCCCTCGCGCGCACGCGCGGTCAGGTCCGTGGAGTACTTCTGCAGCGCCTGGAACTGATCTTCTGGATTGTCCGAGGTGACGGTCTTGCCGCCGCGCACCGAGGAGAACGCTTCCTTGAGCGCCTCGAAGGTGGCGCCGCGCTTCGTCAGCAGCTCAGCGGCGTCGTCGCCTCCCTTTGCGATGCTGGCCAAAAGGACGTCGGCGGACACGAACTCGTCGCCAAGCTCGCCCGCGAGATCCTGCGCGTGTTGCAGTGCCGTCTGCAGGTCCCGGTTGATGCCCGGGTTGGCCATGTTCTGCCCCTGCGCGCTGGGGTAGGTGCTAATCAGCTCGCTGGCCTCGCGCGCGACGGTGTCTGGGTCCACGCCCGTGGCCTTGAGCACCGGGGCGGCGATGCCGTCCTCCTGCTTCAAAAGCGCTTCCAGCACGTGCGCCGGGCGCATCTCCGGGTTGCCGGCGGCAGAGGCGCGCATCTGCGCCTGCTGCAGGGCCTCCTGTGTCTTCTGCGTGTATTTATTCGCCATGATTCCATGGTCCTTTCTTGCCTAATGTTTGTTTCGCACTAGGTGTAACGCACAAGAAGTTGAGTCTGTTCCTGTCAACGGCAAAAAAGTTGCGCGGGGTTGGCTCAAAGTAGCATCGCACCAGATCACACGCGGGGGATACCCCCTTCAACAAAGAAACCCGCTAGGCGCGAAACCTAGCGGGGATTCTTATTGATACCGGATTTTAACCCGTCTTGTAGTTGCCAGTGTAAATATGAGTTCGTGCAAACGCAAACCACCTTGGCTATCACCAAAGCCTTGTCGGACGCCCGCTTCGATACATACCGGACCGTCGCTGGGGGCTCCGACGCGAAGGCACTTGAACTCTATTTATGGAATATTGGGGTGGCCGGTGCCGTCGCTGCGACCACCGGAATGGTCGAGGTGCAGCTGCGCAACAGTATCGACGCTCTACTTCAAGGGTGGAACGAGAACGAGCCCGTAAACGAGCCCGGTCGATCAGAACCGTATCCCCGCGGATGGCTTAAAGATCCTGCGCCGCGGCTCCGGCAGATTATCTCGCCCGCCAACCGGCCACCCATGTGGAAGAAGGCTGAACCCGCCCTTCTGGGCGAAGACGGCAACCCAACAAAGCCCAACCCAACGCATGACGATCTTGTGGCAGCCCTGCCGTTCGGATCCTGGTTGTTCCTTCTGCCACGCCCCGAAGTAACTTCCTCCCAGAACCCCAGGATGAGGATTTGGAACGAGGCTCTCAGTTCGGCATTTGCCCCTAAGCAGGGATCTTCGTTCCAACATGCGAACCACGCCGTGATCTATAAGTGGGCGAGCACCGTGCGATTCGCCCGCAATCGAGCGAGCCACTTGGAACCGCTTTTGGAGCCAACCGAGCTCATGCGGTACCACAAAGTCTGTCTCCGCCTAATGAACTCGATGAATCCTGCGGCAGCGTCTTGGTTAGCCGGCCAGCAGTATATCCCTGCCGCTTTGCGCCGCCGGCCGTTCTAAGCACCAAGCTTTACGACGATCTCGCGACCGGTATCCACTTCATCGCGTAAGCAAGCACGACCACCCCGACCGCGATGGCGAATGCGATCCAGCCGAAGATGGCGGTCACACCCGCGATGACTGCGATGGGCGCAATGATGGTGGTGCCGATTTCGAACGGGGCGAAACCGACGTAGGCCACGCCGTACTCGTTGAGCGTGCCGGACTTGAGCTTCGGATCCACCATCTTCAAAAGCGCGATGCCGGTGGCCACTGCGGCGGTGGCCCAGCCCCAGCCGAACAGGCCGCGCTCGAGCCACTTGTCGCCGAAGAAGGTCGGGCCGGCCCAGAACATCCACACCACGCAGAACAGGGTGCCCAGTACGAAGATGAGCACGAGCGCCTGCCAGTAGCCGGCGAGTGCTGCGGGCACGATGGAGGCGATGCCGAAGGCGATCATGTAGTCCGTGGCGGCGCCGGAGACGGAGTTGATGGTGGAGCTGTCCAGGTAGTTCGGGCGGCCGGCGAGCTTGAGCAGCAGGCGGCCGATGAGCCCGATGACGAACGCCATGGCGAACAGCGGGATGGACACGTTCGGCCACTGGCCCTTGATCACGCTGTTGACCATGTAGGCGATGAGCACGGTGAACACGATGAAGCCGGCGTGCAGCGCCAACGGCTCGATGGACGACGGGTTGGTGGTGGCTTTGCCGATGGAGGGGCGCTCATCTTCGTTGTGGATGTAGCCGGTGCGCAGGTCGTCGGGAAGCGTGCCGGCGAGCTGGGAGGCCTTGCCCTTGCGGATGCCCCAGTTGGCCATGATCACGCCGCCCACGATGGCCACCAGGGTGCCCACGGTGGCGGAGGTGAAGCCGATGGAGGACGCGCCCTCCACGCCGATCTCCTCGAGCGCGGAGCCCACGGCCGCCGCGGTGCCGAAGCCGCCGACGAAGCCGACCGGCAGCATCATGCCGAACCACGGTTCAGTGCCGAACACCGGCGCGAACAGGTACACGCCGAGCAGCACGAACAGGCCCCATTGGCCCATGAACATGGCGGTGGAGTAGCCCCACATGTTGCGGGCGCCGGAGGCGACGGAGCCGCCGAGCTCCATCGAGTAGGCCATGGAGGCGAACACCACCGCGATCAGGAGCGTGGTGTACGTGCCCACTTGGTCGGACCAGTGGATGACGCCCAGGACCTCGTCACCGAGCAGCAGGCCGAGCAGGCCCGCGGTGATCGGGGCAGGCAGCAGCAGCGCCTGCAGCACCTTCAACCGGTTGCGCAGGATGTTGCCGACGATGAGCAGGACCGAAATCCAGCCGATATCCGTGAGCAGCGTATACGGGGTGAATTCTACCACAGCACCTCTTTTCTATCCACTTATCACATTCAAACCGGGTGCAACTTTAGCCCACAGGCGCTAGGTAACCTGTTTTCATGCCTTCCGCCCACTTTGCCGAGATACTGCGCACCCACGGCCCGCAGGTCAGCCGCGCGTGGCGCGCCCGCTTCTCCGAGGCGTACCCGCAGGCAGAAATGATGCTGCCACCTGGCGACGAGATGCCGCCAGTCCTCATGCGCGCCGCCCTCGCCGTGCTCGAGCGCCCCGCCGATAAGGTCCGCGACGATCTGAAGGCGTTGGCGCTGGACCTGCGCCGCACAGGGTTCCCGGCCGAGGAGTACCCCAACGCGGTGCACATGCTTATCGACGAAGCCGGGGCCGACGCACCCGAACTGACCCAAGCTGCGGAGCTCATGCGCGATGCCGCCTCACAGGCGGACGTTGCTGGCGTGCCTGCCGCCACCGCCGCGCAGGTCACCAGCGTGGAGCGCCGCGGCGGGGTGCAGGTGGTGCGCCTGGAGGCCGGCACGCCGGTACCGTACTCCCCCGGCCAGGTCATTCCCGTGATGTCGCCGAATCGCCCCGGCGAGTGGACCGGCCTGGTCCCCGCGCTGCCGTCCAACCAGCTCGGGCAGCTGGAGTTCCACGTTCCCGACGAGATGCAGTTGCAGCCGGGCGACTGGTTGACGTCTGTCTCTTATACACATCTGACGCTGCCGACGAAGAGGATAGTGTAGATCTC
>ERZ1031329.111-NODE-111-length-23666-cov-29.654695_pt1 | contig 23666 bp, 14 predicted proteins | sample MGYA00518053_ERZ1031329 | MGnify/ENA primary metagenome ERZ1031329 (study PRJEB33718, sample SAMN03159840) | human skin metagenome | collected 2014-02-25 | study: EMG produced TPA metagenomics assembly of the PRJNA266117 data set (Human skin bacterial metagenome... | reverse complement strand
TCTTCGTCGGCAGCGTCAGATGTGTATAAGAGACAGGCGCAGAACCCCTACGCGTCGCGGGTCTCCAGCAGCACCACGCCGATGATCCACGCCGCCACGGCCCACACCGCGAAGATCAGCAGCGACACGGGCAGCGTCCAGTTCGCGGGACTGTTGGTCATAAACGCCATGAGGTTGCCAAACGGCAGGAACTTGGCCACGTCGGCGCCGTAGCGCGGGATGAACCCGACGATGGATTCGATCAGCAGCATCATGCCCATGCCGGTGACCACGGCGCCGGCGGTGTTGCGCGTGATCCAGCCGACGCCCTGCTGGAACAGGGTGATCAGGGCCATGCCGAGGGGGATGGCCCACAGGGCGCGTCGGGAGGCGGTGTTGCTCACCCAGTTCGCGGGCACGGGCGCGGTGAGGTCGCCGACCGTAAAGGCGACGGCAAGCCCCAGGAAGGTCGCCAGCGCAGCCAAAACAGCCCCGAGCACAAGCTTTGCGACGGCCACCTGCCACCGCTTCGGCGCAACCCTGAAGTTCGTCGGCGGGATGCCGAACCGGTACTCGGTGGTCACGGTCATGGAGGCCTGCACGATCACGACGATCGCGGTGATCAGCGCCATCGTGGCGGCCACGGTCAGGGGGGCGTACGGCATGCCGCCGAGTTTGGAGGCGAAACCGAACAGGGCACCGAAGAAGGCGCCGAAGACGAGGATCAGCGCGGAGTTCCACCAGAAGGAGGCGGTGGAGCGCAGTTTGGTCCACTCGGCGGGAAACAGGTTAAGCATTGGTACCTCCGGAGACGTACTGGGCGTGGCCCTCGGTGGATTGCATGTAGGCATCTTCGAGGGAGGCGCGGCGCTCGGCAAGCTCGGACAGCGGCACCCCGGCGGCAAAGGCGACGCGGCCGACGTCGTCGGAGGTGCGGTCCGGGATCTCGAACACGTCGCGTCCGTCCCCATCGACCGCGCGCTTGAACGGCATGGCCACATCGGCGTGCTGCAGCGCGGCGGCCAACGCGGCCGCGGCGTCCTCGGTGGGGGTGCGCACGATGGTGGTCACGCCGGAGTTTTCGCGGATGAATTCGGCCACGGACGTGTTGGCCACCAGGCGGCCGCGGCCGATGATGATCAGGTCTTCGGCGGTCTGCGCCATCTCGGCGAGCAGGTGGGAGGACACCAAAACGGTGCGCCCTTCGGCGGCGAGGGACTGCAGCAGCTCGCGCACCCAGCGGATGCCGGCGGGGTCGAGGCCGTTGACGGGCTCGTCCAGGATCAGGTACTCCGGGTCGCCGAGCAGCGCCGCCGCGATGCCGAGGCGCTGCCCCATGCCCAGGGAGAATCCGCCGACGTTCTTGCCAGCCACATCCGTCAGGCCCACCAGCTCGAGCACCTCGTCGACGCGGGTGCGCGGCAGCCCGGCGGCTTGCGCTTGCCAGAGCAGGCTGGCGCGGGCGGAGCGGTTGGGGTGGACACCTTTGGCGTCGAGAAGCGCGCCCACTGTGCGCGACGGATTTTGCAGCGAGCGGTAGGGCACGCCGTTAATGTGCGCGGTGCCGGATGTTGGGCGGTCCAGCCCCAGAATCATGCGCATGGTGGTGGATTTCCCTGCGCCGTTAGGGCCGAGGAAGCCGGTGACGACGCCGGGTTTGACGGTGAACGTGAGGTCGTCAACCGCTTGGACGGCGCCGTACCGTTTGGTCAGGCCTTGCACTTCAATCATGCGGTTCAGTATGCACCATGGCTTTGGGGAGCACATTGCTTAGCGACGCCGCAAAGCCCGGGTGCAGCGCAAACCCCGAAATCTCGGCCAGGGGCACCCAGCGCAGTTCCTCCGACTCTTCGTTGGCGGTCACGGCCAGCGGTGCCTCGCACAGCGCGATCACGGTGGTGTAGCTCCACTCCGGCAGGTCCGTGGTGACCAGCTCTTCGACCACGTTTATGCGCTGCGGGTCGATGGCGCACTCCTCCACGGACTCACGCACCGCCGCCTGCGCTGGGGTTTCGTGGCTGTCGCGGGCGCCGCCGGGGATCCCCCAGGTGCCGCCCTGGGCGGTCCAGCCGGCGCGGTGCTGCAGCAGCACTTTCGCGTCCGCTCCGCTACCGGCGACGAGGAAGAGGCCGGCGGCGCCGAAGCGCCCCCAAAGTTTTGTGCCGTCGGGTGTGGTGACCCAGCCGTTTCCGTCGCCAAGCATGGCCCCCACTGTAGGCGCGAACAGTTATTATTGCGGAATGGTGACGCAAAGCAGGCCGAGCGACGACGCGTGGCTCGACGAGCTTGAAGCGCGCCCTGCGCACCCGCGCCTGCACGGCGTCCTCCACGGCCCGCTGGCCGGTCCCGTTCGCATGGGCCGGCGCGGCCACGCGTTCGCGCGGACCACCCCCGGCAAGCTCATCGTGGTGATGGTGCTGCTGACCGCCATGCTGCTGGCGGCGGGGCTGTCCATGAGCCAGTCCATGGCCGGCCGCAACCAGGCGCTGGACACGGTGCGCGAGGCGACGGAGCCGATGAGCGCGGCTGCCCACCTGCTGTCCACCTCCCTGCTGCGCGCGGACACCATCGCGGCGGGCGGGTTTGTCCAGCCCGGGCCGCTGTCGCACGAGGACGTGCAGGCCTACTCCGCAGCACTGGACACGGCGGTCAGCTCCGCCGGCGAGATTTACAAGGGCGCGGTGGAGGCCGACACGGCCACCAGCGAGCGCATCGAGGATCTGGTCAGCGACATCCAGCGGGACCTGCCCATCTACGCCGGCCTGAACGAGCGCGCACGCGTGAACCAGCGCATGGGCAACCCTGTGGGCGTGGCCTACATGTCGGAGGCGTCCAGCATCATGCGCACCCGTTTGCTGGTGTCCGCCTCGGAGATCAACGCGCTAACCCGAGAGGACGTGGCCAAAGAGATGCGGCGCCTGTCCGAGCCGCAGTGGGTGCCGCTGTCCGGCCTCATGGCGGCGCTCGGTTTCCTCGTGCTCACCCAGTGGTGGCTGTGGCGGGTGTTCCGCCGGCGCCTGAACAAGGGCTTTCTCGCCGGCACGCTCGCCGTGGTGGTGGCGCTGAGCTGGGCCGCGGTGTCGAACTACCAGTCCTGGCGCAACGGCTCGGTGGAGTACGAGCGCGCGGCGAAGCCGTGGGAGGAGCTCACCGTCGCCCGCTTCGACGCGTTGGAGACGCGCACGGACGAGACGTTCGCGCTTTTGCGCCGCCAGTCGGTGGTGCATTCGTCGCGGGCGTTCGACGGCACGTATGCGTCGGTAAGCGCGGCGCTCGAGACCGCAGAGGAGTACGGCGGGGAGCAGCAGCTTATCGACGACGCACGCGACGCCCTGCGCACCTGGGCCTACGAGCACAACGAACTCGTCGGCGCGCTGAACACGGGCAGCTACGAGCAGGCGGCGGCGCTGCTGGCCTCCGGCGGCGGGGCGGGCGAGGCGCCGTTCAGGGAGCTGGACGCGACGCTGTCCAAGCTCATCGCGTCGTCGAGGGAAGGCACGCAGGCCTACATCGACGCCTCGCTGGACGCGACGCGCCAGGTCTCCGCGTGGGTGGCGCTGCTGTCCATTTTGGCCGTGGTCTGCACGTGGCTGGGCATCCGCAGAAGGCTGGGTGAGTACCTGTGAGAGTGAAGTGGGCCGCGTGCGCGTCGGTGCTGGCGCTGGGGCTTTCGGGGTGCTCGGACGAACCGACCCCGGTGCGCGCCACCATCGTCCCGGAGCAGGAAACCTCCACCACCCGCGAGCTGTTGCCGCTGCCGCCCGGCGCGGCCCTCGAGGACGCGCAAGGGGTGCCGGCGGAGCCGTACGTGCCGGCGAAGCTGGACTGGGAGGGCTCGCTCAATCCGCGCAACGCCGAGGACGCCACCCCGAACCTGGACCGGATCAAGCGCCGCGGCCGGCTGGTGGTGGGCATCGACCAGTCCCTGTACCTGCTGGCGTTCCGCGACACCGCAAGCGGTGAGCTGCGCGGGCTGGAGGTGGACCTCGCCCGGGCGATCGCGGAAGACATTTTCGGCGAGGAAGCACCCGGGGCGAATCGCCTGGACCTGCGGTTTGTGGACTCGGCGGCGCGGGCCGAGGCGCTGAACAACGGCGAGGTGGACATTGTCATCCGCACCATGTCCATTACCCCGGAGCGCGCGAAGTCGATCGATTTTTCCACCCCGTACCTGACCTCTGGCGTGCAGGTTCTGGTGCCGCGGGACCGGGGAGTGGACGACATCAACCAGCTGGGCGGCAAAACGGTGTGCATCGTCGACGGCACGAACCTGACCCAGATCGCGCGCACGTTTACACCGCATTCAATTATTTTGCGCACCCGCTCCTGGTCCGATTGTCTGATGGCCACTCAGCAGTTCCAGGCGGACGCGATCGTGGCGGACGATTCCATCCTCGCGGGCTTGTCCGCACAGGACCCGTACGCGACGATCCTGCCGGGCACGCTGGCGTCGCAGTACTACGGCGTGGGCATCCCGAAGGGCCAGACGGACCTGGTGCGGCAGGTCAATTCGACGCTGGAGCGGATGCGTAACGACGGCACGTGGTCGCAGCTCTACTCCACCTGGCTCGGGGGCTCCATCGCGGAGTCTTCCCCGCCGCCGCTGATGTACCGGAGGGAGGAGCAGTGAGCACTGAACGCAATGAACAGGACCCGCTGGAGCAGCACACCGAGGCGGTGGCGTTCGACCCCTTCGCAGACGAAGAGGATGACGCCGAGCCGGGCACCGAGGCGGTAGCGTTTGACCCCTTCGCCGACGACGAAACGGACTACTCCGCCATGGGCGAAATGGCCGGCCTGCTCAAAGACTTGGACGAGCTGCGCAAAGGCGGCAACCGCGAGGACACCTCCCAGCGCTCGCGCAGGCTCGCCCTCGACACGTTCCGCGAGCGCCGCGGCACCCGCCGCGCCACCCGCGTGGTCGCCGACGGCATGGTGGAGCTGCCCTGGGTGGAGCCCACCGAACCGAAAGAGGCGCTGATCGACCCGGAGCCGGCCGTGGTGAAAAAAGGCATTGCCCCGCCAGTGCTGCACCCGGGCGACGTGGTGGCCAGCCAGTACGAGATCATGGGCGTCATCGCCCACGGCGGCATGGGCTGGATCTACCTGGCGCAAGACCACCACGTCGCCGGACGCGTGGTGGTGCTCAAAGGGCTGCACTCCACGGACAACCCGGACGAGGCGGCGGCTGCCGCGGCCGAGCGCGAGTTCCTGGCGGAGATGACCCACCCCGGCATCGTGCAGATCTTCAACTTCATCGACGACCCGCGCGTGCCCGGCGGGTTCACGGTCATGGAGTACGTGGGCGGGCCGAGTTTGCGGGCATGGCGGAATGCGTCGACAAGCAAGGTGCTCCAACCCGACATCGCCATCGCCTACATGCTCGAAGTGCTGCCGGCGCTGGACTACCTGCACTCGCGCGGCGTGGTGTACAACGACCTGAAGCCGGACAACATCATCGTCACCGAAGACCAGGTCAAGCTCATCGACATGGGCGCGGTCTCCGGCATCGGCGCCTACGGGTTCATCTACGGCACGAAGGGGTTCCAGGCGCCGGAGGTGGCATCCGAAGGGCCTTCCGTATCCTCCGACGTGTACACGGTGGGCCGCACGCTGGCCTCGCTGGTGGTGGACCTGCCGCAAACCGACGGGGTGTACGAGCAAGGCCTGCCCTCCCCCATCGACGAGCCGCTGTTCCGCCAGTACACCTCCCTGTACCGGCTGCTCGCGCGATGCTGCAACGAGGACCCGGCCAAGCGCTTCACCAACCTCGTTGAACTGGAGGCGCAGCTGCTCGGCGTGCTGCGCGAAATCGTCGCCGTGCGCGACGGCCGCACCTACCCCGCACAGCACTCCCTGTTCTCCCCGCAGCGTACGACGTTCGGCACCAAACACCTGGTGTTCCGCACCGACCAGCTCATCGACGGCATCGCCCGCAGCGTGGACATCACCCCGCAAGAGGTCGTCGCCGCGCTGCCGTCGCCGCTGGTCAACCGCGACGATGTCGGCGCCGCGATGCTCCAGGGCTCCTCCTACGCCGAGCCGCGCGAAACGCTGGAGACGCTGCGCCAGGCCATGACCACCCCGCAATACGAGCACTCCATCGAAATCCCCTTCGGCGTCGTGCGCACCATGATCGACCTCGGCCTGACCACCCAGGCGCGCGCCTGGCTGCGCTCGCTGTCCGAGCGCTTCGGCGACAACTGGCGCTACTCCTGGTACGCGGGCGTCGTGGAAACGCTGTTGGGCGATTTCGCCTCCGCCAAGGATTCGTTCTCGCAGGTGCTCAACCAGCTACCCGGCGAGGCAGCCCCCAAACTCGCGCTCGCCGCAGTCAGCGAGCTCATCCTCCAGGAGAGCGGGTACCAATCGAGCGCACTGCTTCACGACGAGCTCTCGCCCGCCGCTGCCGGCCTCACCCAACACCTCCGCGACGTGCCGGACGCCGTGTTCGAGCGCATGGCCGCCGACGGAGCCACAGATAACACGTGGTCGCTGACCGTGACCGCCCCCGAAGGCCTGCGCTTCCACGCCACACGCCTCTACGCCCTGGTGTGGATGACCAACCCCACCACCGTCTCCTCCGCGTTCGGCCTGGCCCGCATGCTCATGTGCGAAAGCGAAGTGGACCTGGCCATCAAGGCCCTGGACAAGGTGCCCAACGCGTCACGCCACTACCGGATGGCGCAGCTGACCGCCATTTTGTGCCTGGTTGCCGAGGGCGCCACCGAAGACCACATCCGGCTCGCCGCCCGCCGCCTCGAGCAGATCCCCTCCACCGAGCCACGCTTCTTGCAGATCAAGGTCGCCGTCATCGAGGCCGGCCTGACGTACCTGCGCGCCCACCAGGCCTCCACTAACGTTGCGCTGTTCGAGTACCCCTTCACCATCCGGGGCCTGCGCCGCGGCCTGGCCCAGACGTTGCGGGACCAGGCCCGGGTGGCGCCGTACCCGAAGCACCGGTACGCGCTGGTGGACCTGGCCAACAAGGTCCGCCCCGCCACCTGGTTCTAGGGGTTTGGGCGGCTACCTCACAAATTCATTCACCCGCCCCGAGTCCTGTCGGTGAACAAATCCCCTTTTAGCAATTGATTTGTTCATTTTCCGCAGGTCGCACAAAACCTGAGGCAGATCTATTCATCGCGCAGTGAATCAATCCGCCGGCGGCGGGGACCGAGCCGCGGCGGGAACCGAGCGGGGCGGCGGCCCGCCGACACATCGCGGCGGAATCTGTCAGGCGGGCCCTATCGGCCCAGGTCATCGCAAACGGCCGCCGTAATCTGTCAGGATTACGGCGGCCGTTTCGGCGGGGTTGCTTAGATGAAGCCGCCCATCGCGGCTGCGGCGCCGCCGAGGCCGACGACCGCCAGGATCGCGATGATGATGCCCACGATGGCGCCGGTGCTGCCGCCGGACGCCTTGCCGCCCTTGCCGGTCTCGCCGGCCTGGGTGTTCGGGGCCGGCTCGTTCCGGCTCGGGTTCTGCGTCGGGTTCGTGCCAGGCTTCGGCGCAGGCTGGGTCGCGCCGTTGAGCTCGGTCACGGCCGGGCGTCGATTGCCAGTCTGCACAGGCTGGTTGTTCTTGGTGGGCACCGGTGCCGGCTTGGCCAGGGCCGGCTTCGCCGGGTCCTTTTTGCCCACGGTGTCGCGCGCGGCCTGGAGGTACTTGGAGTTGTTCTTCTCCAGCTCCTGGACCAGCTGGTCCATCTGCTCGGTGGTGTAGTTGAGCACGGAGAACTCGTTGGTCTCCTCGGCGACCAAGCGGCCGTCGGCGTTGAAGACGCGGAACTTCACCGGCATGGAGGAATCCTTGTAGCCGGCGGTGTTGGCAATCGGCACCTCGACGTTGTACTTGCCGTGCTCCTTGAGCACGCCTTCCACCGGGTACGTCTTGCGGAACTTGCCGCCAGGGTAGTCCACCTGCAGGGTGAACTCGTGCAGGTCAAGGCCCAGGTTGGACAGCTCCAGGTGCACCTTGGAGTCGGAGCGGTTGGCGATAATGACGTTCTTCACGCCGTCGCGCTCGCCCAGCACGCGGATGCCGGCCTTGCCGTTGTTCTCCTCCGCAGCCATGAGCACGAGCTCATCCACTTGCGGGTGGCTGTGTCCGGACTCGGACGGGTCCTCGGACACGCCGGTGGAGCCGGTGGCCTTGGCGATCTCGCCGTTGACGATGTCCAGGTTCTGCCAGTCCGGTGCGATGTCGTAGCTGCCGGTGAAGCACTTGGCGGTGCCGTCGTAACAGGCCTGCGGAATGCTGGTGTTGTCGTTGTCTGTGGAGTTCTTGTCCGAGTAGTCGAAGTGGCTGAACTGGTACAGGTAGTTCATCACGGACTTGTACTTGGGCACGTAGGAGCTGTTCGGCTTGTCCACGTTGGACGCGCCAGAGTGGGTCAGGCCCAGGTTGTGGCCGAATTCGTGGAGGATGGTGTTGCGCATCTGCTCCTGGGACGTCATCAGGTAGTTCTTGGCCACGTAGAACGCGCCGTCGGAGATCAGTCCGTTGCCGGAGGACAGGTTGCCCGCCTCCTGCTGGTCGCCAATAATGCCGACGCGGAAGACGGACTGGCGCGCACCGAGCAGATTCTTGCGGTCCTTGACCAGGCGCACACCGGGCACCTCTGCGCGGCCGTTGCCGTCCTTGAAATAGATCGGCGCGTACGGGATCGTGTCGCCGCCCTGCGGCGTGATGCCCGGGATGTTGCTGTAGTAGTCGCCGGCGTCGATGTGCATGTTGTAGCCGCGGCGGTCGAACAGGTCCACCAGGTCGTTGAGGATCTTGCGCGACGGGCGGTAGACGTTCACGTTCGCGTCGGCGCACTCCAGGAACTCGCTGAAGTCCTTCTCCGTTGCCGCGTATTCGCGCTTTTCGGAGCAGCCCTTGGTCTCCCATTCGGACTGCATCCAGTTCAGCTGCAGGAACAGGTCCGGCTTGTTCGGGTCTGCGCCCCAGCGGTGCAGCGGGAACTCGTTGCCGTCGGCGTCGGTGTAGCCGTTGATCTCCCAGTCGTCGGGGAGGCCGTCGCCGTCGGAGTCCTTCAGCGCTTCGTTGGCGTCGCCGGCGATGGTCATGCGTGCGCTGAGCCTATTGTCGTGGCGCTGCCACACGCCCGCGTAGTAGCGGTCGCCGTCGTTCCTGCCGGCTTCTGCGGCCTGCTGGCTTTCACCGGTGCCGGTGGTGTCGGCGCCCTCGAACTTGGTGTTCAGCTTGTAGCGGCTGCCCACGTCGATGGTGTACTCGTTCGGGCCGGCTTCCTCGGAGCTGAACGGGTAGTCGTAGGACATCAGCCCGTCCGTGAGCACCAGCTTCAGGTTCCGCTTGCTGTCGCTTTTCAGCTCCACCCGCACGTCCACGTTGGCGGGGGTGACGGTGAAGGTGCGCACGAGCTCCACGCCGAGGTTCGGGTCGGTGTGGGTGAGGGTGACCACGTCGCCCTCACTGTTGGAGGCGGGCTCCACCTTGGTCTTCTCGCCCGCGAACTCGACCTTCTGGCCGTCCGCGTAGGCGTCCAAGTAGAAAGCGGTGGGCATCAGGCCGTAGGCGAGGCTGTTGTACATCAGCCAGGACACTCGGCCCTTGTTCACGTCCACGTTCTGGAAGCCCTCGGCGGCGCCGGTGGTGACGCCGACCTGGTAGCTCTTGGACAGATCCACGGCCGCATCGGCCTGGACCGGCAGCGTGACGCCGGCGGTGAGGCCTAGCGCGACAACAGCCGCGATCGCTCTTTTACCTGTGTGCATCATGTGTCCCTACACCCACTGCTCTAAAAAGTGTTGAAATTTATCGCAATTATCGTACAGAACCTTGCCAGCTGTACCCAACAAACCGAGCACCGCCAGCACCCACACCCACGGCGAGGGCTTCGAGGAGCCATTGCTTTGCGACGACCCTCCGGCCGCAACGCCATCCACTTCCACCGTCACATTGAACTGGCCCGTGGAGCCGTCGGCGAAGCGCACGTTCACCGGGATCTGCTTGACCTGGCCGGCGGCGTCGGCCGGGACGCGGAACTCGAGCACGCCGCGGGCACGGTCCAGCGAGACTTCCCAGCCCTGCGCGTCGAACTCGCCCAAGCTGAACGGGTAATCCGCGGCCTTCTTGGGCACCGGCAGCGTGACTCGTGTGGTGAAGTCGGGGCGGCCGACAGCGGAGACGTCGTCAAGCAATGTGCTCTCGGTGAGCGTGCTCATGCCGGACTTGGTGCGGACCTCAACCCGCGCCGAGGTGATCGTGCTCGAGGAATCCTCGAACGTGACCTGGACCGGGATGTCGCGCGGACCCGGGACGGTGCCGTCGTAGCTGACGACGGTGAGCTCGCCCGTCACCGGATCGATCTGCGTGCGCAGCCCCGGGATCGGCTTGACCAGGGAGAATGACGCCCCCGCGACGCTCGGCCGCAAAATTGCGGTCTGGCCAGCGTTGATGACCACACGCGGGTACTCCACATTCGCCACCGCCGCGGTGCCGCGCACGGTCGTTGCCGGCACCTCGACGACGCGCTGCGAACCGTCCGCGAACGTCACCACAACCGGAATCAGCGCCGCCTGCGGGTCGTCCTCGTCGCCGTTGCGGGCGACCGTGATCTCGCCCGTCTTCGGATCAACAGACACCTGCCAGCCCTGCGCGTCGAAGGACGCGGCCAGCGCGTAGGTCGTGCCCGCCGGGGCCTGGCTCGGCGCCACCGTGACCGGGGTGCCAGCCTCGGTGACCTTGACCGGGCTCCAGGACACGACCTGGTCGGCGGCCTCCGACTTAGTGGACACCGGCACCGTGATCTCCTGCACGGAGCCGTCCGGAAGCGTCAGCTTCAACGGGATGTCAAAGTTCGCGCCAACCGGAGCATCTTCCGACACCTTCACGGTGATCGCGCCCGTTTCCGGATCAATCTCCACCGGCAGCGCCGTCAGGCCGGTCTGCTCGAAGGTCGCGCCCGGGGGCATCGAGCCCGTGGGGAACATGCGGATGTTGCCGTCCGCGTCGAAGAACGGCTTGCCGTAGCCCGCGGCCTCGGTGGAGTCCGCCAACGACTGCCCCTTAAGCGCCGCGATGCGGGCGAAAACGGTGGGCTCGTTGTCCTTGTCCGAGACCGTGCCGTCGGAGTACAGCACCGTTACCGGGACAGTGATCTGCTCTGGGTTCTCCTCCGGGGCGGTGGCGTACACCGCGCCGGTATCCGGGTCGATGCTGACGTCCCAGCCCTTGTAGGCCTTGTTCGCGCCGAGCTCGTTGCCCTTGTCGTCGTACACTGGGGCGAGCGCGTACTGGCCGATGTTCTCGCCGTCCTTGTTGACGGGGAACGTGCCGTCGAGAAGCGGCACCACTACCGTCTTGCCCGGTTGCGCGCCGAGTCCCTCCTGGTAGGCGGGGGCGTACGCCTCGTTCTGCGCGCCGGCGTCGACGTGGAAGACCGCGGTGGCCTTGCCCGTCGTGCCGTCCGGGTAGGTGAAGTCGACCGGGACCTCGATGGTCTCGCCCGCCGGAGTGCGCAGCGGCGCCTTCACAGTGACGACACCGGTGTCCGGGTCAACGGTTCCCTCGGCGCTCTTGGTGGAGAACTTCGTGCCGGCCGGAAGCGGCTGACCCTTGTACTCGATGCCGTCGCGGTCAATGGTGGCGATCGGCTGGCGGCTGGAGTTCGTCTTTCCCGCCTGGACGTAGGAGTCCTTGAACTTCACGCCGCTGATGCGGTCGGCGTCGCTCACCGGAGCGGTGATGTTGACCGTGATGATGTCGCGCTCCCCCGCTCCGGAAACCACGTCGACCGTGTACTCGCCCGGCTTGACGTCGCGGCCCGGCTCGGCCAACACCTGACCATCCGACGCCACGGACAGCCACTCCGGCGCATCGCCGTCGACGCGCACGTTGACGGTTTCGGACGGCTTGCGGGAAGGCACGGTCACCTTGGTGGTGCCCGCCTGCACGGTCAGCTTGTCCCAGGCGAAGTCGTCGACCGACGGCGCGGGTTTCGCGGTGGTGGACTTCGGGGTGGTGGGCTTCTCAGTGGTGGGCTGTGCCGGGGTGGTGCGCTTCGGGGTGGTTTGTTGTGCCGGGGTGGTCGGCTTCTCAGTGGTGGGCTGTGCGGACGTGGGCTGGCCCGAAGTCGGCTTGGTGGTCGACGGCTTCGTGGTCAGTCGGCCAGAGGTCGGGGTCGCCGAAGTCGGCTTCGCAGTCGTCGACTCCGGCGTGCCCTGCCCCGAAGTCGGCTGGCCAGCAGTCGGCTTGTTGTCTGTCGTCGGCTTCGCAGTGGAAGTCGGCTTGCCCGAAGTCGAGGTTGCCGAAGTCGGCTGCGCGGTGCTCGGTTCAGAAGAACCTGGCGTCGACGGCTTCGTGGTCGTCGGCTCCGGCGTGCCCTGACCAGACGTCGGCTGGCCAGTAGTCGGCTTGCCCGAAGGCGGAGTCGTCGGCTTCGGAGCCGACGTTGTGGGCTGCGCGGACGTTCCCTGGCCAGACGTCGGCTGGCCAGCAGTCGGCTTGTTGTCCGACGTCGGCTTCGCAGTGGAAGTCGGCTTGCCCGAAGTCGGGGTTGCCGAAGTCGGCTGCGCGGTGCCCGGCTCAGAAGAACCTGGCGTAGACGGCTTCGTGGTGGTAGCCGGGGTCGTTGCACCGTTGGTCGGCTCCGCCGGGGTGGGTTCCTCGGACGTGGTCTCCCCGGGGGCGGGGGCTTCGGTGTTGGTGGGAGAGGCTTCGCTCGTCGATAGGCTGCCTTCCTCTGCGACCTTGATGGCAATCTTGTCGCGCTTCACCTTGGCATCGTTGGTGATGATCTCGACATCGGCCTCGTAGTCACCCGGGGTGGTCGGCTTCCCGGTGATCTTGCTGTTCTCAGAATCGTAGGTGACACCGTCCGGGAGGTTGGTCACCTCAACAGAGGAAACATTCTCCGTCGGGATGGTGATGTCAATGGGCTGGCCAGCCTCAACCGGTTTCGGATCCGCAACAAAATCTTCTTCGACCGGATCGGGCAGGCCAGCGGAATCGTTGACAGTGATGGTGAAGGTCTGCTCAAGTGGGCCGTTGGCGCCTTGTATGACGTTGCCATCCTGTACCAACTGGGTTTTCACGTCAAAGGTGCCGGTTTTTGTCGGGGCCCCCTTCAGGAAAATGTGCTTGATGTTGCCGAAGTTGCGCTGCGTGGCGGTGATGCCTGCCGGCAGGGTCGACTCATCGATAGTCAGCCCCGACTTTCCAGGCGCCTTATTCACACGAATGTCGATAGTGTTGATTTGCTTTCCAGTCCAGAACACCTTGTCGCTCTGGTCGACGTACACCGGGTCGGGCTGCAAGCTAATCGAGGCCTCAACAAACTTGGTGGATTTGTCCTGGAAAGTGAACTCCACATTGATCGTGTCGGTCTCTGGGAGCTCAGCATTCGAATCTGGCGTGATTGAAATTTCACCCGTTGTCGAGTCGATCTTTGCACCCCAGCCTGGGTTCACACCATCAGCGAGGGCGTACTTGGTCGGCGGGTAGACGGTTAAACGATTCGTGTTTGGGCTGACCTTGGTCTCTTCACCGTATTTCACCGTGGTGGAGTCCGGGTACTTCACAAACGACTTTTGTGCGTCGGTCCGCTTTAAAAGCTGCGCCGACGCCTGCGACGCGGTCTGCGGGGCTGCAACCGGCTGGACGCCCGTCACCACAAGCGACAGGCCGAGCGCGCACGCGGCTACCGACGTCCCACGTCGTCGCGCAAATGCGCGGTCATGCTTTGTAGTCATTGCAAGACCCCTTTTCTGAAGCTTTCATCTATTGCCGACTCAATCAACAGCCAACAATACGGTTTTCTGCACCCGTAAATCTATAGCCCGCAAACCCATGAAGACAACACAATTATGGATTGTAGGCCCGCAAGGCACTCCGACAGAGGTCAGCGCAACCCTCTGCCCTGCCACGCCCGAGACCCCGAAAGTTTTTGTGCAATCCATCACAACGCCCGGAATCATCATATGTTTGAGCGGGACACGGTCAATGCAGGCACTAGTAGATCAACCCACTACCGAACCCGCTTTTCAATATCACCTGGAGCAACACAAACTTGGACGCTTGATCTGCTAGTTGCAATTTCTGGGCACCCGGCACCACCAACAACCAGATCCCTGATCGTCTAGCAGCACCGCACGACCTGCTAGACGATCCGCAAAGCGGCTCTGCGTTTTCCAAGGTGATGATGGCATTAAGTTTCAGTAACAGGCTGACCGTCTAGCACCCGCCGCGCGCTGCTAGACGATCACGCAACAAGCAGCAGAAAGCCCCGGCACCAGGTCTCGCGACCTGGCACCGGGGCTGAAACCACCCAGGAAACACCCAGCGAAGAACTACCCCACGCGGGCGGCGACGGCGGCGGCCTTCTGCGCGATGGCCAGCTCCTCGTTGGTGGGCACGACCAGGACCTTCACTGCGGAGTCGTCGGTGGAGATGATGCGCGGGCCGTCGTTGGGCAGGGCGTTCTTCTCCGGGTCGACTTCGATGCCGTACATCTTCAGGTTATCCAGGGCGTCCATGCGCACGTGCTGGTCGTTCTCGCCGACGCCGGCGGTGAACGTGATGGCGTCCACGCGCCCCAGGGCGATCATGTAGGAACCGATGAAGCGGCGCAGCTGGTTCAGGTAGACCATGTAGGCCAGCCAGGCGTTTTCGTTTTCTTCCTCGATCATGGCGCGCAGCTCGCGGAAGTCGTTGACGCCGGACAGGCCCTTCACGCCGGACTGGCGGTTGAGCAGGTTGTCGATCTCGTCGATGGACATGCCGCCCTGGCGCACCAGGTGGAAGATGATGCCGGGGTCGATGTCGCCGGAGCGGGTGCCCATGGCCAGGCCGGCCAGCGGGGTCAGGCCCATCGAGGTGTCAATCGGATGACCGTTGGCCACGGCCGACGCGGAGGCGCCGTTGCCCAGGTGCAGCACGATCTGGCGGGTGTGGTTCGGGTCGCGGCCGATCAGCTCCGGCACCTGGGAGGAGACGAACTCGTGGGAGGTGCCGTGGAAGCCGTAGCGGCGGATCAGGTTCCGCTCCGCCACCTCGGCGTTGATCGCGTACAGCGCGGCGGCCGGGGGCAGGTCGCGGAAGAAGCCGGTGTCGAACACCGCCACGTGCGGGATGTTCGGCAGCAGCGCGCGGGCGACCTCGATGCCGTCGATGTTGGCCGGGTTGTGCAGCGGCGCCAGCGGGATCAGGTCGCGGATCATGTCCACCACCGGGTCCAGGATCAGCTCCGGCTCGGAGAAGACCATGCCGCCGTGGACGACGCGGTGGCCTGCGGCGACGATGTCGAGTTGGGTGGGGCCGATGCCTTTGGCGTCGAGAAGCTTGAATGTTTCCTGCAGGCCGTGCGCATGCGTGGGCACGGCCTTTTGCACGACGAACTTCTGGCCGTCGTGCTTGATGGTGATGCGGCCCTGCGGCTCGCCGATCTGCTCAACCAGGCCGGAGACGAACGGGTCCGCGGACGCGTCCGAGGTCGGGTCGACGATCTGGAACTTGATGGAGGAAGAACCGGAGTTAATAACGAGTACGTAGGACATTTACTTCGCCCCCGCCTGAATCGCCGTGATAGCCACGGTGTTGACGATGTCCGGCACGGTCGCGCCGCGGGACAGGTCGTTGACCGGCTTGTTCAGGCCCTGCAGCACCGGGCCGACAGCGAGCGCGCCGCCGGTGCGCTGGGCGATCTTGTAGCCCGCGTTGCCCGCCTCCAGGTCCGGAAAGATGAACACGTTGGCCTGGCCGGCAACCGGGGAATCCGGGGCCTTCTTCGCGCCCACACCCGGGTCGCAGGCGGCGTCGAACTGCAGCGGGCCGTCGATGGCGACATCCGGAGCGAGCTCCTTGGCCTTCGCGGTTGCCTCCACGGCGCGGTCCACGTCCGGGCCGGAGCCGGAGGTGCCGGTGGAGTAGGACAGGATGGCCACCTTCGGGTCGATGCCGAACTGCGCGGCGGTCTGCGCCGACACGGCGGCGATCTCGCCGATCTGCTCCGCGGTCGGGTTCGGGTTCACGGCGCAATCGCCGAACGCCCACAGGCGGTCCTGCATGACCATGAGGAAGACCGAGGACACCACGGACGCGCCCGGGGCGGTCTTGATGATCTGGAACGACGGCTTAATCGTGTGCGCGGTGGTGTGCGCGGCGCCGGAAACCATGCCGTCGGCAAGCCCCTTGTGCACCATCATGGTGCCAAAGTAGGAGACGTCCTTCATGGTCTCGCGCGCCTCTTCGATGGTCACGCCCTTCTTCTTGCGCAGCTCCGCAAACTCGGCGGCGAACTCCTCGGCCAGCTCGGATTCGAGGTGATTGACCAGGTTCGCGCCGGTGAGGTCCAGGCCCAGGTCGGACGCGCGGCGGTTCATGTCGTCCACGTCGCCGAGGATGGTCAGCTCCGCCACGCCCTGCTTGAGCAGCTGGTCCGCGGCCTGCAGGATGCGGTCGTCCTCGCCCTCCGGCAGCACCACGTGCTTGCGGTTGGCCTTGGCCTGCTCGACCAGCTGGCGCTCGAACACCACGGGGCTCATCACCTGCCGGGCGTCGACGGGCTCAACGTTGTCAAAATCGCCATTGCTTATCGACGCCACGGTCGCCCCCAACTCCCCAATCCTCGCCTCAGCGAGCTTGGCCGCCGTTTCGTCGCCTGCGGCGAGCAGCACCGGGGCGCCGAGGGCTGCGGCGAGCTGAGCGTCGAAGTTGTAGTCGCCGGTGCCCGCGTACAGGGCCGGCTCCTCGCTGATCTGCTCGGAGTTGAAGATTTCTGCCACGCTGTCACCCGAAAGTCGCACCAGGGGCAGCTCCAAACGGCTGGCAAGCTGCTGCAGATCCAGTCCGTCGAAGGTGCGGTTTGCGAGGGTTACCAGCAATGATTGGCGTTGAGACATGGCTTCACCTTTCGTCGTGGGCAAACATGCAACAGTTTACCGGTGCGACCCCCGCCAAGACGAACTGAATGGTGTGATCTAATTCTCGCCGGGTTTGCCGTCGACGTTGTAGATCTCCCGGACGGCCTCGTCAGTGCGCTGGCGGGCCTCCGCGGCGGAATCGGCCGTGGCGAGGACCAGGGTGCCGTCGCCAAGCATTCGCACCGTCACCTCTTCGACCGCCATGGCCGCGGCGAGCGCGGCCTGCGACGGGTGGCCCTCCAAGAAGCGCACCGCGCCCGGGCTGATCAGCGTCGAATCAATGGGCAGCCGCTGCGTGGCGTGTGCCTGCAGGTCGAACTGGTTGATGCGCTGGGTAACAAATGTGACCAGGCCGTCGCGGCTCGGGCGCGGTGTGACCTGGGAGAAGTACACGTCGTCGCCCGAGACGAACATCTCCACCGAGAAGATGCCGCAGCTAGCCAGCGCGCCGGTGATGCGCGCCGCGATCGAGCGGGCGTTATCCATCGCCGCCTCAGGCAGCGGCGCGGGCTGCCAACTTTCGACGAGCCGGCCTTCCCTGTGGCGGGTGCCAATCGGCTCGCAGAACCACGTGGCCAACTCGCCCGTGCTCGGGTCAATCGAGCGGGCCGCAAGAATGGTGACCTCGAAATCGAAGTCGATGAAGCGCTCCACCACCGCGCCCTGCCCCAGGCCCCGATCGGCGGCGCGCCACGCGTCGGCGAGGTCCGCGTCGCTGTGCACGAAGCTGAACCCCTCGCCGTCCTTGCTGGTCGGCGACTTGACCACGCACGGGTAGCCGATGCGCTCCACCGCGTCGTGCATCTCCTGCGGAGTCGCGGCGAACTCGTAATCCAGGACGGGGAGGCCCAGCTCCTCGTTGGCCTGCTTGCGCACCGCCATGCGGTCCGCGGTGTGGCGGCACGCCTCCACCGACGGCGCCACCACCGCACCGACGCGCTCCGAGACCTCCTGAACCGTCTCGATCGTGTCCTCAGCGTCGCCGGAGGTGACGATGATGCCCGGGTAAAACGCCTCCGCAATACTCGCGGCGCCGATGCGGGTGTCAAAGCCCATGCGCTTGTAGGCCTGCTCTAGGTCCAGCGCCATCGCGGACTCGCCCAAGATCAGCGCGCGGCGCGGCATCTCCGCCGGTTCCTCGCTGGCAGCGGGTGCAGCGGGGACGGTGGGGATAGCGCCCGTGTCGTCGGCGGAGTGGTCGGTGGGGTGCTCTGCAGAGTGCGGAACAGTCATGGGAACGAATTATCCCACAGTTATGGATGCAGGCTGGTACGCAAACGCGTGAGCTGGGTAAATACCCCTCTAGTCCTGAGCCGGCGTCAACGCTCCCACAAGGTCAGACACCTGCTGTCGACGCCGGCGGAACGGGAGGGGGCGCTCGCCCTGCACCGTCAAGTTTTCTGCGAATCTATCCAGCTCGCTATTCGTCTCTTCCTCAAACCGATCTGCCAAAAACGCCGCAGCGGATGGACCGAGCAGCTGCCGGACCTTGCGCCCCAGTACAGCTGCCGCCATTCGGTCCGTTTCGCCGATTAGATCTTCATCTTCTACCTCGTCGAAATTGTCCCAGAGAAATTCATCCTCAGCTTCATACCAAGCAAGCACTAAAGCTAGGTCAGTCGCATCTTTGAAGACCCCACCTGAATGCCTGTCCAACCAGGCGTGAAGCTTCAACGCAGCAAACCCTGGCACGGTCGGAATACCAATCTTCATACCGTTGGAAAGAGAAAAGAACTCCCGAGCGTCAAAAGCTTCTTGGAAACCGGAAACGTTCATCTCCATACCGTCCCCCGCAGCAACCGTCCCTGGCGGCCGTTCCACCGCCCCAAAAGGAACAACGTCAACTGGAAGAGAACCAATGGTGAGCTTCTGCCAGGCATTCGACTTAGACGGAAAGAGTTCCCGCAATGTTTCAAACGGCTTCCATCCATCTTCGGCGAGAGCGAGATCCACATCCTCGGTAGTTCTCGCCGGCAAAGTGTCGCGGTACCTCAGCTGGTGTATGTCACGACATTTAGCACCAATGAGCATCACGGCTTCTAAATCGACATGTTCGTTCAGTTCTTCAAACAAGACGCACAACTCGGCGTCTTCAAACTTCGTCACCAGTTCCCCCGATCGTTCATGCGCTGCCGAATCTCCTGAGCAATTTCAGCCAAACGCGGATCCCCCGCTGTCCACAGATCCGCATACAGCAGCGCAAGCGGGACCTGAGGCCGCCCACCTAAACTAGCGGATTCTTGCGCCACTACTAACGCTTGCTGCTGGACTACATCAAGATCCCAGAATGCCTGTCGTAGCGTAATAGTGCCTTCCGGGGAAGAACGGATCCTGCATGCACGTATGATTCGTGCAGCGTCATCCGGGTCTTCGAGGTACAGCTGCACTGATTCTCCGCCGCGAACCAGTTCCGGCACCGCCGCCTCGCCGCTTACCCAGACACCACCAAACTCTTCCTTCAAACGATGAATATCGCCGAACCCGCGGTAGATCTCGATATTCTTTCCTAACCCGGCCGGGAATGCGTCAGCCCACGACTCTGCAAAAGCGTCGAACCGATGACCGGCGAGGGCAAGCTCGGAACCGCGTGCGACCAAGTACCCAGTTTCCGCAAAGAGATTCAAAGCGTTGACAGTGGTTCCGAAAGAGACTCCGGATGCCTTTGCAATATCCCGCACCGACATCGACAACACTTCCGGATAGGACAATATGAGCGCGGCCACCTGCGCACGCTTGGGTGCAAACAGATTTACCGCACGTGTGGACCGGTTTGCTGTCTTCTTTCGGTCCGGCATTTCAGTGCGCCCACGAACATCGATCACCACCTGCCCTTCCCGAAAAAAACAATTCCCTCGGACATCGGCGAAAGCAGTTCCCGAACGCCTTAGGCGTTCTGCAACGGACGGCTGGATCTTCTCCGCAAGCACCATAAACCCGTCTCGCTCCAGGCGAGGCTGCTGCCGTGGACTAAATCCGCCCGTCATCACAAATACGGGCAATTCAAAGGTCGACGAACCACCTTCCGTATCAACCGCGACGAGCGCATGTCCACACTGGCCACCTTCACAGGGGAAGGTTCTCAGCTTGGAAATACTCAACGGCAGTCTCTGACGCTCTAAAGCTTCGTTAATACGATGCCTCATATCCATATTGAGCAGCATACTTCACAAATAATGATCGATCATTAAAAGTGATCACACGGATCGGGGCGAGGAACTGCGGCGCACCCCAACGGCGAAGCGCCCCCGCCTCCCAGTGCGGGAAGCGGGGGCGCTCGGCTAGGGACCGGGCCCTACTCGGTTACTTCTTCTCGGAAGAACCGGCGTAGGTCTTGCCGGTGGAGCCCTTCAGCTCGAGGTCCTGCACGGAGCTGCCAATGCCGCCGGGGGTGCAGTTGTCGTAGATGACCGTGCCGGTGAGGATGCCGGCGGCGATCAGTGCGAGGCCTGCGCCCACGGTTGCCACGTCCAGGCCGAACTGGCGCAGCTGCTTATTAATCACCTCGACCTGCAGCGCAATCTCCGGATTGAACACGCCCAGCTCCTGCTGGATCCGGGCGTTAGCCAGGCGGATCTGCTCGGAGTACTGCTCCGCCACAGGGCTCAGGCCCGGGATGGCGGTCTGGGTGGCCAGGCCGATCGGGATCAGCGCCAGCAGCGGCAGACCGAAGCCGACGGAGGTGGCGATGCAGCGCTTGCGCTCGTCGTCGGTCAGGCCCGGCTTGGCCGACTTCTCCGGCTCCGGCGCCGGCTTCTCCGGTGCACCCTGGCCCTCGGACGGGGTCGAGTCCGAGTCGAGCGGGTTGGACTCGCCCTCGATCTCGTCGCGGTTGGACACGCCGTCGCCGTCGAAGTCGCCGTTCGGGTCCAGGACGGAGCGGCCGTCCTGGCCCACCAGCTCAAACTTCGCCTCACCGGTCAGCGGGTCCTTCACGCCGTCGAGCGTGATGGTGCCGGTCGCGGACGGGTTGGCGATGCCGTCGAACTGCTTCACAAAGTCGTCCCAGGTGGTCTTGCCGGTCGGGAACTTCTCGGTGAAGGAGTCCTGGAGCTGCTCGTTCGTCGGAGCCTGGCCGGTGATCACGCCGGAGGTGCCGTCGATAGTAAAGCTCCAGTTGTCCGCGCCCTCGGAGCCTGCGACCTCGGCGCCGGTGACCTCAGTGGTGAGGTCCTGGCCCGCGAACGGATCCTTGGACGTGCCCTTCTCGCCCGGCTTCACCGCGGTAGCGTCGCCGTAGTTCGGGGCGACGATGTTGACGCGCAGGTCGTAGCCGTCCTTGTCGGTGACGCGCTTGCCGTCCTTGTCGCGCACGGCCACGAAGGCCTCGCGCGGGTCGGTGCCGGCCGACACGCTCACCTTGATCTCGCCGGTTTCCGGATCGATCTCGACGACGCCGCCCTCGATCTCCTTGCCGGAGCGGTCCACGAGCTTGCCAGTGTAGCCGCCGTCCTTCTCCGGGTTGTTCACGCGGCCGACAACGTGGGCGTTGCCGTCCGCCGGGACGTCCGGGGTGGTCACGGAAGCGGCGTGGGAGCCGTTGTCGTCCGCGTTCTTGCTGTTGCCGTCCACCGGCACCTCGGCCTCGACTGCGCCGTTGGGCAGGTTCGGGTCGGTGACGGTGACCGTGATCGGGCCGTCGACATCGGTACCAGGCGTCACATAGAGCAGTAGCCCCTGCCCTCCCATAAAGGGAGAACAGGGGCTACTTAGCCGGGCTACGCGAAACTACTACTTCTTGTCAGCAGCCTTCTCGCCAGCCTTGTCCTCCTTCTTCGAAGAACCAGCGTAGGTCTTACCGGAAGAACCCTTCAGCTCAAGATCCTTCACAGAGCTGCCGCCGCCATTCGGGGAGCAGTTGTCGTAGATCAGGGTGCCAGCCAGGATGCCGGCTGCGATCAGCGCCAGACCACCGGCGACGGTGCCGATGTCGGTGCCGAACTGTGCGAGCTGCCTGTTCGCAGCATCAACCTGCGCGGCGATCTCCGGGTTGAACAGACCCAGCTGCTGCTGGATGCGGGTGTTCGCAGCCTGCAGCTGAGCGTTCGCATCAGCCACAACGTTGGACAGACCCGGGATTTCCATCTGAGTAGCCAGACCCAGCGGGATCAGCGCGAGCAGGGGCAGACCGAAGCCGAGGGAGGTAGCGACACACTTGCCAGTGTCGATGCCAACCTGGGCGTTGGTCTTGTTACCAGCACCGTCGGAAACGATCACCTTGTCGCCCGGCTTGAGCTCAACACCAGCCGGAACATCAATGGTCCACTTGCCGTCCTTGTCGGTCTTGGTCTCGACCTTCTTGCCACCCGGCAGCTCAACGATGATGTCCTCGTTCGGACGATCACCCGTACCGGAGATGGTCTTATCACCCGGCTTGATCGGGTTCACGGTCGGCGGAGTAGTGTCCTTGACCTCGCCCGCCTCGACGGTGGTCTCGGACTTGTTGCCAGCACCGTCGGAGACGATGACCTTGTCTCCGCCCTTCAGATCCACGTCAGCCGGGACATCAATGGTCCAGTTGCCGTCCTTATCGGTCTCAGTCTCGACCTTCTGACCACCCGGCAACTCGACGATGATCTCCTCGTTCGGACGATCACCCGTACCGGAGATCGTCTTGTCACCCTCGGTGATCGGCTTCACCGTCGGCGGAGTGGTGTCCTTGACATCGTCGCCCTCAGACGGCTTGGAGGTCTCGTCGGCCGGGTTGGTGCCCTTCTCGATCTCATCCTTGTTGGTGTAACCGTCGCCGTCGAAGTCGCCTTCCGGATCCAGCAAGGACTTGCCGTCCTTGCCCAGCAGGTCGAAGTTCGCGTCGACGCCTTCGTCCTTCGAGTCATCCTCGTAGGTGAAGTCCACCGTCACGGTCGGGCGAGCGTACGGGGTGAAGGTCTCAACGAACTTCTCCCAGCTCTTGTCAATGGTGGGCAGCTGCTCGCCGACAGCCTCGCCAACCTCAGCCATCGTCGGTGCGGTTGCCACGATGACACCGTTTTCCTGCATCTCGAACTCCCAATCCTGGGAGCCGTCCGATGCCTTGGAATCGATGTTCTTCAGCGGCGCATCGACCTCACCGAACGGGTTGTTGGTTGCCTTGTCACCGTCGACCGCTACCTGGGTGAGCTTCTCGTAGTTCGGGTCGAAGGTCTCGGCCTGTGTGGCGTCAGGATCGGTGACCGTCACAGTGACGGTGTCGATGACGTTGCCCTCCGGATCCTTTACCTCAACGACAATCTTGTCGCCAGGCTTCGCCTTCTCAGACGGAGTCACCGTGATCTTGCCGCTGTCATCGATCTCAGCGGTACCCGGGCCATCAGTGACCTCAACCGTCGAACCCGGCGTGAAATCACCGGAGTTCGGATCCTTCTCGATCTCGACCGGCTCACCCGGAGTAGTGGTTTCGTCGTTCCAATCCGGGGTCTTTGCCGGCTCGTCGACGGTGACAGTGACATCAACAGTGTCCTTCGTACCATCCGGGTAGGTCACATCCACCGGAACCGTGATCTTGTCACCCGGCTTCGCGTCCTCCGGCACCGGAACAGTGATCTCACCAGTGTTCTCATCAACCGTCACACCATCCGGAGCACCCTCACCCGGAGTGAACTTCGTGCCATCCGGAGCAGTGGTCTCCTTGCCGTCCTTATCCGTAAACGTCGGCGCCGAAACCTTCACATCCTCGCCCGGCTTACCAGAACCATCCTCGTACCCAGGCTGGTACTTTTCATTGTCCTTCTCGGCCGGAGCCGGAACATCCGGCTCGTCGACGGTGACAGTGACATCAACAGTGTCCTTCGTACCATCCGGGTA
>ERZ1031329.110-NODE-110-length-23690-cov-25.511233_pt1 | contig 23690 bp, 20 predicted proteins | sample MGYA00518053_ERZ1031329 | MGnify/ENA primary metagenome ERZ1031329 (study PRJEB33718, sample SAMN03159840) | human skin metagenome | collected 2014-02-25 | study: EMG produced TPA metagenomics assembly of the PRJNA266117 data set (Human skin bacterial metagenome... | reverse complement strand
AGATCTACACTATCCTCTTCGTCGGCAGCGTCAGATGTGTATAAGAGACAGGGAGGGGCGGAGCGGACGTCGAGAAGCAAAAGTCCCTGCGACATCGCGATGCGGGGGAACAGTTCGCCTTCGGACAGCAGTGGCATGAGCTTCTCGACGAACCCGTCCGGCAGCGGACCCGCAGCACGCGAAAACCGCTCGAGGTGCAGGTGAAGGCCGTTGGTGCGGCCGGATGAGTGGCGCCAGGAGTCGGCCACATCGAGGGGGCCGTCGGGAACGTCGCACTCGACGAAGTCGCCGCGCCAGGCGTACCTACGCATCCCATGCTCCCAGCACGGACTGGGCCTTGAGGTTGCGCTCGGCGAGTTCGGACTCGGGGACGGAGGCGAGCACGATCGCGCCGTCCGCACCCACGGTGACGGTGTCGCCTGCGCGCACGGCGTCGACAGCGGTGCGGCCCTCGCGCAGGCGCCCCGTGATGGTGGAGACCAGCTGGTGCACGGTGGCGTAGCTCTCCACCTGCATCAGCCCGGGCACACGCACCGTGCCGGGCTCGCAGACGCGCGAGAGGTCGTTGCGGAGCAGGTCCACGATCATGAGGTTCTCAGCGCGGGTTTTCGCGTCGTTCAGCAGCGCCGGGTCCTCATCGGCGGCGATGGTGCCCTTGATCGGCTTCGCCTCCACGTTACGGCCGCGCACGGTGAGGAAGCGTTCGGGTGAGGCGCTGGCGACCTCGACGCCGTCGAAAAGCAGGTGCGCCGCGTACGGCGCGGGGTTGTGTTCGCGCAGCGCAGCATAGATATCGCCGGTCGCGTGCGTGGTGTAGGTGTCGGTCAGGCACACCTCGTAACTCTCGCCCGCGCGCAGCGACTCCTGCGCCTCTTTGATGCTGGCGAGGTAGTCCGGGTTGCTCCAGGAGCCTTCGCCTATCGACGCACGTCCGGCGGTGCCCGCCCCCTCAAACGCCTGCTCAAGCCGGTCGAGTAAGCCGTCGGCGCCTGCGCCGGCCAGGGCGCAGAGGTGCGCGGTCTCGGCCTCGTGGTCGTAGACGATGAACGACTGCGGGCGCACGAAGTACGCGTCCGGGTAGGGCGAGCGGTGGCGCAGCGTGATCGGCAGGGTCAGCTCGGCGCACTCGTAGCCCAGGTACCCGATCCATCCGCCGGTAAACGGCAGGTCGGGCGCGTCGAAAACCGGGGTGGATAGCTCTGTGCTGAGGGTGTCGAGCACGTTGCCGTCGCCAAGCGAATAGCGAATCGAGCGAGAGAGCGCACCCGCGGTGTCGCCGAGGATGGAGTAGCGCCCGCGCGCATCGGCGGAGTCGAGGAAGAACGCGTCGTTGCCGTCTCGCGAGATCGCGTTGAAGACGCGCTGGCAGTCGAGCGCGCCGGGCACCTCGCGGTGAATGACGCGCCAGCCACCGAGGAAGTTGCGCATGATCGCCGCGCCGTGCTGGGTGAGCACCGACTCCGGGTGGAATTGCACGCCCCAGTGATCCAGCCCGTCGACCTGAAGCGCCTGGATCACGCCGTCCTCGCTGCGGGCGTGCACGGTGATGCCCGGGACCTCTTCGACGTGCAGGGAGTGGTAGCGCACCACCTCGAAGCCCTGCGGGATGCCGGCGAAGATGCCCTCGCCGGAATGGGTGACGGTGGAGACGAACCCGTGGCGCGGCTTTGGTGCGCGGGTGACGCTGGCACCGGCGAGCATCGCCAAACCCTGATGGCCGAGGCACACGCCGAGCAGCGGGACGCCGGCATCCGCAGCTGCCTCGATGACGCGCCGGGCAGGGCCGAAGTCCTCTTCGCGCTCCGGGGTGCCGGGGCCGGGGGAGATGACCACGTTGCTGAACTCGCCGGCGCGCACCCGCTCCGGAAGGTCGGCCGCCTCGCCCGCGGGGACTACGAGGGGCTCGCGGCCGGTGGCCTCAGCAATGAGGTGGGCGAGGTTGAATGTATATGAGTCGTAATTGTCAACGAGCAGAATCATTGTGCCGAGATCGTATAGCGTTTAGCTGCATGGACGCCACAATCCGGCCAGCTCGCGCCGAAGACGCCGCCACTGTCGCCGCCGTGCACAACCGCTCCCGCGCGCAAGCGTTCCGCGGACGCATCGCCGACGAGGTGCTGGACAACTTCGCGCCCCTCGAGCAGAAGTGGGCCGAGTACTTCGACGCACCGGACGGCCGCGTCTACCTCGCGGAGGTGGACGGCGAGGCTGTGGGCATGGCCTACGGCGTGCCCGGGGAGCGCACTGAGCTGCGCAACCTCTACCTGCTCGAGGAAGCGGCCGGAAACGGCATATCCGAGCAACTCCTCGACGCGGTCGTGCACCCGGGCGAGCCCGCGTTCTTGTGGGTGGCGGACTTCAACGAGCGCGCCCAGGCCTTTTACACCAAGCAGGGCTTCGCCTTCGACGGCGAGGAAACGCACCACGCGGGTGACGGCATCACCTTGAAGCGCATGGTGCGCGGCTAGCTAGTTGATCGGGGTGGGCTCGATCGTCCACACGTCCTCGGCGTAGTCGCGGATCGTGCGGTCGGAGGAGAAGCGGCCGGACTCGCAGATGTTGATCCAGCACTTGCGGGCCCACTCGTCCGGGTCGGCGTAGTAGTCGGCGGCCATGCGGTCGCGGGCCTCGCGGTAGTCGGCGAAATCGCCGAGCACGTAGTAGACGTCCTGTTCGCCGTAGCCGTTGTCCTCGAGCAGCGAGGCGCGGATGTCGTGGAAGGCGCCGGTGCCGCGGTCGTCCAAGGTGCCGTCGACGAGCGCGTCGAGGGCGCGCTTCAGCCCCGGGGTCTGCTCGGCCACCTGGCGCGGGTTGTAGTGCGCCTTCAGCTCCGGAAGCTCCTCCTCGCGGGCGCCGAAGATGTAGGCGTTGTCCTCTCCGACGGCGTCGACGATCTCCACGTTCGCGCCGTCCATGGTGCCGAGCGTGAGCGCGCCGTTCATCATGAACTTCATGTTCGACGTGCCCGAGGCCTCCTTGCCGGCGGTGGAGATCTGCTCGGAGACATCGGTGGCCGGGATGATGTGCTCGGCGGGGGAGACGTTGTAGTTCTCCACGAACACCACGTGGATGTACTTCGAGGCCTCCGGGTCGTTGTTCACCAGCTCAGCGATGGTGTTGATGAGCTTGATGATGCCCTTAGCGGTGACGTAGCCCGGGGCTGCCTTCGCGCCGAAGATGAAGGTGCGCTTCGGCACGTCGCGCTCGCCGTCGACCGTGATGCGGAAGTACAGATCCAGGATGTACAGCGCGTTCATCAGCTGGCGCTTGTACTCGTGCAGGCGCTTGATCTGGGTGTCGTAGATGGAGTCTGGGTCGATCTCCACGCCCTGGCGCTCGCGGATCCACTCGGCGAAGTCGCGCTTGTTCGCCGCCTTGATGTCGCGGAGTTCGTTGAGCACCTTTGGGTCGTCGATAAGCGGGCGGAGTTCCTTGAGCTTGTCCAAGTCGGTGACCCATGCGTCGGAGCCGGAGAGGCGGTCCAAAAGCTCAGACAGGCGCGGGTTGCACATGCGCAGCCAGCGGCGGGGCGTCACACCGTTGGTTTTGTTGTTGAAGCGCTCCGGGTACAGGCCGTGCCAGAAGCCGAGGGTGTCGCGTTTGATGATCTCGGTGTGCAGCGCCGCCACGCCGTTGACGGAGTAGGAGGCATAGCAGGCGATCCACGCCATGTGCACGCGACCGTCGTGCACCGGGGAGTAGTGGTGCGCCGTCTCCGCGTCCACGCCGCGGGCTTCCATGTCCAGGCGGTAGCGGCGGTCGATCTCCACCACGATCTCCCAGATGCGCCAGAACAGCTGCTTGAAGATGGACTCCTCCCACGTCTCCAGCGCCTCCTGCAGCACCGTGTGGTTGGTGTAGGCGAACGTGTGGGTGGTCACCTCCCAGGCGTCGTCCCAGCCGAGGCCGTGTTCGTCCATGAGCAGGCGCATCAGCTCGGGGATGCCCAGCACCGGGTGGGTGTCGTTGAGCTGGATGGAGTTGTACTTGTGGAAGTCGCGCAGGTCGTTGCCGTGGGCGGCGCGGTAGTCGTCGATAAGCTCCTGCAGCGATGCGGAGCAGAAGAAGTACTGCTGGCGCACGCGCAGAAGCTTGCCGGCGTAGGTGGAGTCGTTGGGGTAGAGCACGCGCGTGATGTCGTGGACGGCCTCGCGCTCCAGGATCGCGTCGGCGAAGCGCTGGGAGTTGAACGCGTCGTAGTCGAACTCGGCGATCGGGGAGGCGTCCCACAGGCGCAGCGTGCCCACGTTGTCGGTGCCGTAGCCCGTGATCGGCATGTCGTAGGGGATGGCGCGCACGTGCATGTCGTCGAACTTCACAATGCGCTGCTCAGAGCCGCGGCGGATGATGAAGGGGTAGAACGACTCCTTCCACGCGTCCGGGTGCTCGCGTTGGAAACCGTCCTCGAACTCCTGGCGGAACAGGCCGTAGCGGTAGAGCAGGCCGTAGCCGGTGAGCGGGAAATCCTGCTCGGCGGCGGAATCGAGGAAGCAGGCGGCCAGGCGCCCCAGTCCGCCGTTGCCGAGGGCGGCGTCGTGCTCGGCCTCCAGCACGTCCGAAAGCTCGAAGCCGTTCTCCTCGGCGATAGCCTTCGCCTTATCGACGAGCCCAAGGTTGGTCAGGTTATTCAGCAACGCCCGACCTTCCAGGAATTCCGCTGAGAAGTACGCGGCACGGCGGGTGGTCTTGTAGGTGTTGCGGGTTTTCGCCCAGTTGTCGGCGATCTGCTCGACGGTGGCGGCCGAAAGGCCCGTCCAGAACTTCTTCACCGTGGAGTCCTGCGGCGCGCGGCCGGAGAAGCTGCGGACGTGGCCCTCGACGGTCTGCTCGAATGCTGGCTGAGATGCAGTCATGTGCCCCGAGCGTACCGGCGTGGTCGCAGACGTGCAGGTGAGCTACTTAGCCAAGTAGGTCAGCACCGCGGTCAGTCCAGCGCGGGTGGAGGCGTCGATGGTGGGCTCGTACTCCGGCAGGAAGGTGGACATGTGGTTGACCGGCACGTCCTCGCCGACGCGGTCTTCCTCCACGGCCTTGTCCCACACGTCGTGGGGCGTGCAGCCGACAAGCCAGAAGAAGTAGGGCGCGCCGTAGGCCTGGCTGATGACGGGGAAGTCCTCGGAGACGGTCTTCGGGTCGGCGGTGACGGAGGCGTCGCCGAAGACGCCGTCGAACTGCTCGCGGACGCGGTCAAAGACTTCTTCGTCGTTGTCCAGCAGCTCGCCGTGGGCGAAAAACGAGATCATGGCCTGGTCCAGCGAGCCGGAGGCCAGCACCTCGGCGTGGACCACGCGCTTGATGGCGGAGTACACCTTCGCCTTGACCCGGTCGGAGTAGAAGCGGCAGTTCAGCACCAGCTCGGCCTCGCCCGGGATGATGTTGTTGGTGGTGCCGGCGTGCATGCTGGCCACGGTGACCACGGCGAAGTCCGCCGGGTCCACCTCGCGGCCAACGACCGCCTGGAGGCGGGCGATGATCATCGCCGCGGTGTAGGTGGGGTCGATGGCGTTGTGCGGCATGGAGCCGTGGGCGGCGCGGCCCGGGATCTTGATGCGGATGGAGTCGCAGGCGGCGAACTGCGGGCCCGGCTTGGACATCACTTCGCCCGCGCGGCCCGGCATGACGTGCTGGCCGAAGACCACGTCCGGCGCCGGCACCTTCTCGGTCAGGCCGTTATCGGCCATGTCCTGGGCACCGGCGCCAATCTCCTCGCCGGGCTGGAACAGGGCGATAAACGTGCCGGACCAGTGCTCGCGGGTGTTGTCCATAAAGTCGCACATGCTCAAAAGCGCGGTGGTGTGGATGTCGTGTCCGCAGGCGTGCATGGTGCCCACGGTCTGCCCGTCGGCGGTCTTGGCCACCTTGTGGGAGGCGTACGGCGCGCCGGTCTGCTCCGTCACCGGCAGGCCGTCGAAGTCCGCGCGGTGCATCACGGTCGGGCCCTCGCCGTTTTCGAAGACGGCGCAGATGCCGAACTTGCCGATCGGGGCGATGACTTCGCAGTCGAAGCGCGAAAGCTCCATCATCAGGCGGCTGTAGGTCTCCTCCTCCTGCAAGGACAGCTCCGGGTTGGCGTGCAGCAGCTCGTAGAGGCGGCGCTGCCACACCTCGTCCACGGAGTAGGAGCGCAAAATCTCGGAAATATTACTCAAAATTCATCTCTCCAAATTTGGGTTATAACGCAATAGGTTGGGCGCCGGGGTGCATTCCTCGGCGATGCGCAACGACGCAGACACGTGGCCGTCGCTACGCAATGTGCGAAGTGCCGCGGTGGCGCGATCGCGCATGTCAAACGGCGAGAGCGTGTTCACGTAAATCTGCGTGCCGCCCTCGAAGCCGGCGAGGGTGGAGATGCGCCATTTCAGGTTAATGCGCCACGGCATGGGCACGTCCAGGTCCACAGGGCGGTAGTGCCACTCCTCGTTGGTGGCCACCTGCCCGCCGGTGGCGGCGTGCGCCGCGTGCAGCAGGTCGGAGACCGCTCGGACCTCTTCGTCCGTGTGCTCCCACGGCTCGCTGGCGCGCGACTTCGAGTACACCGTCATGGTGGGGTAGCGGTGGCCCACGCCGGCAGTGAGGATGGCGTGGTCGTTCTCCGCGATCACCAGGTTTTGGTAGAACGCGTGGTTGACGCCCCAGTCGTTGTACAGATTCAAATTCTGGCGCAGCTTCGCCGTCTCGGTTTCGGCGTTGACGCCGCGCTCGTCGATGGCCACCAGCTGCTTGTGCAGGTGCTCGAACGACGCGCCGGCGGGCGAGAGCCAGTTTTGGAACACCACCACGTAGCGGGCGTAGGTGTGCTGCTCCACCAAGTCGCGCAGCGAATCCACGGTGAACGCGATGAAGCGGTAGTGCTCCTCCGGGGTCAGCGAACCGGAGCCGGCGAGCTGGTTGGTGCGCGTAGCACCGTCCTGGTAGTGGCGCCGGCCGATGATCACGTCGTGCCCACCGCCGAAGTACGCCGGGGCGAGCTCAAGCAGCTCTTCGTCGGGCCTGTCCGGGTCCTGTCCCGCCGCGGCCAGGCGGGTGCGCACGGTTGCCAGCACATGCTCGCGCCCGGCGGGATCCGCCAGGTAGCGCTCCATGTGGACGCGGCGCGCCGTGGGCATCTCGTATCCGTAGTTCTTCTGCCAGTAGTCGTAGCTGACAATCTCGAACAGGTTGGGCACCCGCCGAAACTCCGCGACCGTGTTGTCCAACTCGTCGGGCATGGTGTCGCGCAGGATGGCAAACCCCTCGCCGTCGGCGATCAGCCGCGACTTCTCCGGCGGGGTGCGCAGCTTGCGCGCTTCGCAGAAATTGCAGGTGTCCGTGTGCGCGCCGGGCATCAAGGGCTCCGGCGGGGCGCCAGCTGCGGCCAGGGGCCTGTTGCCGCGCCCCGGCACCGTCCACACCTCCGTGCCGGAGAACGGATTGACCTGCTTTAAGGTCCCGTCCGCCATGGTCCGCATCGCAACGTGGTAGGAGTGCGCTGGGTTCACGGCGGGGTTGGACATGCACGCAACCATACCGGTTAGCCTTACACGCATGTCTGTGATCCAATTCGACGTCCTCGTCCCGCCGACCGTCGCCGGCGAGGTCAAGCAGGTATTTCAGCGCGCACTCGACATCCTCGTGCACCGGGGGATGCTCACCGCGGGCACGGTGGAGATGGAGCAGGTGCTTATCGACGACTCCGTGCGCGCCCAGCTGGCCGAAACCTACGAGCGGGACCGGGGCGAAGACCCCGCGGAGGCCGAGGTGTTCCGCTACAGCATCACGCCCGAAGGGGCCGACAGCCTCAACCGCCTGGCCATGGGCCTGTCGCGCATCCTAACGCCGAAGGTGGACCTGCCGAAAGACCCGGTGATGCTGGAGGACCAGGACCGCTTCGAGGCGGCCTCGATCTACCCCTGGACCGTGGAAGTGTTGAGGTAGGCCACGGCAATCTCTGCGCCGGCCTGGGTGAGCTGCTCGCGCACGTTGTCGGACTCCGCCAGCGTGACCGCGATGGTGCCCTCCTCCGGCTGCTCGTCGAAGCTTCCTGCGGCCACCGCGAACGCCGCGCCGGCCCCGCGGGCCAGCTCGCCGACGACGGAGGCGACCTTGCCGGTGCCGGTCTGCCCGTCAAAGCGGCCCTCACCGGTGATCACCAGGGCCGCGCCCTCGACCTGCTCCGCCAACCCGTTGGAATCCGCCACCACGCGCGCGCCGGGCAGGATGTGCACGTGGGAGGCGTCCCCGTGGAGCATGGTGGACAGCCACGTGATGCCGATGCCCACGCCTCCCGCAGCGCCCAGGCTCGGGGTGGACGGGTCCACGTCCGCGACCTCGCACAGACGCGCCAGGCCCTGGTCGAGCACCTCGATGTCTTCTTCCGTTGCGCCCTTCTGCGGGCCGAACACGTGGGCCGCGCCCTCGGGCCCGGTGGCGGGCGCGGTGGTGTCCGTCAAAAGCACCCACTCCACCGCACCGGCGGGGACGTTGACCTTCGCGGTGTCGAAGTTTGCCAGCTGCTCCAGTGCGCCGCCGCCGGGTTTGAGCTGGTAGCCGGCCTGGTCCAGGGGGTTGACGCCTAGGGCGACGAGGATGCCGGTGCCGCCGTCGACGGTGGCGGTGCCGCCGAGCCCCAGCACGATGCGCTCGGCGCCGCGGGTCTCGGCGTCCGCGATGAGCACGCCGGTGCCGTACGTGTCGCCGGTCAGCGGCACCGGCTCGTCCACCGCGGGCAGGCCGGAGGCCGCGGCGACGTCGATGTAGGCGGTCTTGCTCGGGGCGTGGAAGGTGTACTCCGCTTCGGTGAGGCGGCCGGCCGCGGTAGTCGTCGGCAAGCAAATGCGCTCGCCCTCGAACAACGACGAGGTGCCTTCGCCGCCGTCGGCCATGGGGGTGAGCACGATCTGCGCGTCGCGGATGACGGAGCGCACGCCTTCGGCGAGCCATTCGGCGGCCTCGGCGGCGGTTGCGGTGGATTTGAAGGAGTCCGGCGCGACAACGATTTTGGGCGACGGAACTGCGTCGAGGGGAGAAACCATGGGGGAAAGTTTAGCTGGCGGCAACGCGCGGCCGAATGGTGTTGTAAAGTTTGTCCGGTACACAATTCTGCATAGCTATAGATATCGGAGGCCACGCCCAATGAGCGCGATTGACCAAGAAGTTGCCGGCTACTACCAGAAACTGCTGGAGCGCAACGCGGGCGAGCCGGAGTTCCACCAGGCGGTTGCCGAAGTGCTGGATTCGCTGAAGATCGTGCTGGGCAAGGACCCGCACTACGCGGACTACGGCCTGATCGAGCGCCTCTGCGAGCCGGAGCGCCAGATCATCTTCCGCGTGCCCTGGCTGGACGACGACAACAATGTGCGCGTCAACCGCGGCTTCCGTGTCCAGTTCAACTCCGCGCTCGGCCCGTACAAGGGCGGGCTGCGCTTCCACCCGAGCGTGAACCTGGGCATCATCAAATTCCTCGGCTTCGAGCAGATCTTCAAAAACTCCCTGACCGGCCTGCCCATCGGCGGCGGCAAGGGCGGCTCCGACTTTGACCCGAAGGGCCGCTCCGACGGGGAGATCATGCGCTTTTGCCAGTCCTTCATGACGGAACTGTGGCGCCACATCGGCGAGTACCGTGACGTGCCCGCCGGCGACATCGGCGTGGGCGCCCGCGAGATCGGCTACCTGTTCGGCCAGTACCGCCGCCTGGTGGACCAGCACGAGTCCGGCGTGCTCACCGGCAAGGGGCTGACCTGGGGCGGCTCCCTGGTGCGCAAGGAGGCCACCGGTTACGGCAGCGTCTACTTCACCAACGAGATGATGAAGGCGAACGGTGACTCCATCGACGGCGCGAAGGTGATCGTCTCCGGCTCCGGCAATGTGGCGATCTACGCGATGAAGAAGGCGCAGGAGCTCGGCGCAACTGTGGTTGGCTTCTCCGATTCCTCCGGCTGGGTGGAAACCCCGAACGGCGTGGACATCGAGCTCGTCCAGGAGATCAAGGAGAAGCGCCGCGGGCGCGTGTCCGAGTACGCGGAGGAAACCACCGGGGCGACCTTCCACGCCGACGGCTCCATCTGGGACCTCAAGGCCGATGTGGCGCTGCCGTGCGCGACGCAAAACGAGCTGGGTGGCGACCACGCGCGCACCTTGGTCGACAATGGTGTGCGCTACGTCGCCGAGGGAGCGAACATGCCGTCTACCGCCGAGGCGATTGAGGTCTTCCGTGAGCGCGACGTGTGCTTCGGCCCAGGTAAGGCCGCTAACGCCGGCGGTGTAGCCACCTCCGCTCTGGAGATGCAGCAGAACGCCTCGCGCGACTCCTGGTCCTTCGACTACACGGACGACCGTCTCCAGCAGATCATGTCCAACATCTTCAAGGTGACCAAGAACACCGCCGAGGAATACGACCGCGCGGGCGACTACGTCATCGGCGCAAATATCGCCGGTTTTAAAAAGGTGGCCGACGCGATGCTCGCTCAGGGCGTGATTTAGCGCTCTAGCGGGTACGCTTAGGCACCATGTACCGCGTTTTTGAAGCCCTGGATGAGCTAGTTCAGACCCTGGAGCAGGCCTACGGCGTGCCTATGACCTCTAATTGCATGGTTCCCCGCAACGAGATGCTCGGGCTTCTCGACGACCTCCGCAACGCCCTGCCCGTCGACTTGGACGACGCGCAGGACGTGCTGGACAAGCAGGACGAGATCCTGCGCGGGGCGCAGGACCGCGCCGACATGCTCGTCGGCGACGCGGAGGAGGATGCCCGCCGCATCGTCTCCGACGCGCACTCCGAGTCCGAGTCGATGCTCTCCGACGCGCAGGCGCGTGCGACCAACCTGGTCACCGACGCGGAGGAAGAGTCCAACATGATGGTCACCCAGGCGCAGAACGTGGCCGAGATGACCGTGAACAACGCGCAGCGCGAGGCCGACAACATCGTCGAATCCGGCAACGCGGAGTACCAGCGCACCGTGGATAAGGGCCTGGCGGAGCAGGAGCGCCTCATCTCCGAGTCCGAGGTCATGCGCCGCGCCGACGAGGAGGCGCACCGCCTGGTGGATGAAGCGACCGCAGAGTCCAACCGCCTGCGCTCGGAGTGCGACGACTATGTCGATTCCAAGCTCGCCGAGTTTGAGGAGGGGCTGCGAAACGTGCTGCAGACCGTCTCCTCCGACCGTTCCGCGCTGCGCCGCGGCGCGGGTGCCGCTGGTGCTGCGGTTCGCGGCCGACGCGACGACTACTAACGGGTAGTCTGTTGCCGTTATGTCTACCAACCCTTTCGTATTCGATGTCAGCGACGTGCTCGGCGGCGACGGCACCCCAGAGACGGCGACACAGACAGGCCCGTCCCCGTCGCGCATCGGCCCCGAGATGATCGCCATCCCGGCAGGGCGCGAGGTTGAAGTTGAGGCGACGCTGATCCCGCTGGGTTCCGGCGTGATGGTGGATGCCACCGCGACCGCGCAGCTTGAAGGCCAGTGCGTGCGCTGCTTAAAGGAGCTCACCCCGACCGAGACGCTGCGCATCTCCGAGGTGTTTTCCGCCTCCGACGACTTCATCACCGGCGACAGTGAGGAAGAAGAGGACCAGGGCTCCGGCGACGAGATCCACAAGGTTGTCGACGGCACCGTGGACCTAGAGCAGGCGTTCGTGGACGAGGCCGGCATGAACTGGCCGTTCAACCCCACCTGCCAGCCGGAGTGCGAGGGCGACACCGACGTGCCGGCCCCGGACGCGGTCGAGGGCGAGGAAAACAACCTGGTCGACCCGCGCTGGGCCGACCTGGAGAAGTTCCTGTGAGTCGCTCGAAGAAGAACAAGGGCAACGCGGACGAGCTGTGGGAGCAGGCGTTTGACGCCGTCGACCACGCCCCGCTGCTTGCGCACCTCGGCGTGGACATCGAGCGCGATAGCCTGAAGCTTGCGCTGACGCACCGCTCGTTCGCCAACGAGCACGGGCACCTGCCCAACAACGAGCGCTTAGAGTTCGTCGGCGACGCCGTGCTGGGTTTGTCTGTGGCCACCAAGCTTTTCGAGCTGTACCCGTCGCGCCCGGAGTCCGACCTGTCGCCGATGCGCGCCGCGATCGTCTCGCGCTACGGCCTGGCCGACATCGCCCGGGAGATCGACCTGGGCAAGCACGTGCTCATCGGCAAGGGCGAGGAGCTCACCGGCGGCCGCGAGAAAGAGTCGATCCTCGCGGACACCACCGAGGCCATCTTCGGCGCGATCTACCTGCAGCATGGCTTTGAGCCGGCGCGCGATGTGATCCTCAAGCTTTTCGACGAGAAGCTCCGCACCGCCACCGTGAGCAAGAAGCACCACGACTGGAAGACGGACCTGCAGGTGCGCCTGGCAGAACTGAAGCTGCCGGTGGCCGAGTACGTCTCCGAAGCAGAAGGCCCCGAGCACAACCAGACGTTTACCGCGCAGGCGCTGGTGGGCGGGGTTTCCCGCGGCACCGGCACCGGCCCGAACAAGAAGCTGGCGGAGCAGGAGGCGGCCCACCAGGCGGTGCTGTACCTGCGCGACCATGCAGCGGAGGCCGTGCGCGGCAATGCCTGAGCTGCCCGAGGTTGAGGTGGTGCGACGCGGGCTGGACCAGCACGTGGTCGGCCGCACCTTCCAGCGGGTGGAGGTGCTGCACCCCCGCGCCGCCCGCGGCAACACCGTGGACCTGACGCAAACCTTGCCGGGGTTGACAATTACCGGCACTGGCCGTCGCGGCAAATACATGTGGTTCACGCTCAGCGACGGCGCAGCACTCCTCGTGCATTTGCGCATGAGCGGGCAGATGCTCGTCGCAAAACATGGCACCGTGACCTCTCCGCACCTGCGCATCCGCGCCGACATGGGGGAGGTGGAGCTGGATTTTGTGGACCAGCGCACCTTCGGGTTTTGGCAGTACACGCAGCTTGTGGGCGGTGTCCCGCAGCCCGCGCTGCACATCGCTCCCGACCCGTTTGAGGACGACTTCGACCTGCGCGAGACCGCCCGCGCGATGCGGCGTAGAAGATCGCCGCTGAAGAATGTGCTGCTGAACCAGGAGGTGGTCAGCGGCATCGGCTCCATCTACGCCGACGAGGCTATGTGGGCCGCGCGCCTGAAACCCTGGCGCAGCGCGAAAACCATGCGGCAGCGCGACGCGGAGGCCGTGCTGGACGCCTCGCGCGAGGTGATGGCCCGCTCGCTGGAGCAAGGCGGCACCAGCTTCGACTCGCTGTACGTCAACGTCAACGGCGCGTCCGGGTACTTCTCCCGCTCGCTCAACGCCTACGGGCAGGCGGGCACACCCTGCGCGCGCTGCGGCACCCCGATCGAGCGCGTGACGGTCGGCGGGCGCTCCAGTTACTTCTGCCCGGTCTGCCAGGTGCGCTAGCGCGCGAGTACGGTGGTGCGACATGGTTGATCAGTCAGCATTCAAAGACGCAATGAGCCAGCTGGCTGCCGCGGTGGCGATCGTGACCACCGGTTCCGCGACAGACCCACACGGCACCACCGTCAGCGCATTTATGTCCCTGTCGCTGGATCCGCCGATGGTGCTGGTGTCTCTGGACAAGAGGTCGTCGCTGTTGGCGTTGTTGTCCGAAGGTGCGTCGATAGGCATTAATGTGCTCTCCACCGAGCAGGACACGCTGGCGCGGCGCTTCGCATCCAAAGGGGTGGACCGCTTCGCGGGGGTGGAGTGGCAGATGGCGGACGGCGCGCCGCAGCTGGCCGGCAACCACACCTGGGTGGCCGGGAGGGTCGCGCAGATGATCGAGGCGGGCGACCATGTGCTCGTGCTTGTCGACGTCGCCGCCACCGACGTCAACACCAACTGCCCGCTGCTGTACTGGCAGCGCGAGTTTGGCACCCACGGCGCGATTCAGCCTGGTGAGGTGTGCACACCGGCGGTGGAGGGGTAGCTCAAAGACCCGTCGTTGTGTGATGTGGGCAACCTGGCGATACACTGCCCGCCATGGAAACCGCTACCTCATTCGTCGAGGACACCCTCAACGGCGTGATCTGGAACGTCGTCCCCGTGTTCCTCGTCCTCGCCGGTGTCTACTTCGGCGTGCGCACACTGTTCGTTCAAATCCGCCTGTTCCCGGAGATGCTCAAGGCGGTCGCCGAAACCCCGAAGGGCAAGGACCGCGAGGGGCGCGACCTCGATGAAGAGTACGGCGGCCTGTCCGCATTCAAGGCCTTCACCATCTCCGCCGCCTCGCGCGTGGGCACCGGCAACATCGCCGGCGTGGCGCTGGCAATCTCCATCGGCGGGCCGGGCTCGGTGTTCTGGATGTGGATGCTCGCGCTGCTCGGCGGCGCCACCGCGTTCGTGGAGTCCACCCTTGCACAGCTGTGGAAGACCAAGGACGCCGAGGGCAACTACCACGGCGGGCCGGCCTACTACATGACGCGCGGCCTGGGCTGGAAGCCGCTGGCCGTGATCTTCTCCGCGTTCTTGGCCGTCACCTACGGCTTCGTCTACAACGCCATCCAGACCAACTCCATCGTCGAGGCAGTCGGCGGCTCCCTGGGCACCGACTCCGTCGCGCTCAAGGGTGTTGTCGCCGGCGTGATTGCTGTGCTGACCGCACTGGTCATCTTCGGCGGCGTGACCCGCATCGCCTCCTGGACCCAGGTCATCGTGCCGTTTATGGCCGGCGCCTACATCCTCATCGGCCTGGCCGTGCTGGTGATCAACTGGCGCGAGATCCCGGGCATGGTCGAGATGATCGTCGGCCACGCTTTGGGCCTCGAGCAGGTTGTCGGGGCCGGTGTTGGTGCCGCATTCATGCAGGGTATGCGCCGCGGCCTGTTCTCCAATGAGGCTGGTATGGGCTCCGCCCCGAACGCCGCCGCCACCGCAACGGTGTCCCACCCCGTCAAGCAGGGCCTCGTGCAGACCCTCGGCGTCTACTTCGACACCCTGCTGGTCTGCTCCATCACCGCGTTCGTGGTGCTGCTCGGCCCGGCTGTGACCTACGGCCGCGACGACATCCAGGGCGCCTCGCTGACCCAGTCCGCGTTGGCCGACTCCGTCGGCGCATGGGGCGCGCACGCCATCACGTTCATCCTGTTCTTCCTGGCGTTTTCCTCCGTGATCGGCAACTACTACCTCGCGCAGGCGAACCTGCAGTACCTCACCGACTCGAAGACCGCGATGACGGTGTTCCGCCTCGTTGTCATCGGCTTTGTCATCTTCGGCGCGTTCGGCTCTGTTCCGCTGGTGTGGGCGCTCGGCGACACCATGGCCGGCCTGCTGGCCATCTTCAACATCGTCGCCATCGTCCCGCTCGGCGGCGTGGCGCTGAAGCTGCTGAAGAACTTCAACGACCAGCGCCGCAAGGGCATCGACCCGGTGTTCCACCGCGAGATGCTGCCGGAGCTGAAGAACGTGGAGTACTGGGACGGCTCCGACCCGGTGACCCGCCGCAGCGCAGACGACCGCATCTCCGTCAGCGAGGACAACGACGGGCGGTAGTCCCCGCTACGCTTGGGCGGCATGGCAACAACACGCATGACCGCCCACGTCCACGGCAACGTCCAGGGGGTGGGGTTTCGCTGGTGGACCCGCTCCCGCGCCCTCGAACTGGGGTTGGCTGGCTACGCGAAGAACCTTGCTGATGGCAGGGTAGAGGTGGTTGCGGAGGGGGCCGAAGGTGACGTCGAGAAGCTCAAAGCCCTTCTTGAAGAACAGCCTTCGACGGCGAAGCGCCCGGGCAATGTGGAGCACGTCCAGGCACAGTACGGGGAGCCGAAGGGCGCGGAAGGGTTTGAGGAGCGATGAGGAAACGCACCGCGGCGGTAGCGGCCGCACTCGCAATCACGCTGGCTCCGGCACCCGCGCAGGCGCAGGACTTATCCTCCAGCTTCGCGGCCATGAGCAGCCTGCCCACCCGCCAGTACGATCCCGGTTTGCCGTGGGACGTGGCGGAAGCCTCGCGTGCGAAGATGTACCGCAACATCAACTTCTACCGCATCCAGAACGGTCGGCTGCCGTGGTTGCGAACTGAACAGTTGGATGCCCAAGCGCAGGCGTGGGCCGAAGAGCTCAGCCGCACGAACAGTTTCCGGCATTCGGGGGCGAATGTGTACGAGAACATCGCCTTCAGCTCGCACAGCCCGGAGGCGGCGTTTGAGCAGTGGCGGACTTCGCCGGGGCACAACCGCAACATGCTTTCTAGCACACGCGCGGTGGGCATCGGTGCGGCGCACGGCTTTGTGGCCGGTCACGGTTGGGGCTACATCGTGGTCATGCAGGCGCGCTAGCTTGCGCGCGGTAACATCCACAAAATGCACCTGAAATCGCTGACGCTCAAAGGATTCAAGTCCTTCGCGTCGGCGACGACGATGAAATTCGAGCCCGGGATCTGCGCTGTGGTGGGGCCGAACGGCTCGGGCAAGTCCAACGTGGTGGATGCACTCGCGTGGGTGATGGGCGAGCAGGGCGCGAAGAATCTGCGCGGCGGGAAGATGGAGGACGTCATCTTCGCCGGCGCGGGCGGCCGCAAGCCGCTGGGGCGCGCGGAGGTCACCCTCACCTTCGACAACACGGACAAGCGCCTGCCCATCGACTACACCGATGTGGCCATTACCCGCCGCATGTTCCGCGACGGCGCCTCGGAGTACGAGATCAACGGCTCCAAGGCGCGCCTGATGGACATCCAGGAGCTGTTGTCCGATTCCGGCATCGGCCGCGAGATGCACATCATCGTCGGCCAAGGCAAGCTCTCCGAGATCTTGGATTCGCGCCCCGAGGAGCGCCGCGCGTTCATCGAGGAGGCTGCGGGTGTGCTCAAGCACCGCCGTCGCAGGGAGAAGGCGCAGCGCAAGCTCACAGGTATGCAGGCGAACCTGGACCGCCTCACCGATCTCACCGAGGAACTTGGCAAGCAGCTCAAACCCTTGGCCCGCCAGGCTGAGGCCGCCAAGCGTGGCGCTGCGGTGCAGGCGGAGCTGCGCGACGCGAAGCTCAAGCTCGCCGGTGACCAGGTGGTGCGCCTTCGTGCGAAGTACGCCGACGCCGAACGAGCCGCCGAGATGCTGGCGGAGCAGGTAGAAACCGTCACCGCGACGCTGGAGACCGCGGTGGAGGAGCAGGAGGCCGTCGAGGCTCGCCAGCAGGAGCTGCAGCCGCAGGCGCAGGAGGCGCAGCAGCTGTGGTTCGCGCTGTCCACGCTGGCCGAGCGTGTGAGCGCGACCCAGCGCATCGCGTCGGAACGCGCCCGCAGCTCCAACTCGTTCGCGCCCTACGCGGGCCAGGATCCGGAGGACCTGGAAGCGAGGGCGTCGCTTGCAGACGAGCGCTACGCCGAGGCTCTCGAAGCCGCCGAGGAAGCCGCCGAGAAGCTCGAGACCATCCGCGAGGAAGTTGCGGAGCGGCAGGAGGCCTTCGACGCCGCCGAGCGCGAGCACATGGCGCAGGTGCGCGCGATCGCGGACCGTCGTGAAGGTGTTGTGCGTCTGATCGCGCAGGAGGAGTCTCAGGCAGCGGCGGTCGAGGCGGCCGAGGACGAGGTGCGCCGCCTGGAGGAGACGCTCGCGGAGACCAAGCAGCGCGCGCGTGCGGCCGATGCGGAGGTTGCGTCCGTCGAGGAGCGCATTGCGGGCTTTGCGACGGAGCGCTCGCCTCTCGACGACGCATTCGCCCGTGCCCACACCGAGTCCGATGCCGCGGACAAGCGCCTGGACCAGCTGAGGGCGAAGCAGCGCGAGCACGAGCGGGCCGTGGCGACGCTGCAGTCGCGCATTGACACCCTGGCGGAGCAGGCGCCGAAGCGTTCGGCGGAGGACGTGCTGGAAGGCTTCACCGCCCTTGCCGGCCTGGTCACCGTGGAGCCAGGGCTGGACCGCGCGCTCGCTGCCGCACTCGGCGAGCATGCCGAGGCGCTGGCGGGCGAGGTCTCCGACGACGCGGTCGGCGCACTGGAGTCCGCCGCGCGCACGGTGGTGGTGGACGCGCGCGGCGGGTCGACCTGGCGCTTGGACACCGACGGCGAGGTGGACTGGCTGCTCGACCACGTCGAACTGGATCCGACGGTGGTTGGCCCGGTCACGCGCCTGCTCGCGGACGTGGTGGTGGCGGACGACCTCGCCGCCGCCCGCGGCGTGGTGGAACAGGACCCGCGCCTGCGCGCTGTCACGCCTGCCGGCGTGCTGGTGGGCGAGGGGTGGGTCGCCGCCGGCACGGGGCAGACGTCCACGGTGGAGGTCTCCGCCCGCATCGAGGCCGCAAAGGCGGAGCTCGCCGAGGCACAGCAGCTGCTCGAGGAGCTCGCGGGCACCCTCGAAGGCGCGACCGTCGCCGCCGACGAGGCCCGCGTCAGCGCCGCGTCCGCCAAGGCCGCGCTGCGCGAGCACGACACCGAGGTGGAATCCTGGCGCCGCGACCTCGCCCGCCTGGTCAAGCAGGCCGAGGCGAACAAGTCCGAGCACGAGCGCGCCGCGGCGAGGGCGAACGAGGCGGACGCGCGCCTGGCGCAGCGCCAGGCTGAGCTGGAGGAGACGCGCGACCGCCTCACCCGCGTGGACACGGACGTGGCGGAGTCACCCGAGGAGCCGTCGACGGAGCAGCGCGACCAGGCCAGAAACGCGCTCAACCACGCGAAGTCGCTGGAGATGGAGGCCACGCTCGCCTCGCGCACCGCGCAGCAACGCGCCGAAGCGGAAGCCGGTAAGGGCGACGCGTTGCGCCGGCAGGCGGAGCAGGAGCGGCAGGCGAAGGCCCGCCATGAAGCGGCGATGGCTCGCCGGAGGGCGGAAGGGGAGCTGGCCGGTGCCGTCGAGAAGCACGCGCGCGACCTCGCCGCCCGCATCGAGGACGCGCTCGCCCGCGCCACCGCCCAGCGCGACGAACTGAACGCGCAGGTCAACTCGTTGCAGGGCAAGGTGCAGCAGGCGCGCCAACAGGTGGGCGCCACCCGCCAGCAGCTCGCGCGGCTGACCGACAACGCGCACCAGTCCGACATCGCGCGCTCGCAAGCGCAGGTGCGCATCGACGAGGCAGAGGCCAACATCACCTCCTCGTTGGGCATCGCGGTCGCCGACCTGCTCGCGGACTACACCCCGGGCGAGGACTTCGACCGCGACGCCGAGCAGAAGCGGCTCAAGCAGGCGGAGAAGGACCTGCGCGCCCTGGGCAAGGTCAACCCGCTGGCGCTGGAGGAGTTCAAGGCGCTGGAGGAGCGATACACGTTCTTGAGCACGCAGCTCGACGACGTGATCCAGGCCCGCAAGGACCTCTCGAACGTGATCGAGGACGTGGACGCGCAGATCTTGCAGCTGTTCACCGACGCCTGGGCGGACGTGGAGGCGGAGTTCCCGCGCGTGTTCCAGACCCTGTTCCCGGGCGGCGAGGCGCGGCTGGTGCTCACCGAGCCGGAGGACATGCTCGCCACCGGCATCGAGATCGAAGCCCGCCCGCCGGGCAAGCGAGTCAAGCGTCTGTCCTTGCTTTCCGGCGGCGAGAAGTCGTTGACGGCGCTCGCGTTCCTGGTCGCGATCTTCCGCGCGCGCCCCAGCCCGTTCTACGTGCTCGACGAGGTTGAGGCAGCACTTGACGACGTCAACCTCCGCCGCCTCATCGCCCTGCTCGAGGAGCTGCGGCAGGACTCTCAGCTCATCGTGATCACCCACCAGAAGCCCACCATGGACGTGGCGAACGTGCTCTACGGCGTGACCATGCGCGGCGACGGCGTGACCCGCGTGCTTTCCCAGCGCATGCAGCCTGCCGGGGCTGCACCCGCAGTGTAAAATCGTCCAAAAGTTGGAGAAAGGATGAATATGTCTGTATCGCGTACCTCGGCGGTGGTGGGTGTTTTCGCGCTGGCTCTCTTTGTTGGCGGATGCTCCACCTCAGCGGATTTGGACGGCACCTACACCAAGATTGAATCAGCTGGTGAGGAGAATCTGACCAGTACCCTCACCATCGACGGGGGAGACTGCACGCTGCACCACGTCGCCGAGCCCGAAAATGTTGAGGCTGACGAGGCGTGCACCGTCGATGAGGATAACCTCATCTTCACCGCGGATGGCGCGGAAACACGGTTGCCGGTCACTCAAACGGATGAGGGGGATTTGCGGATCGGACTCGGCGACGGGGAGCTCTACCAAAAGAGCCACTAGGACCTTCTTGATGCCCGCCCCCGCGTGATGTCGGCGGTGCTGGCACACTAGAGCGCATGGATCTCAATGCTTTAGTCAACAGCACTGCGTTTTGGATTGTCCTCGCAGTCATCGTCATTGCGCTGATCCTCATCGGCGTTGTCGTCGCCGGGAAGAAGCGCAGGGAATCGAAGACCATCTCCTTTGACAAGGTCGAAGAGCCCAAGGAGCTGACCCAGCAGGAGAAGTCGGGAAACTACCAGGCCAAGGGCGGCTTCAACTTCGCCCCGGCGGACGCGCAACCGAAGCAGCCGGAGCCGATCCGCCGCGACAAGCCCGCGGTCCAGTCGCAGCCGAAGCAGGAGGCGGCCGCGGCCTTTGTCCCGCCGAAGCAGGAGGAAGAGGAGACCGTGGTCGAGCGCGCAATCTCGCGTGACGACGAACCACAGGTCCCCACCGAAACCACCCAGCCCGCGAAGGCTGAGCCGGAGGCGCCGGTGGAGCAGCCGGTTGAACCCTCTGAACCGGTTGCGGAGGAGAAACCAGTTACACCCGCGGAACCGGCCGAGCCGGTGGAACCCGCTGAGCCCGTCGAACCTGTCGAGCCCGTCGAACCGGCTGAGCCCGTGGAACAGGTTGACGAGGTCGAGGCGGAGCCCGTCGATAAGCAGACTGCTGAGGCAGAGGAAGCCGCGGCGGCTGCGGCGGCCGCGCAGGAGAGTGCGGACGAGGCGCGACAGGACGGTGCCGAGGTCTCCGAGGACGCCGTCGTCGTTGAGGCGCCGACGGAGGAGCCGCTGGACGACATCGCACCGGCCGCCGGCCGCATGGGCAAGCTGCGCGGGCGCCTGTCGCGCTCCCAGAACGCGATCGGCCAGGGGCTGCTCGGCATCCTCACCGCGGGCGACCTGGACGAGGACGCCTGGGAGGAGATCGAGGACACGCTGATTATGGCGGACCTCGGCGCCGAGCTGACCATGAAGGTCACGGACTCGCTGCGCGAGAAGATCGCCGAGCGCGGCGTGGAGACCGAGGACCAGGCCCGCGCGATGCTGCGCGAGACGCTCATCGAGGCCGCGCGCCCGGAGATGGACCGCTCCATCAAGGCGATGCCGAACGACGGCAAGCCGGCCGTGATCCTGGTTGTCGGCGTCAACGGCACCGGCAAGACCACCACCACCGGCAAGCTCGCGCGCGTGCTGGTGTCCATGGGCCACTCCGTGGTCCTCGGCGCGGCCGACACCTTCCGCGCGGCAGCCGCGGACCAGCTGGAGACCTGGGGCAAGCGCGTCGGCGCCTCCACCGTGCGAGGCAAGGAGGGCGCGGACCCGGCGTCCGTCGCCTTCGACGCCGTGGCCACCGGCGTGTCCGAGGGCGCGGACGTCGTACTCGTGGACACCGCGGGCCGCCTCCACACCTCCACCGGCCTGATGGACCAGCTGGGCAAGGTCAAGCGCGTGGTGGAAAAGAAGAGCAACGTCGACGAGGTCCTGCTGGTGCTGGACGCCACCGTCGGCCAGAACGGCATCATGCAGGCGCGCGTGTTCCGCGACGTCGTGGACATCACCGGCGTGGTGCTGACCAAGCTCGACGGCACCGCGAAGGGCGGCATCGTCTTCCAGGTGCAGGAGGAGCTCGGCGTGCCCGTCAAGCTCGTCGGCCTGGGCGAGGGCGCCGACGACCTCGCGCCGTTTGAGGTGGAAAGCTTCGTCGACGCGTTGCTCGGCTAAGCATTTGCCTATCGACGCCCACGCGCCCCGGCTGACAGCACAGTGATGTGCTAGTCGCCCGGGGCGCGCGCTAGTCTTGTGGGGATTATTTTCCGCTAGCAGCACAAGGGAGCGTGCACACCGTGTTCGAGTCACTGTCCGACCGCCTCCAATCAGCCCTCGGCGGCCTGCGCGGCAAGGGCAAGCTCACCGAGGAAGACATCAACGCCACCGCGCGCGAGATCCGTCTCGCCCTGCTTGAGGCGGACGTCTCGCTCACCGTCGTGCGCGCGTTTATCAAGCGCGTCAAGGAGCGCGCGCTCGGCGCCGATGTCTCAGCGGCGCTGAACCCTGCGCAGCAGGTGATCAAGATCGTCGACGAGGAGCTGACTAACATCCTCGGCGGCGAGACGCGCCGGCTGAACATGGCGAAGAACCCGCCGACCGTGATCATGCTGGCCGGTCTGCAGGGCGCCGGTAAGACGACGCTGGCCGGCAAGCTGGCACACCACCTGGCCAAGCAGGGCCACACCCCGATGCTGGTGGCCTGCGACCTGCAGCGCCCGGGTGCGGTGCAGCAGCTGCAGATCGTCGGCGAGCGCGCCGGCGTGCCCACCTTCGCCCCGGACCCGGGCACCTCCCTGGACTCTTACGAGCACGAGATGGGCACCTCCCACGGCGACCCGGTCGCCGTGGCACAGCAGGGCATCGAGCACGCCAAGCACCACAAGAACGACGTGGTCATCATCGATACCGCGGGCCGCCTCGGCATCGACGAAACGCTGATGACTCAGGCGCGCAACATCCGCGACGCCGTCAACCCCGACGAGGTCCTATTCGTCATCGACGCCATGATCGGCCAGGACGCGGTCAAGACCGCCGAGGCGTTCGCCCAGGGCGTGGACTTCACCGGTGTGGTGCTGACCAAGCTCGACGGCGACGCCCGCGGTGGTGCCGCCCTGTCCATCCGTGAGGTCACCGGCAAGCCGATCCTGTACGCGTCGACAGGCGAGAAGCTCGAGGACTTCGACGTCTTCCACCCGGAGCGCATGTCCAGCCGCATCCTCGGCATGGGCGATTTGCTCTCCCTGATTGAGCAGGCAGAGGCGACCTACAACGAGCAGGACGCCGAAGCCGCCGCGAACAAGCTCACCTCCGGCGAGCTGACCCTGGAAGACTTCCTGGACCAGCTGCTGATGATCCGCCGCATGGGCCCGATCGGCAACCTGCTGAAGATGATGCCGGGCGGCAAGCAGATGAACCAGATGGCCGACATGGTCGACGAGAAGCAGCTCGACCGCATCCAGGCCATCATCCGCGGCATGACGCCCGAGGAGCGCCAGGACCCCAAGATCCTCAATGCCTCTCGACGCAAGCGCATCGCCAACGGCTCCGGTGTGAAGGTCTCCGACGTCAACCAGCTCGTCGACCGCTTCTTCGAAGCCAAGAAGATGATGGGACAGATGGCCAGCCAGTTCGGCCTGCCGGGCATGCCGGGCATGGGCGGCGGCCGCTCCGCCACGAAGAAGAAGCCGAAGGGTCGCAAGGGCAAGAACGGCAAGCGCAAGGCGCCGAAGCGCGGAGGTGGCATGCCTAAGATGCCGGGCATGCCGGGCATGGGCGGCGGTATGCCGGGGATGCCCGGCGGGATGCCGGACCCGAAGGAGCTGGAGAAGCTCCAGGAGCAGCTGCCCGCAGGCATGCAGGGCATGGACCTGAACAACCTGGACTTCAACGAGGCGATGAAGCGCATGCAGAAGGGCAAGTTCTTCTAAGCCGCGCTGCGGTCTGCCCGGGCGTTGTTGCCAACCGGCGGCACTCTCCCGCAGACCCCGAGCGGAGGACCCCTAGTATGGCCATTTTTCGGCCGTACTAGGGGTTTCTTGCTCTGGTTCTGTGGGTGGGGCTCCGGCGGTGGGGCCGTGGG